>Ga0209498_1001145_pt1 | contig 16262 bp, 16 predicted proteins | sample WalLakDeSediment_FD_184131 | JGI IMG/M metagenome (GOLD analysis project Ga0209498, IMG submission 184131) | Lake sediment microbial communities from Walker lake, Nevada to study Microbial Dark Matter (Phase II) - Walker Lake 11/02/13 Deep... | ecosystem: Environmental > Aquatic > Freshwater >... | reverse complement strand
CCTCCGCGAAACGTTCCTGGCCAAGATGAGACCTTCGCCGTGTTGCTGGGCCAGGTCGAGCAGTGCCCGTGTAGCGTATCGCCTTTTGGTAGAGAGTTTCATAGGCCGCTTCGAGTTATGTGAGTAATATTAATCGGATTATCGATGCTTATAACGTTCAAGTGAAGGCTGTCAGGTTCCTCGGATTAATGCGGAAGGATGAAGAGTTAATAAATGGCGTCCCCTTCGGGGGTCAGGCTACTTACAGGGCACAAATCTCTTTCCCGAAGGTGTGAACCCAGTTCTTTTTCAATACCTCTAGCGCCTTTTCGGTTTTGTCCACGCCAATGATAATTATGGGCTGCCCGCTCTCTCCCCTGCCCAGATAGGGATAAAGATAGTGGACATTAATATTGGCTCCCTTAAGGGGCTTGAGTACGGCCTGAAGGCCACCGGGGTGATCGGGAACCTCTACTGCTAGTACATCGGTTTCTTTTACAGAATAACCATGGCTTCTCAGGACATTGGCAGTTTTCTCAGGGTTATCTGTTGCAAATCTCACAGTACTGACGTCGGAAGTGTCGGCCACTGAAATGGCCCTGATATTTATCCCTTCAACCCCCAGACATTCGCTCACCGTCAAGAACTGCCCCGGCGCGTTCTCCAGACTAATCGAAATCTGTTTTAGGCACATAAGTTACTCTCCATAAAGTATTCGGCCCAGAGATTCTACATTCGTTGAGATTCCACTCCAAAATGTCTCTTAACCAAAAACCATAACTTTCCTCAGAATAGATCGTATCCTGCCTGTAAGGCTTTTTTATTGATTGCGATCAGTTTTTGCTTATTCTTCAATGTGTCTTTTAACGCCTCAATTACGCTGGAAAGGGAAACAAGGTTGCTTTTCTTGGTGAATGCTCCCAGCATCACCATGTTGGCAGACCTTGGACTCCCCAATTCTTCAGCGATACTATTTACCGGGACTTTGACAATGTCAATATCACCCCTGGAGATTTCGGCTTCTATTAGGGAGGAGTTGACAAAGAACAGGCCTCCTGCCTCAATCTGATTCTGAAATCTAATCAGGGATGGCTGATTCATAGCTACGATGAACTCCGGAGAAGAAGCAACCGGGGATGCTATCTCTTCATCCGATACCGCTACAGTGCAATTGGCAGTGCCGCCGCGCATTTCGGCACCGTACGAGGGCAGATAGGTTATGTATTTTCCCTCCAGCATTGCCGCCTGGGCCAAGTTGAGGCCCATAGAGAGGACGCCCTGCCCTCCAAAGCCTGCAAAGATTGTCTTAATTAGCATCGCTTGCCCCAGTTACGTCCTTTATTACTCCCAGGGGGAACTCTTTGGTCATCTCTTTCTCGATCCACTGCCATGATTCCAGCGGACTCATTCTCCAGTTGGTAGGACAGGCGGAGAGTATTTCCACAAGTGAGTAACCGAGACCATCGATTTGTGCCTGGAAAGCCTTGCGGATAGCCTTTTTCGTCTTCCTGATGTTAGCCGGTGAGCTCACTGCGGTGCGCTCAATATACACTGCACCTCTGGCCAAGGCCAGCATTTCGCTCATTTTGATAGGATATCCTTCCAGACTTACATCCCGTCCGTAGGGAGTGGTGGTAGTCTTCTGGCCCGAAAGTGTAGTTGGGGCCATTTGCCCGCCGGTCATTCCGTAGACAGCGTTGTTAACAAAAATAGAGGTTATTCTTTCCCCTCTATTAGCGGCATGTATAGTCTCGGCGGTACCGATGGCGGCGAGGTCCCCATCACCCTGATAAGTAAATACGATTACCTCGGGAGCTGTCCTCTTGACGCCAGTAGCCACAGCCGCTTCTCTGCCGTGGGCCGATTCTGCCATATCTATATCAAAATAATGATGTGCGAAGACGGAACACCCGGGTGGGGGGATGCCGACGACTATATCACGTAAATTCATCTCGTCGATAACCTCGGCTATGAGCCTGTGGATAATAGAATGCCCACATCCGGGGCAGTAATGGAAAGGATTCCTCTTTAATGACTTGGGACGGGAGTATACTTTTCTCATTTCCCTACTTCAAACCTTTCTGATAACAAAGGCGTGAGACTATCAGAGAAACCTCGCTGGGGGTTGGAATTACGCCTCCTGGCCTGCCGTGGAAGAAAATCTCCCCTTTGCCTTCCAAGGCTAATTGCACATCTTCTATCATCTGGCCCATATTCATTTCAAAGACAAGGAAGTATTTTGTCTTCTTGGCCAACTCCCGTACTTTGTCGGAAGGAAATGGCCAGAGGGTAATCGGCCTCAACATTCCTACTTTCAGGCCATTCGACCGTGCCGTCTTGATTGCTCCTTTGGCAATCCGGGCTGCTATTCCAAAAGCAATGACTATTAGCTCTGCATCTTCAACCATAAAGGCCTCGTAACTGGTTTCTTGTTTTTTGATCAATTGGTATCTGCGGAACAGACTCCAGTTTATCTCTTCCAGTTCACTTGGCTTTGAGGTAAATGTTTTAATAACTCTGCTCGGGTGTCCCTTAGCTCCTCTCATTGCGTTGCTTCTGACCGGCAATTCTTCAGGGGCTTCGTATTTGAATTCTACAGGCTCCATCATCTGCCCTAACATGGCGTCTCCAAGGATGATTACAGGAATTAAATACTTGTCGGCAAGGTCAAATGCGCGGTGGGTGAGGTCTGCCAGCTCCTGTCCCGATGATGGCGCTAATACTATGGTTCGATAATCCCCGTGACCTCCGCCCCGAGTAGCCTGGAAGTAGTCTGACTGAGAGGCTGATATACTTCCCAACCCTGGCCCGCCTCTGGACATATTGACAATGACTGCGGGAAGTTCGCAAGCTGCCAAATAAGAGATACCTTCCTGCTTGAGGCTGATTCCAGGGCTGGAGGAGGAGGTCATAGCTCTGGCCCCGGCCAGACTGGCTCCGTATACCATGTTTATGGCCGCAATCTCACTTTCTGCCTGGATGAAAGTACACCCCTTCTTCCTGCTCAGGTGGGTAGCCATATACTCGGTTAGTTCATTCTGAGGGGTAATGGGGTAACCGAAATAACCCTGACAGCCAGCCCTGATGGCTGCTTCGCCAATGGTGCTATTTCCATTCATAAGAACTCTAGCCACGGTAAACCTCTATTGCCACTTCAGGACATACTAATGCGCAGATAGCGCAGCCTGTACATTGGCCGCTATCATTTAAGAAAACTGTCAAATAGCCACTGACATTCAACTTATCGGAAGCAGAGATCGCGTCCTTGGGGCAGAAGGATATGCAGATTTGGCATCCCTTGCAAAGCTCCTGATCAACTTCAATATATCCCTTTATGCTGGTATCTGTCTTCCCTGAGCTCATTTGAGCAGCCTCCTGATAAAGCCCCTGGTACAACGCATCAATTCTAAGTCTCTAGCGCGTCAGAGTCAATCATGTTAGGGGCAAAGGCATTGATGTGATACTGTGCCTTGAGGGGAATCATAAAGCGCTGAGAGTGAAAACCGTAGATACATGAAGTGCAAAGTAGCACAGGCGACCCTGATGGAATTCCAATCGGCGTGTACAATACGTGGCCTACTCAGTCGAGGCACCGTGCCTACAAACGAGCAGCCTAATTTATGGCATTGTAGACTGACGTAAGCAATTTGGGCGAGACTTTTTGAGGGACATGAGTCAAGAAGCTTACGCCGGCTTGCCGAAGAGTATGGTGTTTCCTATGAGGCAGCCAGGGGGAGCCTTCGATCTCGTTCAGAAACGCACAAGTACTAACGAAGAAGTAGGGTCTTCTCAGATGGAAAATCAGCTTTTTGGGTAATTCCGATCGCGCAGTATCAGCTTTCACGCTGATCTATTCAAAACATCCCGGTACCGCACCTTGGGCACGTATGTGTGAGGGGATCTCAAATTTCCAGGTATGTGGTTCGCTTCTCTAGAGTTACTAGGAGTCGTTTGACAGGTGGGCCATTCCCACTTCGCTGACCCGGGCATATTCGTTGGCTATAGCATATCTTGCTGAGTTTTCGCGGCAGCTCTGAGACTTTCGCTACTTCAGGCAGAGCTTCGAGTCTGTTAGGCAGTCGGGCGAGATTTCCTGAAAAGAGCTTAATCGTGACACCTTTGCCTGCTGAGCCTCCCAGATCTAAGACTCTGATCTCAGGGAACTTTGTCAGCCGAGTCAGCATTTTCTGCATTTTACCTACATCCACGGTAGGCCTGATCTCCAATTCTGCTGTACCCTCGGAGGTCGCGGGCTTCTCCTTTCGATCGTTGCCTTCTCGGCTGGGCGCAGGTTGCCCCGGCATTGCTTTGACTGTTGTCTCCGCTGAGGCCTTGATTTCTGTTGCTTTCTCCTCTGATGTCTTGAAGATGCGCTGAGCCCGCTGCTCCGCTGCTGATCCTCTTTGTTGACAGATATCTTCGGCTTGCGCGATAATTTTCCCAGCTAGCGCCCTGGCTTTATCTTCCACCCTGGCAATAATATTGTCTGCGCGTGCCTCAGCTTTCTCTTCGGCCTGCGCGATAATCTTCTCAATTTGTGCCCTGGTTCTCTCTTCCGCCCTGGCGATGATGACCTCTGTGCCTGCCTCCGATTTCTCTTCCACTTGCGCGATAATCTTCTCAGCTTGAGCCTTGGCCCTCTCTTCCGCCCTGGCGATGATGACCTCTGCGCGTGCCTCGGCTTTCTCTTCCACCTGCCTGATAATCTTCTCAACGTGGGCTCTGGCCTTCTCATCCGCCCTGGCGATGATGACCTCTGCGCGTGCCTCGGCTTTCTCTTCCACCTGCCTGATAATCTTCTCAACGTGGGCTCTGGCCTTCGCTTCCGCTGCTTTAATGATACCCTGAGCTAATTGTTCCGCACCCGCAAATCTGTCCGGAGAACTCTTCCTGGCTTCTTGTCTGGCAGCGGGCGCTTGTCTCTCTACCTTCTCCTTTATTTCTTTCGCCTTGTCACTTGGCCTGCTCAGGGTGTTCTGTGCTTGCTCTCCATTTCTTCTTATTATTGTTCTCGCTGATTCCTCGGCTTCTTGCCTCGTGTCAAGAATAATTCCAGTGGCTTCCTTATCTGCTGGTCTGCGTACGGCAGCTTCAGGCCCGGACAGCTCCTGCGTTTTGCTTTTTAAAACTACCTCATCACTTACGTGTACCATAGAGGCTTTAGTGGGAAACAGCTCTCGTGCAGACTTCAGCCACCCGATCTTACGGGTAACTGAGGCTGGAGTAGCAGAAGGTTGCGGCGGGGCTATAATCCCCATGTCTGCAGGGCCATTCGCACTTGGGAGTTCTTCCAGGGTGAGCTTCTCGTATATCTCTACCCAGGCTTGTTTACTGCGATCCCAAACCCACGTGGTTCTGGGTTTAGACTGCTTTGCGTCTTCCCATCCAAATTTGCCGCTAGATTCAGCTTCCTGTACGGGTTCTACCCTTGTCGTGGTTGCTCCAAGTTCGCCTGGCTGAAGTGCCAATTGGTCTTCTCCCACTACATGATTCGCTCGCTTGGATGATTTTCGCCAAGTGATAACCGGCATCAATAACTCCTGGGATGGACTAGCGGGGCCGCAGTGTCCATCTTAATTTAGCAACCGTGTTAAGCATCCGAGTTCTTCTGTGAGTTCTCATCGGGTCATAAGCTGGAACAACTTGACAAAACAATGCAATCAGGTGTTTCCACGAGGCTGCTTTGTCGATCACAGAAGGTAGCACAGCGATGATCCGAATATGAAACAACCATAGATCACATGCCGCTCTCCCCATAGCAGTGAAGGGAGCAAGAATCGTACATATGACTCTGGGGGACGCTGGAGACGGACGCCCCCAAGTTAATTTTCATTTTGTCATTTTGGCTCGTGCACTACCTCCTAATCGTATACTACCACCACCTCGACTCTTTATTCTATCCCTTCCCGTACACTATGTGTCAAGAGAGTTATCCACAAAGTTATCCACAGAAGACTCATTTTATTGCCCCTGTCGTTTCTATGACTCTCGCGGGCAATCCTTGTGTAACAAGCATAATGAGGCTGGATGGATGGCTGTCCGCAGCAGGATTGCCGCTTAGATGAGCGCGCTTTTTGGAACACCTTGCATGCGAGTCGGTATCAGGCATCTCTATGCAGCAACTTCCCCTGTTCATGACTAAATATCTGGCAATCTAGCTGGGAAGCATTGGGTTGTATTGAGGAATCGATGCGATATTGTGCCTTGCAGGAAGCTGTCGAATTGTAAGGGGCCAAAACTGGAGAAATGCAAGGTGGGAAGCGGAGCAATGGCGACCCCGATGGGATTCGAACCCACGATCTTCGGCGTGACAGGCCGATATGTTAGACCACTACACTACGGGGCCGCGAAATCAACTGAATCCTGCGCAGATTGTATCAAGTCACCCTTCGTTTTGTCAAGCTGCGTGATCGAAGGCATCCGATATCGTTGACAATAAGGCCGCCTGCTGCTAAAATCCCTACTGGATTACTGGGAATTATCCCGGCACAGGGGTTTTCGGTTTGAAGTTCTCAAGCAGGTCACATTATGGTCTACGGGCGATGGTGAGCCTGGCACGTAGTTATCCCGGCAGGCCAGTGCCACTGGCGGATATTGCCAGGGCAGAGAACATATCATTGAGCTACCTGGAGCAACTTATGGCCAGCTTGCGCAAAGCAGGCCTGGTGGAGAGCACTCGGGGGGTTCATGGAGGCTATCAACTGGCCGCTGCCCCGGCCTCGATGACTGTGGGCCAGGTGTTTCGTGCCCTGGAGGGGCCCATTGCCCTTGCTGAGTGCGCCTCGGAGGTGGGAAAACCTGGTTCCTGCAAGAGAGAGATGGATTGTCCCTCAAAGACCTTCTGGGAGAATATGCGCAATAACATTGCTCAGGTACTCGATGCAACTACCCTTGCGGACCTATATCATAGCGGCGAAGTGAGAGTCCGCTAATTGCTCGTTTGGAGATGAGATAAGTGGAACGAAAAACAGTATATATGGACCATGCAGCAACAACCCCCGTGCATCCCAGTGTTCTGGAGGCGATGCTCCCCTATTTCAGCCGTAGCTATGGCAATCCCTCCGGCATTTATGGCATAGGCCAGGAAGCGCGCAAGGCGGTTGATGAAGCGAGGGCAACCGTGTCTTCGATATTGGGATGCAGGCCGAGCGAGGTAATTTTCACCAGCGGAGGCACCGAGTCGGATAACGCCGCACTGAAAGGGGCTGCCTTTGCTCTAAAGGAAGAAGGCAATCATATCATCACCTCAACGATTGAGCATCATGCTGTGCTCAACACTTGCCAATATCTGGAGAAAGTTGGCTTTGAAGTTACTTACCTGTCGGTAGACCAGTTCGGGATGGTTAATATCGAGGATCTCGAAAAGGCTATAACCGATAAGACCGTTTTGATCAGTATTATGCTGGCCAATAACGAGATTGGGACAATTGAGCCTGTGTCTGAGTTCGCCAAGTCGGCCAAAGCCAATGCCAAACATAGTAGAATTTTGTTCCATACCGATGCTGTTCAAGGCGCCAGCGTGCTTGATCTGGATGTGGATAAGCTTGGTGTGGATATGCTGAGTCTGTCAGCTCATAAGTTCCATGGCCCCAAGGGAATGGGTGTTCTCTACCTTAGGGAGGGGACCCGATTCATACCGCAGCAGACAGGTGGGGCTCAGGAGGGTAACCGCAGGGCAGGGACGGAGAATGTCGCTGGCATCGTGGGAACTGCGGCTGCCCTCAGACTGGCTGCTGAGAACAGGGAAGCTAGCAGCCGACATTGCCAAAGGTTGCGCGATCGCCTTATCGAGGGAATTCTTACTCGGATAGAAGACACTTATCTGAATGGGCACCCGACATTGCGGCTGCCTAACAATGCGAACATATCTTTCCGGTATGTGGAAGGGGAAGCTATCTTGCTCAATCTGGATTTGCAGGGCGTGTCTGCGTCGAGTGGCAGCGCATGTACAGCAGGCACTGAGGAACCTTCTCATGTTCTCCTCGCCACAGGAATTTCCCCCGAGATGGCACATAGCAGCTTGCGCTTCTCAGTAGGTCCTGCCAATACCGATGATGAGATTGAATATGTACTTTCTGTACTGCCGGGTATAGTTGAGAGGTTGAGGGCGATGTCACCCCTGGTGGCTGCAAGAGAATGGAATGGGGGGAACGATGTATAGCGACCTTGTTTTAGAGCATTTTTCGAATCCTCGCAATGTTGGCTCCATACCTGATGCTGACGGTGTGGGTTTGATCGGAAGCTCCATTTGTGGGGATATGATCAAGATATTCATCAAAGTCAAGGATAACCGCATCGGCGATATCAGGTTTCAGACCTTCGGCTGTGGTGCGGCTATTGCTACATCGAGCATGATCACTGAGATGGTCAAGGGCAAGACTGTGGAGGAGGCACGCGGAGTGACCAATGAGGCGGTTGCCGCGGCATTGGGCGGCCTCCCCCCGGGCAAGATGCACTGCTCCAACCTTGCTGCTGACGCTATGAACAAGGCGCTGGATGACTATGAGGGCATAGGCACGCGCAAAAGCAGGAAACCTTTGATCGATAAGGGCTTTGGAGTGCGAGGTGGACGGGAGATGCCATCGGAGGAAATGAAGCGTCCACCTGAGCATTGATGCTCGTTGCGTCCCAGCTATAGGACTCCTCCTAGTGATAAGGTGTCTTTCGCTTTCCTGCCTCGCTTTGGTGTGACAACAGGAGTTAGCTGAAAGCTCGATCACTCCCCTTCAAGGAACCACTCAAGTGAGTGCAGCTTCTTGTTCCAGGGTTGCTCAGGCGATGGAATTCGGTCATAATATCGAGGTTGCCGCACGATGGATTGAGTTCTAAAGAAATAGTTACATCCGGCTACTAAAGCTGTATTTTGACAAAGCAGGTAAGGTAGCTGGTTGGAGGTTTGACAAGTGGCAGAACAGGCGCTTTCGGGACTGAAGGTAGTGGAATATGGCAGCTTCATTTCTGCGCCCTATTGCACAAAGCTGATGGCCGATCTTGGTGCCGAGGTGATAAAGATTGAGGAGCCGGGGCTGGGTGATGAGTCCAGGCGCTACGGGCCTTTTCCCGATGATATTCCTCATCCTGAGCGAAGTGGGCTTTTCCTCTATCTAAATGGAAACAAGCTGGGCACTACCCTGAATGTCAAAACGCGGACGGGACAAAAAATCCTGAGAGAGTTGCTAAAGGACGCAGATGTTTTTGTTGAGAGTAATCCGCCTAAGAAGATGGCTGACTTAAAGCTTGACTACGCTGCGTTGGGGGAATTAAATCCTCGTCTTATAGTTACCTCGATTACTCCGTTTGGGCAGACAGGGCCCTACAGAGACTATAAAGGCTATGCGATCAATACTGCTGCGCTCGGTGGACAGAGCATGCGCACCGGGGAACCTGACCGGGAGCCTTTGGCACCGGCGCTTTCGCAGAGTCATTACCAGAGCGGCGCTATGGGGGCTGCGTCGACATTTGGTGCTTTGTTTTCACGGATGTCCACGGGACTGGGGCAGCATGTCGATATATCGGAGGCTGAGGTGTGGGCTACTATTCATCTTGGCCACGGCGTACATTTGGGTGTTTTCGAGGGACGGAAGAGTATCAGGGCAGGGCATCGTACGATCAGCGTCTATCCCTGGTGCATCCTGCCCTGCAAAGATGGCTACATGTGTCTGATTGCTATTCAAGGTTATCAGTGGAAGAGATTCCTGGAGGCCATGGGAAGTCCGGAATGGATGAGTGATCCCAGGTTCAGAGACCGGATTGTGATGGCATTCGAGCATGCTGATGAAGTCGATTCCTTGGTGGAAGCCTGGCTGATAGAGCACACGAAGGAAGAGATCTTTGAAATGTGCCGGCAGGGACAGATAACATTTGCCCCGGTGAGAAACCTGGCCGAGGTTGCGCATAACCCTCACTTCGAGGAACGGGGCTATTTTGTGGAGATGGACCGGCGCTATGCAGGTACGCTGAAGTATCCGGGGGCACCTTACAAACTTTCGGAGACCCCGTGGCAACTGGAGCGCCCAGCCCCTTTGCTGGGGGAGCACAATGAGGAGATTTACTGTGGCCGCCTGGGGTACTCTAAGGAAGATTTAGTGAGGATGCGAAGAGGCGGAATTATCTAATGCAGACAAGGGAGAAGCATTGAGATGGCGGTTTATCCTCTACAAGCTTACCGTGTAGTTGATTTCTCATGGGTGTGGGCTGGTCCCTTGCTGGGAATGATCCTGGCCGACATGGGTGCCGAAGTGATCAAGGTGGAGACGAACAAGCGGCTGGATAGCGCCAGGCTGACGCCAGGCCGTTCGACTGTAGGCCCGGAGACAGACTTTGTGTTTCACAGCATGAATCGGAATAAGCTGGGTATCACCGTGGATATGTCCGATCCCAGGGGGGCAGAGCTGATAAAGGACCTGATAAAGATAAGCGATGTGGCGGTAGAAAACTTCTCGCCCAAGGGATTGAGGAACCTGGGCCTTCAATACGAAACCCTGAGTGGGATCAACCCCAAGCTCGTCATGATTTCACTGCCGGCTGCCGGGCAGTACGGGCCCCTTTCGGATATTGTTACGTATGCCCCATCATTAGGTGCCCTCTGCGGATACTCAAGCTTAATTGGCTATCCCGGGGAACGGGTGCTGGGGGAGCAAACGCCCTATCTCGATGTCAACTCGGCCATACATGGCGCTTTTGCAGTGATGGCTGCCCTCTACTATCGCGAGAGGACGGGGAAGGGGCAGTATATAGATATGGCCCAGATAGAAGTGGGGGCTTCTACCATTGGTGAGGCGTTCATGGAGTACTTCATGAACGGAAGGGTAATGGGAACAACAGGGAACCGCAACCCGGTAATGGCTCCTCATAACAATTACCCGTGTTTGGGGGATGGAAGGTGGGTCTCTATCGCAGTTAAGACCGACGATGAGTGGCTGAGCTTCTGCAACGCCATTGGTAATCCACCCTGGACTGAGGATGTAAGGTTCAGCGATAAGTTCAACAGGATGAGAAGCCAGGACGAACTGGACAGGCTTGTCTCCGACTGGACTATCGGACACACCGATTATGAGGTGATGGATATTCTGCAAAAGGCGGGTGTGGCCGCGACTCCTTGCCTGGACCTAATGGAGAGATTCTCTGACCCTCAGTTCGAGGCGAGAGGGACTCATTTGCAGGTTGAACATCCAGCGACTGGCGTTGATATTATTGCAGGGATACCCTTCAAGCTTAGCGATACACCGTGCGAAGTTCACCGACATGCCCCTCTTCTCGGCGAGCACAATGAATATGTTTTTGGCGAGCTTCTATCCAGGACGAAGGAAGAGATCGCTCAGCTAATCGAGGATAAGGTGATCTACTAAGCAAGTATTCAGCCATCAGCTTTGATCAAATCCCCCTGAATCCCCCTTTTCTAAAGGGGGACTTTTTTGAGCTATTGAAAAAGCTGAATGCTGATAGCTGAACACTTACCGCGGTTATCAGTTGCGGGGCAACCCCAGCCCCCTGGTAGCTATGACGTTGCGGTTGATCTCTGATGTGCCGGCGCCAATGGTGTCGCCAACGCTGAACAGGTAGACAGTCTGGACCATACCGCGAATCGGGGCTTCAGATACTGACCCCATCTGGCCATAGAGCCCCATCATCCCCAGCCCGGCATTTGAAAGCCTCTGGCCCAGCTCGGCGCAGAAGTTCTTGCCCATTGAGGCCTGATAGTCAGGGATGAGACCCTTGTCCTCCATGGAGGCGATATTGTAGCACATCAGACGCCCTACTTCGCACTCGATAGCAAATTCGGCCAGCCTATGACGGACAATAGCATCCTGATTCAGTGTTTTGCCGTTACGTCTGGTCTCGCTGGTGTATTTTATTAGCTCATCTACCAGACGGCGGTTTCTTCCTAAGAAATCTATGCCAGCGGTCCTTTCGAAAGAGAGGGCTGTCATAATGACTTTCCAGCCTTGGTTCTCCTCCCCCACAAGGGAGTCAGCCGGGATATGTACGTCATCGAAAAAGACCTCGGAGTTTTCGGGGCAATCGGCGAGATTGATTAAAGGGTTAACTGTAACACCCGGTGTCTTCATGTCGACGAGGAAGACGCTGATGCCTTTGTGTCTGGGCGCGTCGATATCAGTCCTAACCCCCAGCCAGCACCAGGAAGCGCGGTGAGCGGCGCTTGTCCAGACCTTCTGCCCGTTGATGATGTACTCTTCGCCTTTTCTTACGGCTCGGCACTTCAGGGCAGCCAGGTCGGACCCGGCCTCGGGCTCGCTGTAGCCGGTGCACCAATAGGTTTCACCGGCAGAGATACCCGACAGGTGTTTTTTCTTTTGCTCTTCGCTGCCGAAAAGTATCAGGGATTGCCCAATCCAGCTTACACCGCCTACACCCATGTCGGCCCCGGGCACCAGGTTATATGCCATCTCCTCGCGATAGATAAGGTATTCCGTGTGGGTGGCAGCGAGACCGCCGTACTCCTTGGGCCAGGCCATGGTGAGCCAGCCTCGCTGGGACAGTTTCTTGGATGTCCGCTGGGCTACCTCCCAACTGTAGTCATCGCCGTATTCCTCGGCGTATCCGCCGCCTCTCCAGTCGGGTGGCAGTTCCGTTCTAGCGAACTCCTTTAGTTCACTCCTTAGTGTCTGCTCTTTCTCCGAGAAACCGAAATCCATGTAATCTTCGCTCCTTTCGCAAAAAAAAGGGAGTTTGAAAAAGCGCACTGATATGATAAAATACCCTAAGGCTTTAGTCAAACATAAAAGGGGGCTTATATGGAACAGCGCAAGATGATAGATGTCCCGATCGGCACAACTGTCAGGAGTTCGGTCCGGGCGCCGATTGATGGTGATTATGAGTTCGTGGAGCATCTCGCCCCTTCGGATTGCAAGCCCTCTGGCGAGCAAGCCAAGATTTACCGGATGAGGGGGGAACTCCTGCCCCCGTGCAAGGCTTGCGGGAAGAGGGGTATCTGGAAGCTGGCGGAGAGCAAGCTTGAGATAGCCAAGGACAACACACCGTATGTTCTCGAAGAAGTCAGGGGTGACCGGCCCGACGTATCATATCCGTCCGGTACAAAGCGGTAAGTAATCGCACACTTCCTGTTGCCAAAGCCCAACGAAATACCACACCCTACATGCATTTCAGAATGCCCCTGGCCCAGGGGCAGTCGCCGCACGGTAGGGTGTATTCATAGCAGTCTTTGCGGAAGACAGGTGCGAGCAGCGCGAAGCAGGCCTCAGCATGAGGGCAATCCCCACAGGGAGAGAAGTCAAATCTGTCGACCCGCTTACGGAAAGTGCGGTACTCCCTTGAATTCCAGATATCGCTGAAGTCCCGCTCCCGAACATTCCCGAAGCTGACGCTGGTAATGCTCTTCTCTCTGTTGTTGACATAACACATGTACGAATGATAGAGATTGTTGCAGGGTCTAACGTAGCCGTCCCAGCTGACAAAGGCGATCCTATCCTTAATAAAGCCGCATTCCCTCTCGGTTTTTGGTGTAAGCGGTGGCAGGTCCAGGGCTATGGAGTGCTCTTCCGCCTTAGCGCTGGCCTTGGCGAATATCCTGGCTGTATGGTCAAGAGAGGTACCGTCTCTCTGCATCAAGCTTTTGAAATTCATGAGCACCTTTTGTTCCCGGGCTTTGGCTACCGTTTCATCCAGTAGCTGGAACTTCTGCTCCATGCTCTCGTCATAACCGCGAACGTTATCCCGCACAGGATTTGCCGAACGTAGTTTGTCCTTCAGTGGGGGTACACCAAAGAGGGCGTTTGCGTAGTTCTCTACGTCAGGTGTTTCGAATGCCATGTCTAAATTGCGGCGCTTGGCTTCGGCTTCGGTTGCGTTGAATAGCTCAATAGCTTGGTCGGAGTCATACTCGTACAGAGTCTGGTCATTCATCTCGGAAGTGTGAGGCAGCAGGTGTGTAATGATGATGAAGCTTATGCCATATCGGGCGGCTAGGTCAACAACCTGGGGCAGCTCGCTGATGTTTCTCTTCATGGCGACAAATTCAAAGCCAATCCGCGGGGTCTGGCTGCCAAGCTTTTTCTTGGCCTTGTTCAACCGCTCGACGTTTGTGAGTACTTGATCTAGACTGGCATCCTTCCTGATCTCATTGTACGTGCCGGATGTGGCACCGTCGATGGAAACTACGATATCATCCAGTCCTGAGGATACTAGCTGCTTTGCCATGGTATCATCGAGGAGGGTTGCGTTTGTGGTGAGACTGAAAGCCCCATTTGGGGGCAGGTGTTCCTTGCCCAGACGGATCATCTCAATGACGTTCTCGTTGAGCAAGGGCTCACCGATGCCTATGATGTTAACAGCCTCAATTTCGGGGAATATGGGCAGCAAAGCCCTGTAGGTTTCCATGGTCATATCGCTGCCATCTTCCTTCCAGAGTTTCCTCATGCACATGTCGCAGTTAAGATTGCACCTTGTTGTAACCTCAATGTTCAGCTTCCTGGGTTTATCATCCATAGCTTAGCTGCTCCCGATCATAATGTGGCTGGAAAATCAATCAAGCGTGTTACTTGTCTCTTTAATTGTAGCATCATTGCGAGTTCGCCTCAACGAGATCCGGCGGCATCGGACGCGAAAAAATGAAGCTCGCTTGCACCGCAAGCGAGCTTCACTGTCGACTTAAGTCTATATATTCCTGAAGCTAGCTTAAAGCCTCCTGCGCACCAGGTACGAGGCGAGGAACTTCCTGTCGATGTTGGGTGTGCGGTATAGTTGGAAGATCATTGAGTCGCGGTACATCAACTCCATAGGCCAGCCTTCCTCTCTCTCGATGGCACGTGCGCCCATTAGCTCGATAGTTTTGCGACAGGCGTCGATTGCCGCAGGAGCAACGAACTTGAACGCGAGAATAGACCACTTACCGTGCTTTGCCTCCTCATCACCTTCGTCCCAGAGCTTGTTGGCCTTGGCCGTGATAGCACGGGCGGCTTCGGCGTTGACCCACATGTCTGCGATAGGGAAGTGGACTCCCTGGTACTCAATGAGGGGATGGTCCCATCTTATGGTGGTTGTGGTATAATCAAGGGCCTGCTTTATAGCAGCTTCGCAAACTCCAACGGCCTGGAATGACTGATTGCCCATGTGCTTGTTCATAGAGTCGACTACAGCATGCAAACCTTTTCCCAATGGCGCTGCGAGACGCTTCTGGTGTACCTTAACGTCCTTGAGGAGGAGTTCATAGCGCGCGCAGCCCCACCTTGCACCTTGGAGGTCTCCTTCGCGGCCGCGGATAATACCTGGCTCATCATCGTTTACTATGAAGAGGGAAAGGCCGCTGGTACGTTTAGTAGTGTCTGTCTTGAGCAGTACCAGATGCCATTGAAGGCCAACCGGGCCCGGGCTGCACATCGCCATCCACCATTTAGGGCCGTTGAGTAAGTAATAGTCTCCGTCACGAGCCGCACTGCCGCGCATGCCGCCCATGTCGACGCCGGACTCGGGGTCGGTAGCCCACAGGGTGCAGAATCCCCCGTCCAGCGTGCGCTTGAAGTATTCTTTCTTAATTTTCTCGTCAGGGGTCCAGTGTTGGAGAACGTGAACCCAGGGCTCGCCGTAGGCAAAAGCGTCATCCATCCTGGGAGTGAAAGCGATCTTGGTAATCTCGGCCGAGAGAAGGCCGCACTGGTGAAGATTCCACCCCGGCCCTCCGTATTCCTTGGGTATAGTCCTGCCGTAGAACCCGGCATCGATGATCGCCTTGTGCATACCGTAGTAGACGTCCGACATCTCCGTCAATGCCAAAACGCCGCCGAGGCGGTCCAGTTGACGGCGGTTGGGCAGCCACCACTCCTCGATTATATCCCGTGCCTGTTCCAGCTTCGCGTACATTTCAGGCGTCCACTCCTCGGGATGGTCGGCCGGGTCATAGATATTGGGCTTTGTAATGTCCATGCGGTTCTGCCTCCTTAGCGCACCTTTAGGTTTATTTCACCAAGATACCGGTGATGTTGCTGTCGTCTTTCCCAGGGATTCTATCCTTGCTGCTCTTTCAAAAGCCAATCAGGCTAGGGTTGGAGGATGATGAAATCAATCAGAAAAGACGACAATATAGTTTACTGGTTTTCCGCCTTGGGTGTCAAGCAAAATCGATGGTTCACACATGGTTGGGATCGCTTGCGCTATCTGTACTTCCTTTGTGGCCTGCTTGTCCGTTGGGGAATCACTCACGTGTCAGTGTACGATAGTGTCAAGACTCTTTAGAAATGTCCCCTGAAATAACTCTTTAGAAATGACCTCTAAGGGTATCAACCGCATGTTGTCTCCCTCCTGCTGAA
>Ga0209498_1001144_pt1 | contig 16267 bp, 12 predicted proteins | sample WalLakDeSediment_FD_184131 | JGI IMG/M metagenome (GOLD analysis project Ga0209498, IMG submission 184131) | Lake sediment microbial communities from Walker lake, Nevada to study Microbial Dark Matter (Phase II) - Walker Lake 11/02/13 Deep... | ecosystem: Environmental > Aquatic > Freshwater >... | reverse complement strand
GAAGGGATCAATCGAGTGGGAATCAGATCTTCAAAACTGTTTCATCTCATTTACTTCATTTTCTGGTTGATAAAATTTCTTCCGTCCTAACCAGATAGCGCCTAACCCAAGCAGAGTGGTCACCAGTCCAATCACGAAACCAAGATACGGGATTGAAGCCAAAGGCACATAGATTATCAAACCAAGCAGTAAAGGCAGAAAGTCATACTTCAAAGCCGCAGGATTTACTTTTGAAAGAATAAGGGTGCCGATCAAATAGGCAACGATGGCCTTGCTGATGAATGTAATGGCGGCCAGGAAAAGGGTGAAGAGTGTGACCAGAACCCCCATGCCAAGGCCGAAGAAAGTCCAGGCTAATGAAGGCATTGACAGAAAGAGCAGGCCAATCAAAAGGCCAACCAACAGGAACAGCCCGACGACCGGCACCAGGTAGCCGTTGATTAAGACAAGAACTCCGTATCCTGCTGAGGTCAGCGGCTCGTTTTTAACTTTGGAAGCCCATCCCTTGAACCGGTCCGGTAAAATCCATAATGCCAATCCTCCCACCACAATGAAATTTATCAAGGATTTCAATGCATCCAGTGCCCATTCCGCCTGGGCTGAAGGATCCTGATCATCTTCTATCACTATATCTTCTATCACTATAATTGAAGCCAGGTGAGGAATACCCGATCGGGTTGGGATTATTTCAGTTTCCAATGATGCCACAGCTGGTTGATTGTGGTTGAAGCCAATGATGTTTTGGTTGAAAAAATTCCCCAATAGTTTAAAAATTTCCCACGGGCCAATGATGGCTGCGGTTTTCCCCAATGCTTCACCTTGCAGCCTGGCGGACACGGCGATTAAATTAAGGTCACGCCCAATGCTGCTTTCATTTTCAGTGATCAGGCTGAAGACGAAGGCGTACAGGCTGCGATCAATCTGACTTTCGGCGGGTAAGTTGACCTCCACTGCCGCTACATACAGATTGCCGCTTACCTTACCCGCCATGTCGAGTTTCTCTGCCAGGACAAAAACGCTGCCGTTCACATCCCCGGTGATCGTCACCTCGGTACCCACAATAAACACATCCCCATTGACAGTGCCTTTAACGATTGCCTGCTCACCCGTCATGAAAACATCTTGCTCAATGGTCTGCTCTGCTGGCACCGCTTTGGCATCTTGCCAATTTCCAACCTGGGCACATGCAGACAAGAAGAATACCGCAGCAAAAACGATAAAAACAATCATGGGAGTGCGGACCTTATCTGGTTTATGACTATTGAGCAATTCTTCTGGCATGGTTCCCTCAAACCTGTTTTTCTTTTTGCGCCGAAAGGCAGCAATAACGGCCGCTACACCACCTACAAGGCCAATAATGCCATAAACAAAAGGCAGGGCAAAAGCTGTGATCAGGGGGGAACCGAGTAGGAGCAATCCAAACACAATGCTGAGACCGGCCAGGATCCCATCTTCCCAACCGCCGCCTTGGAATGCGGCGATTAAACTAATCACACCGATGATCAAGCCGTCCACACCCAAGAAAACCACAAGCACTGTGGGAAGTAATACGTCGCTCCATAATGGGTTCAGAAGGATCGCAAGGCCAGCCATAATACCAAGCAGGCCTGCGAAAAGTTTCCAGCCCCACATCGCTTTATCGATAAAAATTGCAACGAATGAAAATATACCGGTGATCAACCAGTAAATGCCAATATATTGGACGATCACAACTGTGGTTGCTCCTGGATTGGTCAACAGCAATAAGCCGATGAGGATTGAAAGAATTCCCTGGACCAGACCTGCCGACCTGGGCATTAGAACTGTGTCTTCACATGCTGCTATTGTTGTATTATTCATTTCTCCTCTTTATAATTAATAATCCTGAGTTGATACGGTCGCGGCGGATGAGATATCGCGTTGTTGAAAATCATCAAACAAAATTTCTGAGGTCTGTGGTTTTTTACATTGCACATAAACACCAGAAGCAAATAATAAAACATACAGGTTACTACTCAGACGATCCTGCTGGTGAAGGGGTGTGGGGGTTTGTGTGGCGGCTCCGCCGCCACACAAACCCCCCGATTCCCCTGCAGGCTGAGAAGTTACACATACAGGATGTCCCAAAGCAAGGCGTTTTACAGCGTGTCCCTGATGGGTTTCTCAGGCATAGGCTTGAGTCTCAGAACTTAAACAAACATCCATACTGTTCTTTTTGAGCAGCATCCTCATAAACATAGAGGAGGCCACACAACAAGATTGATCAAACATGAATATTTTTCTTTAGAAAAAGCCAGTCAATTTCACTCATGATTATTGCCTTAGGATACTCAGAGCAACCTGTGTACCCGGCATTTCGTATCATGACCGATTGAAATCCATTGGGTCATAGTCGCGAATTGGGTCTCGAGTCAGCGGCTCGGTCCAATTCTTGAAATTTGACATTCGAGTCTGGACGAAGATCCCGGCAGCTGCCGTCAGAACAAAGAGGATCGCCCAGAGAGGAGAATATGCTAGAAATTCCCTAACTGGATTCTCAAACAAATTAAATACAGTCGTGCTCCCAGAGCCGGACAACAATGAACTTACAATAATCGCTGATCCAAACAAAGCTGTTTCGACCACAATCACGTATTTTTCTAATTTGTACTTGAAGGTTAAGAAGATCAGTAACCCTCCCAGGATGACCGCAACCATCCAGGTCACAAACCCAGGCCCGAGGCCAATCCACTGCATCAGGCCGAAACCAATCCCATACCCAAGTGAGCCGGCCAATATGGCAATCGCAAACTTGAAGAACAGATAGGATAGTGCTCCGAAGGTGAGCCCGAGAAATACACCTGCGAAAACGCTTGTCACTGTTGCAAACAACCCAACGCCAAATATGAGGAACATGGTCTGCATGCCCAGGATGAACCCGAACACGATGCCGAGCAACGGCAGCAGCAACCTAAAAAATGTATAACCATTAAAAACAAAAATTGCACCAAAAATTAAACTAAACAGGGTCAAGCATAATGTATTGAAAGTCACGGTACAGCTCCTTTCTTGCAAACCAGTGTGATTACGGCTAATGTGATGATAGCCCTCAGACAATCTTTTTTTATATTCCGATATATAACTAAAATATCAGAATTTGATGGATTTGTAATCCGTCCAATGTTGATTTTCCGCTTGTAAGGCGTGTCTTTTGTTGATGTAAAACTCAACTTTTGTTGAGCTACAGAATGAGTTATTCGAATACCACTATTTCAGGAATTGGCATGGTATGAAAAGTGATCGGGATAGCACCCCTAATAAAAACTTTGAGAGTGAGCGGTCCCATGCGGATTTGGGCAGAGGGACAAGCCCATTAAATAAACGCTCCTTTAATAGATGGTTTGTTTTGTAAAGCCTTTGACTGCCGCCCTGTCATGCCGCCATGGAGGATCAAAATAAGGTCATTATCGTCGCAATCCAGGCCTGGCGAGACCTGTTTGCAAAGACTGGGATTGAGGAGAATTAAACGGCCGACGGCACAATTATTAACTGGGGGAAAATCTTTTGGAATTTGGCTGGGCGCGGTTCTTGATCGACACGTGGACCGCTTCGAAATGGAATATTCCACAATCAGAAAAAGTGTGTTCACTGGAGTTTGGGAAGAGCAAATGGGTTGGAGATCAACGGGTTGAGATATGCGTTTATCCTCCACCAAAACATCTCTGATTTTAAAGACAAATCAAAGCAAAGCCTAAGTCAGACCTGTATGGTGGGTTGGCGGCCCTAACAACAACTTACACGCCTAAAAGAAAACCAAAAATCAAACGGATTCGCCACCAACCCACCATAGATCAGGCTCAATCTTTGGACACGAGCTTTCCAGACTGGCGAATTCACCTCCGGTTGCGCCGGTCTTTTGAAAGGCGCCACCTGATATCAGGTTGGTAATTTAATTTGGAGACCTTCGGTCAGGGGCACTCGCTGGTCAGGAGACCAGCGAGAACGGAAGGGAGTGGGTTGGCGGCCTTAACAACCGCCGAAACGCTGCCTCGAAAACCGAATATCAAGCGGGTACCCCGCCAACCCACCAGTGATTAGGCTCAATCCTAGGACACGCGCTTTCCAGGCTGGTGAATTCTCCTCCGGTTGCGCTGGTTTTTTGAAAGGCGCTACATCGGTTCAGGTTGGATCATGATTTTTGAGACCTTTGGTCGGGGTGAGAATATTGCATGATCTCCGCAGGTGGACGTCGGTTGATTAATAAATCGCGCATGATTTGCATGGATTGATCGATATGATGGAAAAAGGTTTTATAACCAGCGCATAAAAGGTTGACACCGTCCGCCCCACGATTTTTTGGGCAGCCTCCATTGCAGATATAGCGGACATCACAGTCTAAACAAACCTGTGGTAAAGTTTCTCTTTTTGCTTCTCCGAAAGCCGACTGCTGGGATGAATCCACAAGCTGAATGATAGGCATTTCCGTAATGTTTCCTAACCGGTGTTTTGGGTCGACAAAGTGGTCACAGGCATAGAGATCGCCATTATGTTCCAAGACAAGCGACCGGCCACACACTTCGGCAAAATTACACAAAGGTGATGGATGGCCTGACCAGACCGCAAGACAGGTATCAAAAAGCTGGATAAAGACCTTGCCAACATCAAATTGAACCCATTCGTCAAAGATGGTTGATAGAAACGTGCCATATGCATCAGCTTCGATTGAAAAATCTGTGATAGTAGTAGTTTCGTTGCCGTTCCCTTCTAATCCACGTTGGATGATGGGGATGAATTGGAGGAATTGAGTGCTGATCTTATCTCGTAAGAACCGATAAACCTCGAGGGGTTGCTCAACGTTCTTGCTGTGAACACAACACAGGATGTTAAAATCAACGTGATGTTTTTTAAGAAGGCGAATACCCCGCATGAGGGGATCAAATTGTGAACGCCCCACGCGATCATGCCGGTAAGGATTATGCAGATATGGCGGTCCATCCAGGCTTATACCAACCAAGAAATTGTTGTCGCGTAAAAAACGGCACCAGGCAGGTGTGATGGTGAGACCATTGGTTTGTAAAGCATTGTTGATTACCGTATGAGAGCTAGCAAATTGGCGTTGTAACCGCAGTGCTTCTTGAAAGAAATCCAAACCGATTAAGGTCGGTTCGCCTCCCTGCCAGATGAAATCGACCTGGTTTCCTCGTTGGGATGCGATCATTTGCTGTGTTAGTGTTGTTAAAACCTTCTGGCTCATTTTAAAAACTGAACCAGGATAATGAGATTGCTTTGGTAAATAATAGCAGTATTCGCAAGCCATGTTACACAGCGGCCCGCGAGGCTTAATAATCAAATTATAGGGTGAGTTAGATTGTCCCATATGATAATCTTATCACAGCATAAACAAATTCAATTTACTGGAAGATTTACAAAAGAATGGTTTTTGTTATATTCTTTTTACACACAAATTGATCCAGTGAAATATCTGATCAATAACAAGCACCATTTATGATATGATTCATTCTGTTTGGAATGAATGGTGTAAGCTTAATGCCAACGTAGAATTTCGGATATTCATGGATTGCGTGGTTTTCCTGTGACAAATGGCCTCCAATCATCGTTGCATGAAATTGACCCATTAGTATAGAGGCATAAGCCGGAAAACAAGTAGTGGTCAGGCAAGTCTTGTTATTGGTTAAAAGAAATTGTCCTCAGTTCTCACTGTCACTTGGTTTTTTCAAATATAAATATATCGGCGCTTATGTTGAACGATCAATATTAAAAATTTTTCTAAGGAAGAAAAAATGGCTCCTCTTAAAAATATCATCATCATCATGAATGAAGACCATGGGCAATGGGCATTAGGTTCGTATGGCAATCAAGAAATCAATACTCCCACGCTGGATTATTTAGCTGAAACAGGTGTTCAGATGAATAATGCCTTCACGCCAATACCTGTTTGTTCACCTTCACGGGCATGTTTGTTAACAGGCAGGTATCCTTCTCAGCACGGTGTACATGATTATATATCTTCAAGTATTCCAGTAAGCCAGGAACGAGAGTGGCTTAAAGATGAGGTTACCTTATCAGAATTGCTCATGGATTCCGGTTATCAAACGGGTTTATGTGGCAAGTGGCATTTAGGCAATGATGACCATCCGCAAGCTGGTTTTGAGTATTGGTTCACTCATTCCGGCACATATCCGATAGAACATGGTGGCGTCCATAAGTATAGTGATAATGGTTCCTATAAAACAATCTCCGGATATAAAACACAGATTATTACCGACCATGCGATATCATTTCTACGAAATGTTGATCAACAAGAACCGTTCTTTTTGTTTATCAGTTACACTTCATCGCATTCTCCATGGAACAATCATCCAGACCGTCTTGTGTCTCAATACCGAGATTGCCCATTCAATAGCATCCCTGATGATGTAAGCTATCCATTTGGAAAACAAAACCTTGAATCTTTATCAGTAGACCGAAATCAACAAAGAGAAGCACAAGCTCAGTACTATGCGTCTGTAACACAAATCGATGAAGCGGTTGGCCGCGTAATTGACGAATTAGAAGCCCAGAATTTACGTGAATCCACTTTATTGATATTTACTTCAGATCATGGATTAAATTGCGGGCATCATGGTATTTGGGGCAAAGGGAATGGAACATATCCCCTTAACATGGTGGAGGAATCAATTCGGATCCCACTCATCTTCAATCATCCTGATAATTTAATCGGGTCCCAGCAGCGCAATGAATTTGTCGATCATTGTGACACCTTTAATACAATTGTCGAGTATGCTGGATTAGAATTACCTTTGTCACAGGATAAATATCCTGGCAAAAGTTATTTAGCTCTACTTGATGGTTCAGAACCTATAACCGATTGGCGTAATCTCCAGTTCGGAGAATATGGTAACCTGCGTATGGTTCGTACCCTTTCGCACAAACTTAATCTTCGTTACCCGGATGGCCCATGTGAACTCATCAACATAAAAAATGACCCACGGGAAACCATTAACCTTTATGACGACCCCTCCTCCCAAGAGTTGATAAAGGATTTATCCAATCACATCGATTTCTTTTTCGCTAAGTATGAAGACCCAAACAAATCAGGTTTGTTAAGAGATAAGTTACCATTGCATAATAATACAGAAGCATGGCGGCAATAACAGCTGGCTTTTTATGAAACACACATTTAGATCATTGTTATTGCTCACCATCCCTCCTTGATGGAACTCATGGTTTAAGCAAGCGCTCAACAAGGCTTTATTATCAACATTTTCTTGACATTCTCTCAGATGTAAATCCCTAAAGTTTTTTAGATTCATCCACTTCACCCTTGCCCTTCCATTGGCAATATTGCATTACAATCAGTTCTGATAAAACACGATCTGCATTATGCGATCATTCATGAAAACCCAACCATTATCAACCTCAACTCATTCTTTAGTCATAACTTCGTAGTAGGTAACCCAAACACAAGCATTCATCCTCCCGTTTTTAATGGCAAACACCCATGTCGGTTTTCCTCATTAAGCACAGCTGAATTTCTTGATCTCAAATGATTTGAAAGAGAGATTCAAATACGAATTTCCCATTTTGGTGTTGACAAATAAAAAGGTTTCCCTTTATAATATCGAGTAATACTACTTCATTGACATATGCCTACTAAATAATATTACAACACTATGCGGTAATTAATTGATGCTAAGAAAAGGCTTCCAAATCGTTAAGACTTGTTTTTTAAATTTTCTGTTTTCAATAATAGTGATTTCTTACCCCGCTGATTTCCTTGGTGTGCTTGCTTACCGTTTTAACCTTGTCTTGCAAAACGGAGCCGTGTCCAGTTTTTATAAAGGCGTTCAATTTGACCTAATAAGGAGGCTGAATGTAAAGATTTAGCAAAAACGATTGATCGGAATATAGTATTGAGAGAATCAAAAAAAGGATAGAAAGTGAAGAAAGAGGTTTGTAATGAAATTTAGAAAAATTGTTCAACTGTTATTACTGATGCTGATCATCGTAAGTGTAGCAGCCTGCAGCGCAACCCCGGTCGACGAGCCTGCTGAAGAAGAGGTTATTGTCGATCAGCCGGATGAAGTTGTAGACGAGATTGTTGAAATCGAGTTCTATTTTCCGGAAGGTTTTGGTAGACCAGAAGGATTTGGTTTGGTGATTGATGCTTTTGAAGAAAAATATCCAAACATCAAGGTTAATGTCCGCCTTAATACATGGGCAGATTTCAAACCATCGCTTCCGATCATGTGGGCTTCGGATAATGTGGCTGATGTCGTCCTCACAAATGGCCCGGATATTCAAGAGTTTGCCTATTATGGTGCACTTTTACCATTGGATGACCTTTTCCCACCCAGTGAGCTCGAAAAATATGCTTCAGGCATTGTCACAGAAGCCACTTATGAAGGCAGCATTTATGGCGCCCCCTTTACCGATTCGGCGATTGCCTTCTACTACAACAGGGATATGTTTGAAGCGGCAGGCTTTGAAGCTCCAGCGACTTTAGATGAAGCCTGGACCTTTGATGAATGGTTAGCAAACATTCAGGAAATTGTAGCCGTTGCTGAAGCAGAACGAGGTCAAAAAGTTTGGGGGTTGGTAACCCTGAACAACCCACCATTTGGCAGCTACTGGAATACATGGATTCCCCGCAGCGCAGGCGAGAAAGGATCGCCTACTTTCATGGGCATATCTGAAGATGGCACCACCTTAAGCGGCTATCTGGATACCCCCGAATCCCTTGCTGCCCTGCAGTTTTACCAGGATCTTTTCCAGGTTCACGAACTCATGCCAACAGCTGATATTCCGGACGCTTTTGCAACTGGACAGGCAGCTTGTTATATGGCGTTTGTGACTGTAGGCAGATTTCTTGATATAGACTACCCCGACCTCAATTGGGGCGTGATGCCGCTGCCCTATTTCGTTACCCCACTGACCCATACTGGCAGCTTTGCACCATCTATTTCTGCGAAATCAGCCCATCCTGAAGAAGCAAAGATTTTCCTACGCTTCTTGACCCAAGAAGAAGGATTGCTGATCTATTTGGGACACAGCCCAACAATCCCGGGCAACATAGAAGTGCGCTCAGAAATCCCTGAACTCGAAGGTTATGCAAAAATGTTCCTGGATCTAAATGAACAATGGGGTGTGCCGCGACCAATGAGCCCCGGACACGCAATCTATGACGAGATCATTGCAACTGACATGATGCTGGATATCGCCCTTGGCGCTGATGTAGAAACACGTGTAAGGCAGGCAATTCAAGAGGCTGAAGCCCAGTTGGCCCAATTTAAGAAATAAATTTCACCAGTGATGTTTAGGAACATGAAATGATCATGTTCCTAAACATTTATACTGATTCTCTGATAACATCGTAAAAAGATTACAACACTAAAATAACTGAGTAAGGATGTAATCATGAAACCAATGGATCATTCCCCACTGGCTGAAAAGAAAACAAAAAAAGCGTTTTTATGGAAATCAACAAAGGGGGGCGTTTTAAAAGCCGCAATTATTTTAAGTATTCCGGCTCTGACAGGAATTTTTTTGTTTTATTACATCCCAATCATTGAGGCTGTACGGTATAGCTTTCACAATTATCAACTTATCTCAGGTGAATTAACATATATCGGGCTTGATAATTACACTCGAGCATTTCAAGACCCTTTGTTCTTAGAATCGATGCGTGCCACACTACTCTTCTTTATTCTCAAAGTGCCATTGCTGATGATCTCTGGTCTAGGTTTGGCATTATTGGTACAGAAAACAGGCAGAGGTGTTGGGACCCTCCGAACAATAATTCTTTTGCCAACAGTTACCTCAATGGTGGTTGTGACGACGGTTTGGGGGTTTATGTATCATCCTGATCTCGGTTTGTTTAACAGTATTTTGAACTCCGTTGGCCTGCCCTCTCAGAAATTCCTGACTAGCCCAACCCAAGCCATGCCATCAATTGTTATATTGACCATCTGGAAAGATGTTGGGTTAACCATGCTTTTTTATTTAGCTGGCTTATTGGGCATCCCGCAAGAGTATTATGAGGCAGCCAGAATTGATGGGGCAAATGGATGGCAGCAGTTGAGGTTTATCACCATACCAGCCCTACGTGGCACAAATTTATTCATTCTTGTAACCAGCTCAATTTCAGCTTTCCGTGTCTTTATCCCAATTTTTATGACAACCCAGGGTGGACCAATGAACACTACCCGGGTAATCATGCTAATGATTTATCAATATGCGTTCCGATTCAACCAAATGGGTTATGCTGCCACCCTTACAGTGATTCTTGCCGTGCTGATGATCGTAATTAGCTTACTCCAATTCCTTGTGAGCCGGGAAAGAAAAGCCGCCCCTCTAAAAGAGCGTTCTGTCTACAAGACAGATACCGTACCCTATCTTTAGGGAGATATTATGAAAAGAACACTCCGTTTTGATAAGATTTTGCTTGGGTTTTTTAAAACGCTAGGGATTGGGGGCATTGTTGTCATTTTTTCCATGCCGTATCTTTGGTTGATTGGCTCGGCATTCAAACCCCGTGATGAAATTTTCGCCCACATTTATCCCTTTAGCTGGAAAACCTTTATTCCCTTAAGACCAACCTTAGACAATATTATCAGTGTATTCACTGAAGCAAACCTTGGAAGTGCAATGCTGCTAAGTTTTGGAATTGCAATTGCTACAGTGATTATTTCACTTTTCATTTGCAGCATGATGGCGTTTGTTTTGGCAAGGCTGGAGTTTCCTGGTCGAAATGTGTTTTTTTTCCTTATTCTGGCAACAATGATGATTCCCTTTGAAACCCGCTTGGTGCCTCTGTTTTTTGTGATGCAAGGATTGAAATTAGATAATACCCTAGCGGCAGTTTTTCTCCCATGGGTTGCAGATGCTTTTATTATCTTTCTACTACGACAGCACTTTGCTGAACTGCCGGACGAATTATATGATGCCGCAATTGTGGACGGATGCTCTCACTTCGGGGTTTACTGGAAAATTATGCTGCCAAATCTCACGCCAGTTCTCGTGAGTGCAGCCCTAATCAAGTTCATCTGGTCATGGGATGCATTTATCTGGCCCCTGATTATCTTACGTGACCCTAAGCTGCGGGTGGTCCAGGTTGCGATCGCATTTTTGTTTGGTGATCAAAGGATCCTCTGGGGGCAGGTTTTCGCAGGTGCGTTTGTATCCACACTCCCGATTCTGATCTTATTCCTAGCATTACAACGATATTACATCTCAGGTATGACGACCTCAGGTATAAAAGGATAATCCTTCATGAATGCCTTTGAGCGTTTTTCTGCAATCATTCAAGGTGAAGAACCTGACCTTGTTGGTGTAATGGCAGCCACAGGTCTTCGCAGAGGTTCTCAAGGTGGTATTTATCAGAGATTTGCAGATCGTGGTCTTTGTTTGCGTGATATCGTACCTCCTCATCAACCATTTTTTACATTTCCAGGATGTCAAAACCCTTACATCACAGATATTGTTTATACTCGCAAGGATTATTACCAAAATGGTAATTGGCATGAAAAACACATCCTGGATACACCGATGGGTTCAATTTCATCAGTGGTGAGACGTAATTTAGAAATTGATGTAAGTAGTGGAGCACCACATGAGCACTTTATCAAAGAGGAAAAAGATTGGGATGTGACCAATTATCTGTTTAAACGCATCATTGAACATCTGCGTCCAAATTATTCAGAAATGGAACGTAATCAAGATGCCTTTGGATCGCGTGGATTAACCCTTGCCCTGATTGATCGAACGCCATACCAACGAGCTTGGATAGAGTTAGCCTCACTGGAGCAAACAGTACTTTCTTGTTATGATCCCTCACCAGGATTTAAGGAATATGTTGAACTTCAAATTCAGTACCACCAAAAAGTAGCTGAAATTGCAGCAGGTTGCCCTTCTGATCTAGTCTTAATCAATGATAATATCACCAACACGATTTCACCAACTTTTTATCGAGAGTATTGCATCCCTGTATATCAAATATATCAGGATGCCTTTATCGGTACAAACAAGATTTTAGCAGTCCACCATGACGGGCTCCTTAACTCATTAAGTGCTGAAATATCTACAGCGCCTTTCCAGATTGTCGATTCATTCACACTACCACCTTCTGGTGATGTACCATTGAAGGAAGTTAAATCTTCCTGGAAAGGCAAAACTCTATTTATTAACCTTCCACCTTTTTTAGCGTATGAACCTGAAGATCGGTTATCAGTTATATATAAAAAAGTGATTGATGAATGGGGTTCAAAGAAAATTGCTTTTGTCCATGTTGAAGATTACCCATTAGAACAAGTTGAAACACACCTGAAAGTTTTATTAGATGTTTGTGGATACTAAAGAAATAAGGAAAATAAACAAATCAGAAAGGTTTTTATCATGACAAGAATGGATCACGGTTTAGCTTTTATGCTTCAATATGAAAATGTTGCCTGGTATCAGGATGATGTGGTCAGAATCCTTGATCGGCGCATCTACCCTAAAGAAATCTCTTATGTCATTTGTGAAGATTATGAAGCTGTTGCTAAAGCAATTGGGGATATGGTAACCCAAAGCGGCGGACCGCGAATGGCTGCACAGCAGGCAATGGTTATGACAGCCTATCAAGTACAGGAAAAGTCTGCTGCTGAAGCAGCAGAAGTATTAAAACAAGCAGCCTACACTGTTACACATGCTAGGCCAACGACCTCAGAGCGAATGGAAGCGATTGTTAAGAAAATTCTAAACTTTGCTCTTGAATTACTAGATACTGACCAGAAATTGGGTCCTGCAGTGCAAGATTTTGTGTTCAAACTGGTCGAGTCACAATATGAAAAATCACGAATAATTGGCCAAAATGTTGTAGATTTATTGCCCGATGAACCCACCATTATTACCCAATGTTTCGCAGAAACGACAATTGGTTTTACATTACTTGCTTGCAAAGAAAGAGGTAAAAAGGTCAGCTTAATTTGCCCTGAAACACGCCCATATCTTCAAGGAGCACGGCTAACAGCCTCAGTGGCTTACGATATGGACATTCCTGTCACTGTGATCACAGATAATATGCCTGGATATGTTCTCTCTCAAGGTATTCCCGATGCGTTCATTTGTGCGGCTGATGTCATCACCTTAGACGGTTATGTGGTTAACAAAATTGGCACTTACCAAATTGCCCTGGCAGCATTCGATAATCACATCCCATTTTATGTTTTAGGCAATCCTGTGGTAGATAACCCAACGATTGACACTGTTACAATAGAGCAAAGAAACCCTGAAGAAGTTCTGCATGCCATGGGCAGTCGCACTACTAAAGAAGGTGTAAAAGGATTCTATCCAGCATTTGATATAACACCGCCAAAACTGGTAAATGCTGTCATCACTGAAAAAGGCGTGTTTTCTCCTTTTGACCTTAAGCAGCATTTTCCTCGTTAAAGATCTTCAAAAAAACGCTAGAGAAGGATGGAGGATATGAAGGGCGATAATAACAATATCATGGAAGTCGATGCCGTCGCACGGCTAAGCGGTTTATTAAGTTCACTTTCACCTTCAGAAAAACGTATCGGGGAATATATTATTAAGAATCAGGAAAATATTCCTTTAATGACCCTCTCAGATGTGGCAGCCAACAGTGGTGTCAGCGATGCAACAGCTGTAAGATTTTTTAAGTCTCTAGGCTATAATCGCTGGTTAGATTTTAAAATCGCCCTTGCCCTCACTATTAATTCCACCCAGGTGTTACATAAAGAACTGTCAGATTCTGACAATGTTGAAACAATCGCAAGAAAAGTCATTCAAGGATCGATCGTTGCGCTTGAGGAAACCGCAGCTGTACTCGATGGTGAAAAAATGAAGAACGCTGTGGATTTGCTAGAAAGCGCAGATAAGATTCTAATAATTGGTGCCGGGACATCGGGACCAAATGCTCATGAATTATTCAATCGTCTTTTCAGGTTGGGGATGAATGTTTCCGTTGAGACAGATGCACATCTGCAAATTATGCAATGTGCTCTTTTAACGCCAAAAGATGTCGTCGTTGCGATTTCGAATACAGGTGAATCGAGCAATACAATCAATACAGTCACCATTGCAAGAAAACGCGGTGCTCCTGTAATCAGCATCACCAGCAATCGGCTTTCAGAATTGGCAAAGCACTCAAATGTGGTGTTGCTGGCCATCTCCCATGAACTTCTTCAAGAGACAATTGCTTCCAGGATTGCACAACATGCCATTACACATTCACTCTACATCTCGCTGGCTATGAGATGTTCTGAAAAATGCATCGAAAACGAGAAAGCCATCTGGGATGCCTTATTAAATGTCAATGCCATGAGACAAATCAAGGATGACTGATTTACTCAAATGAATTTTATAATTTTTGAAAGGAAAACGAAATGGTAAAAGCAATCATTGGTGGAACGGGTGTTTATGCAGTCCCAGGAGTCAAAACCATTGAAAAAACAATAACCACACAATATGGCCAAGCCACGGTTTATATGGGTCAGGCAGATCATGAAGATCTTGTGTTCCTCACCAGGCATGGTGCGGATCATTCAATCCCGCCCCACAAGGTCAATTACCGGGCAAATATCGCTGCACTGAAAAAATTGGGTGTCACGCATGTGTTAGCTGTTTATTGTGTGGGCTCCCTGAAAACAATGTTGCCCCCTGTGGGAATGGCTTTGCTGGATCAATTTATAGATTTCTCAATGCACAGAGAAGCAACCTTCTTTGTCGGCGGCGATTATGGGTTAGGTCATACCGACATGGTTGAGCCATACTGCCCAACCCTTCGTAATATTGTCCACCAGGTTTCTCAACGTGAAGGGTTTGAGTTACTACCCAACGCGACCTATGTCTCGTTTAATGGTCCAAGATTTGAAACAGCAGCTGAAATCCGCATGTTTGCTCAATTGGGAGGAGATGTGATTGGGATGACAGGTGCCTCAGAAACATCCCTAGCCCGTGAAGCCGGACTGCACTTTGCTGCTGTTGCTTACTCTGTTAATTACGGCGCTGGTCTGGTGGATTCAAGTATGAAAATCGAAAAACAAGGTCTCCAAGAGAGATTAGACAAAATGCTTTCTATCCTTATTGAAGCATTACGTGAACCATTCACACCCCAATGTATTTGTGATTCAGCTGTGTATATGTCAGAGAAACCAAAAATTGACATTTTTTCCTGAGAATGAGTTGATAAGATGCAATTAGCCTTAGAACGCCAAATAATCGTCAATCATGGCAAGAAAATGGTTGCCTCCGGCCTGGTGAAAAGCACCGGCGGTAACCTCAGCCTTTCCAATGACGACAAATCTCTCCTGGCAATAACCCCTACCAGAACCAGTTATGAGACCATGCAACCGAAAGATGTGGCCATTATCGATTTCCTGGGTAACCAAGTTGAAGGGTTACTTAAACCATCCAGTGAAATCCAGTTTCATTTGGACTTGATCAACCAGCGGCCAGATATTTATGCGGTCGTACATACTCACTCACCACATGCAACTACCCTTGCCTGTCTGGGTTGGGAGCTCCCAGCCATTCACTATTTGATCGGTCACGCAGGTTATCAAGTGCCGGTGGCTCCCTATGCAACCTTCGGCACAAAAGAATTATCAGAAAGCATTTGCCGCACTATTGGAAAAGGTAATGCGGTACTGATGGCCAATCATGGTTTGGTAACCGTTGGAGAGACCCTTGAAAAAGCTTACCTGAGAGCTGAGTTGGTTGAGTTTGTCGCCCAGATATACCTTCAATCTCGGGCAGTAGGAGACCCAAATCTAATCAGCAAAGAAAATATGGATAAAGTTTTGCTTAAGTATTCGAATTACGCTCAGTAAAATGTAAATCAGCTGTTTAGGTATTGGAACATAAGCCATTTTCAGTATTCCCTGCTATTGGTACAGGAGCTAGATGGCACTTTATGTCTATAAATAATGTGATTGGATTAATAATGAGAGAAACACAAATTGAGATCAACGATCTCTTAATAAACTACTTCGAAGGACCACCTAATGGCAACCCACTGGTTTTTCTTCACGGTGTCACAGGGCGCTGGCAATCCTTCATGCATTTAATACCCTTCTTCACGCCTTATTACCAAGTCTTTGCCTGCGATCTACGCGGACATGGAAAATCAGGGCATGTGCCCGGCGGCTACACATCTGAAGGATATGCCTCAGACATTCAGAAATTTATTCAACAAATCGTCAAGCAACCGGCAGCAGTCTTTGGTCATTCTCTTGGAGGGAGAATCGCCATCCATTTGGCAGCATCATATCCCAAGTGGGTATCT
>Ga0209498_1001143_pt1 | contig 16270 bp, 11 predicted proteins | sample WalLakDeSediment_FD_184131 | JGI IMG/M metagenome (GOLD analysis project Ga0209498, IMG submission 184131) | Lake sediment microbial communities from Walker lake, Nevada to study Microbial Dark Matter (Phase II) - Walker Lake 11/02/13 Deep... | ecosystem: Environmental > Aquatic > Freshwater >... | reverse complement strand
CGCCGGTTGCGGGTCCAACCGCCATCCGCCCATGGGTGCATCGCCGGACAACAGGCCCTCCGGCCAGCCGGCGGCTCAGGAAACTGGGGGTGGGTGTCGTTGGGGGGCAAGGACACGGGGCATGGCGGGTCCTCCGCCCCGGCGTGGCTCTGCATGGGCTGAACCAGCTCCAGGACGAGTTGGAGGCCGAAGACAAGGGTGCGCTGGGGTCTATCCCCCGACTCCCCCCATGAGCTCCTTCAGCTCCGTCTCGTCCGTCTCACCTCGCTCCCGCACCGCCGCCACCCGGCCCCGAGTGAGGACCACGAACCGGTCCCCGGCCCTCAGGGCGTGGGCGGGGTTGTGGGTGATGAGGATGACGGCGGCCCCCCGGTCCAGGCGACGGGTAGGCCCCCAGCCCCGGGTGGGCTCGGCCCCCAGGACGAAGTTCCGCCACACGCTCATGAGGGGAATCACGCCAAGGTTCTGGTGAACGGTGGCGACGCCGGCAGCCCGGGCCTCCCTGGGGGAGCGAAACCGGGCCTCGGTCCCTTCCACGAGAATCCGGCCCCCGCTGGGAGGATACACGCCGGAGAGGATGCGGATGAGGGTGGACTTGCCGGCGCCGTTGTCCCCCAGGACGCAGGTGACGGCCCCGGTCCTCACCTCAAGGGAGACGTCCTCCAGGGCCACCACGCCTCCGAAGCGGCGGGAGAGGGTCTCGGCGGCCAGGAGGGGCGAGGAAGCGGGAGACGCCGTAGGGACGACGCTGGCGTCGGGGGCGGTCCCTGCCCTGGGGATGCCGCTGTGGTGGGAGCCGGCGCCCTTCACCGGGCCCCCACCAGGCGGGTCCGGGTGTAGTGGTTCACCACCACCGCCACCAGGAGCATGATCCCCAGGAAGACCTGGAACCAGTCGGCGTCCACCCCGGTGATGACGAGTCCCTGCTGGACCATGCCGAAGATGAGGGCTCCCAGGATGGCCCCCAGGACCGAGCCGTAGCCGCCGGTGAGGAGGGTCCCTCCGATGACCACGGCGATGATGGCCCGGAACTCGAACATCTGGCCCCTGAGGGCATCGGCCCCCCCGAACTGCACCGCCTGGATCACCGCCACCAGGCAGGCCGCCAGGGCCGTTACGGCGAAGAGGGTCACCTTCACCCGGGTCACCGGGACCCCGGTGTTCCGGGCCGCCTCCGCATCGCCCCCGGTGGCGAAGATCCAGTTCCCGAAGACGGTGCGCCGTAGCACCCAGATGCCCACGGCCCCGCATCCCAGCCACCAGAGGACTGCCGCCCGCACCGACCCCACGGGGGTGGAGGCGAAGAGGAGGCGGGCGCTCTCGTAGCCCTCCACCTCTCGGATGCCGCCGATCTGGGTTCGCCCCGTGAGGAGCATGAGGCACATGCCGGCGGCCCCGATCATGGAGCCCACCGAGAGGTCGAACTCTCCGGCGATCATGAGGAGGGCCACCGCCACCGCAAGGATGCCCAGGGGGGCCGAGGCGTTCAGCCAGGCCGTGGTCCCGGCCCCGGAGACGAAAGGGCCGCCGGCCAGGGCGGCGAAGAGGGCCCACACCAGGACGGCCCCCGCCACCGCCGCAAGCTCCGGGCGGAGGAGGAGTCTCATGGGATCCTTCTGGGGGGGAGAACACCCGGGGTGCGGAACGGCCCGAATCGATGCCGGCTCCCCAGCCCTTCCAGGCCGGATGGCCGCCTCACCGTACCCCCTGCCGAGTCCACTCCACCACTGCCGCGGCATTCTCCGGGGTCACGAACCCCGGCCCGGTGCGGATGACCTCTCCGCCCCCGGGCATGGTCCCCGTCTCCAGGTACTGGGTGAGGAGCACCACCGGGAGGTAGCCCTGGAGGTATTGCTGCTGGTCGATGGCGAAGGCCATTCGGCGGGCCCCCACGGCGGCCAGGACCTCCGGCGATAGGTCGAAGGTGGCGGCCATGACGGAGCCTGCCCGGCCGGTTTCGTCCAGGGCCTGGAGGGCCGGCTCCGCCGCGATGGTGGCCAGGGTGAGGAGCCCGTCGATGGTGGCGTCGGCCCGGAGGGCTCCGGCGATGCGCTGCCGAGTCCCGTCCGGGTCCGCCAACTCCACCGCCAGGACCCTCATGGCGGAGCCTGCCGCCACCAGGGCGTCCCGGAACCCGCCGCAACGAAGATCCTGGGCCAGGTTCCCCACCTCGTGGTTCACGCAGAGGGCCAGGGATACCCCCGCCGCCGCCATCCGCTCGCCGGCGCCGTAGCCCGCCTCGTACTCCGTTTGCCCCACGTGGGCCAGAGCTCCGAAGTCATGTGACACCTCCCCTCCGGAGTTGATGGAGATGACGGGGATGCCGGCGGCCACCGCCCCCCGGATGGCACCCTCCAGGGCATCGGGATCAGGGATGGAGACCACCAGCCCCGAGGGGCGGGAGGCCACCGCCCCCTGGATCAGGTCGCTCATGTCCACCATGTCGAAGGTGATGGGGGCCTGATACTCCACCCGGACCCCCAGGTCCCGCCCGGCGGCCCGGAACCCGTTGGAGACCACGGACCAGAAAGGGTCCGCGGGCTGGCCGTGGGTCACCGCAACGATGCGGAGGTCTTGGCGGGCCTCCTGGATGGCCGGGTTGTGATCCGGACCGGGCCGCCCTACCTTGCCCCTGGAGAGGGCAGGAGCATCTCGTCACCCGAACAGGAGGTAGTAGATCATGCGAGTCTCGAGCCGGTGGGCCCCCCTGGGGCTCCTGCTGGTTGCGGCGTTCTTCGTTTCCGCTTGTGCATCGGGGGGTGGTGCTCCGGGGGATGCGGCGGCGGCCCCGGGAGAAACAGTCCTCAGGGTCCACAATACCGATCAGAGGGGCGAGGCGCTTCGTATCTTCATCGTGCCGGACGCTGGGCAGGCCCAGTTCCTGGGGAGCGTGGCTGCTGATGATTATCTGACCGTGCCTCACCCGGGAGGCCAGGGACGCTTCCAGTTTCGGGCTGAGCGTCAGGACGGCAGCATGTTCAGCTCCCCGATGTTCACCGTGGTGAGCGGAACGTACACCTGGGACATCGCCCTGCGGCGCGTCGACCGCTCCCGCTGACCGTCTGCCGGGTGGTGCCCCCCCCACCGGGCCCCGCCTCCGGATGGCACCGGGGGTGGGGCCCGGCGGGTTGGAACCGGGCTCGACCTTGCACTTCCTTCCATCGGGATCCATCCGCCTCCTGTGGCTGCCGGTCCTGGCCCTTTCCCTGGGCTTCCTGGCCGTGGACACGGGGCACAGGCTCCGGACCATCGGCGCCCTCACCACCCTCGCCCCGCCCGGCGCTCCGAGACTCAGCCCCGATCCCGCATCCTCCAGCGGGTTCGCGGCGGGTCAGCACAGGCTCGTCCTCCCCACCGCCGGCACCGATGGGTATCACTGGATCCTCCTGACGGAGCGGATGCTGGCGGGCGAGGGCCTCCGGGTCCGGTCCACCCAAGTGGACAACGCTCCCCACGGTCGTGAGGTGCATTGGAGCAGCCTGCCCCGCTGGTGGCTGGGGACCCTGGCCTGGCTGAGGGCCGCCGGTAACCCGGAGCTGACCCTGCCCCGGGCGCTGGAGCAGGTGGTGGCTGGAGGGGGAGCTCTGGCCCTGGGGGTACTCCTCCTGGTGCTGACACCCCTCCTGGCCTGGCGGTTCGGCGGGATCGCCGCTTCCTTCTTCGCCGCGGCGTGGGTTGCGGCCTTCCCCCTCTATGAGACCTTCATGGCGGGCATGGTGGATCACCACGGCTTCGTCGCCATGGCTGCCTTCCTGGGGGTGATCTTCCTGGCGGCGGGGGGAGCCGGGTGGGTTCGGGAGGCTGCCGCTGGGGCGGCAGCCTGCCCCCCGCTTCTCATCCCGGAGAGGGCAACGGCACGGCGTTGGTTCGTGGCGGCGGGAGTGGCCGGGGGCGTCGGTCTCTGGATCAGCGCCGCAACCATGATCCCCGTCATCGCTGCGATGGCGGCGGGGGGAGTTGTGTCCCTGTGGGTGGCCGGGAGAAGAGATGGTGGGGAGGCCGCAGACGGGCTCGGAATGAGGGCGGACCCAGGCCTCTGGCGGGTATGGGGAGCAGCGGGGTGCGCCACAGCCCTGGCGGCCTACCTGGTGGAGTACGCTCCCGGGCACCTGGGCCTGCGTCTGGAGGTGAACCACCCCCTCTATGCCCTGGCCTGGCTCGGGGCAGGGGACCTCATGGCGAGAGTGGGCGGGGTTCTCTCCGGGGGGTCCAGCAGGCGAAATGGGGAGACGCACAACCGGGGATGGTGGTGGGTTGGAGCAGGGGGGAGCCTGGCGCTCCTCATGGCTCCGGCCGTGCTGGTCCTGGCCGGGGGGGGGGCGGTGTTCCTCCTTTCCGATCCCTTCCTTCGAGGGCTGCACCTGGAACACATCCGGGAGTTCCAGGGGCTGACCCATCATCTCGGGGACCTCTCGGGGCTTCACGCTCTCCAGAGCGTCTCGGCGCTCCCGCTGCTCCTCCTGCCGGCGGCGGCATTGGTGGCTCCGGCAGGGTGCCGCTCCCGCAGGGCCCTGGCTCGCTGGGTCTTGGCCGGGGGCATGGTCCTGGGGGGTGCGGTGTTCTTCCACCTCCTGGCCGTTCCGTGGGTCCAGGGGGCCCTTGTGGGGGTGGTGCTGGAGTCGGCCGGGCCGGGAGGGGGGGGACCGTTGACGCACCTGGCGGCGGGGGCCCTGGATCTGGCGGCCGTGGGCCTCCTGTTCCTGTTGCCCCTGCGGAGCTGGTCCCGAGCGACGACTCCCGAGCGCTCCAGGCTGGCGGTCTCAGCCGTGCCGGCGCTCTCCATCCTCGCTCTCTCCTTCTGGCAGGTGCGGTGGCTTCCCACAGCTTCGGCGGCCCTGCTGGCCCTGGGGGTGGTGGTTGCGGGGCTTCTGATGGGGCGCCCGCGGCAGGGGTCCAGGGCCTCGTTGGTTCCGGGAGCGTGTTTGTCCGTCCTGATCCTGCTGCCCTTTCCGCTGTTCACGGGCCTCTTCCCCTGGCGCTTCGGGTATTCGGGCTCGGAGGAGGCGATGCAGGTGGTGGCCCGGGACGCTGCACACCGGCTGCGGGCCCTGCAGGGTTCCGAAACCCTGGTGGTGGCGGCCCCTCCGGTCACCACGACCTGGCTCATCTACTTCGGGGGTTTTCGGGGCCTCGGTACGCTCTACTGGGAGAACCTGGAAGGGCTCAAAGCCACGGCCGCCCTGGCCTCCGCGTCCCATGAGGGAGTGGCAAGGGAGATTCTGGCCAGGCACGGTGCCACCCACCTCCTGCTGCCCTCGTGGGAGGCCTTTCCGTCTCCGGATGGGGCGGGCAGAGGAGGGGAGGACGCCGGGGGAACGGATGCAAGGGCCGCGGCGCCGGAAGGCTCCTTCCTGGCTCGCCTCATCTCGGGGGAGCCGCCCCCGGCATGGCTGGTGGCCGTCCCCTATGAGGTCCCCCCGCTTGTTCAGTTGGAGGGCGTTCGTGCCCTCCTTTTCGAGATCCGGAGTCAGGAGGGCGGGAGGTGAGTGCGTCTTGCGCAGGTGGGGAGTCCGGGGCTATATAGCGTCCGATGGAAGATTTCTCCGCTGAGGCCGGGCCGCAGAGTGTGCGGGACGGCTCCAGAGGATCGTTTTGTTTCTTGTCTTGGATGGACCCTGTCTGGAGAGGAGGTGAACCGGCGGCGAACCCCCAGTCGGAGGCGGAGAAGGTTTCAGTTCAACTTTCTTGTTCTGCTGTGTTGTTACCACTGTGTTGTTACCACGTTGAAAGGTCAATGATCCCAAAGGAGGTTCTGTGAGACTCCGACCCATCCTCTTGATGGCCGTATTGGCCATCGCCGTTGCGGTTCCGGTGGAGGCGCAACAGACCGGAAGTCTGGTGGTCAATGTGACCAACCGGATGACCGGATCCCCCGTAGACGGAGCCCAGGTGACCATCACCGGCGGCGAGCGGCCCGTGGGGGGGCTGACGAACCCCCAGGGCCGGGTGCTGTTTCCTGCCCTCGGGGTGGGCACCTACACCGTTAGTGTCACGTTCCTCGGGTACAGTGAAGTCCGGCAACGGGACGTGGTGATTCGGAGCGGCGAGGCTACTGCCCTGAATCTTGCGATGGAGACGGCGGTCCTCTCGCTGGAGGGGATCGTAGTGAGCGCCACCGTCGACCCTACGTCGGGCATCAAGCTGCCCTTCACAGTCTCTACAGTGAGGGAGGAGCAACTCCAGGTGCCCACGGTGAACTCGGCCCTGGCGTCCATCCAGGGGAAGGTGGCCGGCGTGAACATCCAACGGGCCAGCGGGCAGCCCGGGGCGGGGGTCAACATCCTCCTGAGGTCCCCCACCTCCTTCGAGGGGGGGAACAGCCCCCTCATCGTGGTGGACGGAGTGGTCATCGCCCGGGAGCTGGGCCGCACTACGGCGGACATCGAGGCCCTTGATATCGTCGACATCGAGGTCATCAAGGGGGCTGCCGCAGCGTCCTTGTACGGGTCTCGGGCCGCGGCCGGGGTCATCTCCTTTACCACGGCCCGGGGTCGAAGCGCACAGCTTGGACAGACCCGCGTCTCCTCCCGGACGGAGTTGGGCAAGGACTTCATGGCGGGCACCCTGCCCATCACCCATTCCCACCACTACCTCATGAACGAGGCGGGGACCGGTCTCATCAACGCCGAAGGCCGGGACACCACCTGGGCTGGCCGGACGGCCCGGACGGTGGGGGAGCACGGGGGGAATGCCCGCATCATGGACCAGGCCTATCCGGGGCGTATCTATGACAACCTCAAGGCGGTGTACCAGCCGGACCAGTACCTGAACCAGAACATCTCCGTGGCGCAGAACATGGAGAACACCCAGTTCTTGGTGGGCCTGACGCGCTTGGATCAGCGGGGTGCCTTGGCGAACAACAAGGGCTTCTGGCGGAACACCGGCCGTGTCTCCGTGGACCACCGAATCGGGCAGCTGAGCTTCTCGTTCTCGGGTTCCCACACCCGGCAGTGGAGGGACGATATCTCCGGGAACCCGTACACCTCGGTGCTCACATACCCTGCGTACGTAGACCTGAAGCTAAGAGGCCCTGACGGGCAGTACCTGCAGCAGCCGGATTCCACGGTGGAGGTAGAGAACCCCATCTGGCGCCAGGCCAGCCGGGACAACTGGACCTCCAGGGTGCGGAGCATGGCCAGCATGAACGCCCGCTGGGCCGCCGCGAGATGGCTCACCTTCGACGCCCAGCTGAGTTACGACCGGGCCGACGGGAAGGTACAGGTCTACGTGCCCAAGGGCGTGCCCCTGGATCTTCTTGGCGAGCAGCCCGCTTTGGGGCAGCTCTACCTGGAGCACCAGGAGAATGACGCCGCCAACGGATCCCTGGGAGCCACGTTCATGCAGGTATTCGGGGAACTGAACACCCGCCTCACGGTCCGGGGCACCTTCGAGAAGGAATACATGGAGTGGTTCAGCTCAGACGGCCGGGAGTTCATGGTGACGGAGATCCGGGACCTGAGCGCTGCCACCAACCTGTTTGGGATGGGCTCAGGAACGACGGATATCCGGTCCAACGGAGTCTTGGCGGATCTGGCCCTGGACTACAAGGACCGCTACATCGGGTCCTTCCTCATTCGCCGGGACGGGAGCTCCCTCTTCGGCTCCTTGGAGCGCTGGCACACCTACCGGCGGGCCAGCGTGGCCTACGTCATCTCCCGGGAGGATTGGTTCCGGGTTCCCTACATCAATGACCTGAAGATCCGCTACGCCATGGGGGAGGCGGGGGGCCGTCCCGGGTTCGCCTGGCAGTACGAGACATGGCTGATGTCTCGTGAGACGGGCCTCAGCAAGAGTACGGCGGGCAATCCTTCCCTCAAGCCTGAGTTCACACGAGAGCACGACGTCGGCATCGACATCATCGCCTTCAACAACCGGATGCAGCTGGAGCTGGTCTACGCCAAACAGTTCACCCAGGACAACATCATCATCTTGCCGGCCACGGTCATCAGCGGGTACAACAGCTTCCGGGCCAACGCGGCGAAGATGGAGGGTCGCACTTACGAGATGTCCCTCACGGCCTTCCCCGTCCGGACCCGGGACGTGACCTGGAGCGTCGGGCTGGTGGCAGACAACTCGGAGAGCCGCTTGACGGAGTGGGGCCGGGCCTGCTTCTTCGGGAGCAACGCCGGCCGGACTCACGAGTTCACCTGCGCCGGCGAGCGAGCGGGGGATTTCTGGGTGCAGCGCACCGTGAGGCGCCCGGACGAGCTTCCGTCCTGGATCTCCCACCGGGCCGACGAGTTCGTGGTAAACGATCAGGGATTCCTGGTGTGGGTGGGCAAGAGGGCCGATGGCACGCCGAACTCCTGGCGTGACGGGATCTCCATTGCCAACCAGTCGGAGTTCTGTGACGGGAGCCGCCAGTTGGGCGCCGTCTCGGGCGGCTGCGGCTTCGGCTCCTTCTTCAGCGCAGGCGGGTTCACCTATCGTTGGGGCGAGCCCTTCCGGGCGTGGGACGAGGAGGCGGACCAGGTGCTGAGGGTCCTGGCTGGCAACAGCCTCCCGGATGTTGGTTTCGGTTTCAACACGAGCTTCCGCTACAAGGGGCTCTCCACCTACGCCCTCTTTCGGGGCCAGATCGGCGGCAAGGTCTACAACTCCGCCAGGCAGTGGGCTTACAACCAGCTCAGACATGGTGACCTTGACATGACGGACAAGCCGGACGAGCTCAAGAAGACCCTGGACTACTACCAGCGGGGGCTCGCCAACGGCAACTCCGGCTGGATCGACTCCTTCCTGGAGGACGGCACCCACCTGAAGCTGGGTGAGCTGCGGGTGTCCTACCGGATGCAGCAAGAGCAGCTCCGTAGGGTTTTCGGAGCATTGGCGCCGAGCCAGCTGACCCTTGGGGCCAACGGCCGCAACCTGTTCACCCTCACGAACTATTCGGGCTTGGATCCGGAGCGGGGCTCCCCCCTCTCCCGGGTTGAGGGCATCGGGTACCCGCACCTGCGGACCATGACGCTGACGCTGGAAGTCGTTTACTGACCAAGGGGAGGAAGCTCTCATGCGGAGATTGATCAAGGGGGCCATGGCACTGGCTCTGGCGGTGAGCCTGGGTGCGTGCCTGGACCTCGAAGTGGTAAACGAGAACCTCCCGGATCGGAGGCGGGCCCTGTCCGACGAGGCCAACGTGGAATCCATTCTGGCCCTGAGCACCTGGCGGCGCTGGTACCAGCCCATGCACAGCCTGGCCAACGTGGCCAACTCCTTTCCCAACATCGCGGGGGAATCGAGCAACACCACCCTCACCTTGAGCGTGCTCTGGGGACAGGATCCGCCGCAGCCCTTCAACAATGATGAGCTGGTCAGTCAGGTCTGGATGCCCCGGCACGGCTACGACCAGTGGTCCCAGTGCGTGAGCAACGCCAACGACGGACTCGCCCAGATCAACGAGGGGATGCGGATCATGACCATCGATCCGGGGGCGGAGGTCGTGGTGGACAATACCGACCGGGCCTGGTCCTGGGGGAAGATGTGGCAGGGGATCTGCATCGGCTACCTAGCCTTGCAGCTCGACCGCTTCCCCCTGGCCACGGAGGATCTCCCGCTGCCGGAGCGTTGGGAGGATCTGGCGGAGTGGGAGCGGTCCTCTCTGACGGAACGCAACGCCAAGGAGCACCTGCAGGTGGCCATCGACGCCATTGAGAAGGCCATCGAGCGGATGGAGCAGGGGGCCCAGTGGGTGACGCCGGAAAGCTGGGTTCACCAGCAGAGGTACAGCAACCAGGAGATCATCCAGCTGGCCCACACCATGATTGCCCGGATCCTCATCTATTCCGCCCGGAACCCGGAGGAACGGGCTCAGGAGGTGGACTGGAACAAGGTCCTCTACCACACGGAGCGGGGGCTCACGTACGATTGGGGTCCCATGCTGGAGAGTGGCGTCATCACGGACCCCAGCTACCTGGCGCGGCTCAACAACACCGGTACTGGAAGCCACCGGGTGAACTACCAGACCATCGGCCCGGCGGACCAATCGGGGGCCTACCAGAACTGGATAGCCATAGAGCCCAGAGAGGATGCGGAGCGGTTCCTCATCGTCACACCGGACCGCAGGATCACTGGCCCGACACCCACGTCAAACGGTTCCTACATCCGTTACGTCACCGCTACGGGTGGCTTCCTTGCAGAGAGGGGTCGGCAGGTCTGGAGCTGGTACGGCTGGCACCGTCGCCTGAACTACCAGGGGGCGAATCACCTGACGGGTCACTTCGTGAAGGCCGGCGCCGATGAGAACCGGCTCTACCGGGCAGAGGCGCTGCTGCGCCTGGGCCGGGTGGCGGAGGCTGTGCCCCTCATCAACGTGACCCGCACCCGGGAGCAGAGGGTGGGAACCACGGTCTACCCCACCAACCTCCCGCCCCTGGATCCCGTGACCGGGTCCGTGCCCTTGGTGGATGGGGCCTGCGTGCCCCGCCGGACCAATGGTGATTGCGGCGACGTGTGGGACGCCCTCATGTACGAGCGTGACATCGAGCTCATGGGGATCGAGCCCACCCGTGCATGGATGGATCGCCGGGGGTTCGGTCAGCTTCGCACCGGCGTCTGGACGGAGCTTCCGATTCCGGCCCGGTACCTCACCTCACTTAGACTTCCCACCTACACGTTCGGTGGGATTGGGGGCGAGAGTTCCGCCGTCTGCACCGCCCCCATCACTTGTCGTGTGAACCCGTAGTTGGCGGGGGGGTATCAACGGGGGTGGCGCCCGTGCTCGTCGGCGTGGGCGCCACCCCTTACCACATCTTACGGAATGCAAGAGGATGATGCTTCGACGACTGCTCCTCTCATCCGTTCTCGTGACCTCGGTGGCCTGCGCGGCAGGCCACGGTGGGTCTGCTCTCTATCGCCGAGACATGGGTCAGGCCTCCGGCCCGGATGCCATTTCCCTGGCTGAACAGGTGATCCATCGGTATGGGTACCAGATCGACCATGCTGAGGACTCTCCTGAGATCCGGATTCTGACCCAGTGGCGGCCCCGCCTCCCCTTCGAAGACGAAGCTGCCCTGGGGGTCACCGCGGCAGAGAACCGGATCCTCGTGGTGGCCCGCATACGCTCCCATACCGAGCTCGGCGCCCATTACAATATCACCTTCACCATGGAGAACCGTCTCCAAGTAGTCCGGGATCCTTCCTGGACCGAGACGCTCAACACTCCCATGTTCCGGGAGTACGCCGACGAGATTGCCAACGACTACCGCCAACTCATCTCCAACATCGGCGTCAGGCGCCATCGGTAGGGCCATTTGCCCCGTTTCGCCCACGCTCTCTCCGCAGCAGTTTGGGCCTCGGCTTTTCTGGTCTCGGCTGCTTCCGCCCAGATCGTAAGGGGTCAGGTGGTGCTGGCGGGTGCGGAGGAACCCCTTGGCGATGTCTTGGTGCGCCTGCAGTTCACCGACGGGCGCCTGGCGGCCTCCGCCCTCTCCGACTCCGGAGGGGCCTTCTCCATGACTGCCCCGCGCCTGGGGTTATTCACCCTCTCCGCCGAACGCATCGGCCTGGCGCCGGTGACCACGTCGGAGATTGAGTTGGGCCTTGGGGAAGCGGTGGAGGTGGTGCTCTGGATGTCCGAGGTGGCGGTGCCCCTGGAGGCCCTGGTCATCGAAGCCCGCTCCTCGGTGGACCTGGGCATCCTGGCTGGGTACTACGAGCGGATGGACCGGCAGCGGAAGCTGGGCTTCGGCCACATCCTGACCCGGGACCAGATCGATGAGCGGCAGGCTGTGGACGTGGCGGACCTCCTGAGGGACCTCCCTCGGGTGAGGATTCTGGGGCAGGGGTTCGGCCGGCCCCCAAGCGTGGTGTTTTCCGGGGCCGGCGGCGAATGCACCCCAAGGGTCTACATCGACGGGATCCACCAGAACCGCGGGGGGGCCGCCGGGTCGGCTGCCGTGGTTGACGAGACCGTCCGCCCCTACGACCTGGAGGGGGTGGAGGTGTACCGGGGACTTGGGGAGATGCCCGGCGAGTTCTACGATGACCGGCACTGCGGTGTGATCCTCCTGTGGACCCGCCGGGATGCCGAGGGTGGGCGGCCCTCAACCCGGATGCGCATCGCGGCGGCCGCCGGGGCCTTGGCGGTGTTCGTTCTCCTCGTCATGTGGTGAGGGGGGGACGGGTGGCCTTCTTTCGCTGTTGGCGGCTGTGGGTCCTCACGGCCTCTTTCCCTCCGGCTGGGGCCCAAGGCAAATCCCGCCTGTGAGGCGCCCGATCCAGCACCCCCGTTCGAAGACGGAGCCCCGGCCCAGAGCATCCGATCTCCGGGAGCCCCCGACCTCGCCGGAAGGGACGCGGGTCAAGGTCCTGGGCGCCCTCTTCGTGGCGGTTCTCGCCTTCGTCCTCTACATGCCCGGGTTCGGCAACGGATACGCCTACGATGCCGAGGCGGCGGTGCAGCACGACGAGCGCATCCACACCCTGGAGCGTCCCGGCCGTCTCCTCCGGGCGAGCTACTGGAGCTTCGACGAGGAGAGATTGGCCCTTTACCGGCCCTTCGTGACCCTGTCGTTCGCGGTAGACTGGGCCATCCTGGGCGGGAAGCCCAGGGGGTTCCACCAGACGAACGCTCTGGCCCACGCCCTAGTCTCCTCCCTGGTCTTCCTTCTCCTGGCGGGCTTCTCCTCCCTCCCGGCGGCCCTAGCGGGAGGGGCGCTCTTCGCGGCGCATCCGGTGCACGTGGAGGCGGTGGCCAACATCGTGGGGCGGGCGGACATCTTCTCGGCCGGCTTCATCTTCGCCGCCATGATGGCGTGGAGCCGATTGGCCCCCCGGGGGGCCGCGGTGGTGATCACCGTGCCCCTCCTCTTCCTCCTGGCCCTGGGCTCGAAGGAAAGCGCGGTCATGTTGCCTCCCCTCCTGGTCCTCCTGGACGCGGCCTCCGGGCGTCTCCGCCCTTCCAACGTGAAGGGATGGCTGCAGGACCGAACGGTCTCCCTGGTGGCCCTCGCCCTGGTGGCCGTGGTCTATGTGGCCGTGCGCCAGGCGGTCTTGGGGACCATGGCCCCGGAGTCCGTGAACCCCGTCATGGCCGCCGCTCCGCCGGGCCTCCCCCGGGTCCTGACGGCCCTGCAGATCTGGCCCGAGATCCTGCGACTGCTGGTCTTCCCCTGGACGCTCCTGGCTGACTACAACCCCCGCATCCTGGTGCCTGCGGAGGGCCTGACCCCCCGGGCCCTTGGGGGGCTGGTCATCCTGGCCGGGTCGGTGGCTGCTGGGGTTGTGGCCCTCCTCCGGGGGCGGGGCAGGCTTGGCCTGGCCCTGCTCTGGGCTCCCGTGGCTCTGTTTCCCGTGTCGAACCTGGTGGTCCCCATCGGTGTCCTGTTGGCGGAGCGCACGCTCTACGTGGCGGTGTTCCCTGCGGTCCTGGGGGTGGCCGCCGCCCTCGATTGGGCAGGCGGGAAAGGGCCGAGAACGCTCCACGGATCCCTCGCCCTCGCTGCCCTGGTCTGCACGCTCTTCGCCGCCAGGACCCTTCTCCGCCTTCCCGTCTGGGAATCCACCGACCAGGTCTTCCGCACCCTGGCCCGGGATCGTCCCGACTCCTACCGGGCCCAGTGGCACTTCGCCCGCATGGCCTGGCGGGACCGGGAGCTGGAAGCGGCGGCGGCCTACTACCGGGCCACCATGGACCTGTGGCCCAAGGAGCCCCCGGTGTACTTCGAGGCCGGCATGTTCGCGTCGGAGGAGGGGATGGAGGCGGAGGCCCTCTATTACGCCGAACGGGCCCTGGAGCAATGGCCTGCCAATCCCGTGTTCCTTCGCAGACTCGCCGTGGCGTCCCTCAACCTCGGTGACACTGCGGCGGCCCGGTCGGCGGCGGAGAGGGGGCTCCGGGCCGTCCCGGACGATCCCCTCTTCCTGGCCATGTGGGCCGTCGTGGGGGTGTATGATCCGAGGTGACACCGGCCCTCCCCAATGGGCCCCAGCCCGGGAGCCTGGCCACCCCAGGTAGGCCCTAATCGGGAGCGGGGGCCTCCGGGGCGCAACACCGGTTCGGCTCCTACCCGCCCTGGGGAAGCACCACGAACTCTACCTTGCCGGCCCTCGTGCCTCCCCCCCCCGGAACCTGCTCAAGGCCCGTCTCTCCCGAGACGATACTGGGTGGAACGAGCGGGGTCCGCAACGTGAGGGGTCCCGTGAGACAATCGGTGCCCTGGACGTGTGGAGGACAATGCCTATGCCCGCTCCGCGCTTCATCGACGATCCCGCCTACCGGGCCCTGAGGGTCAACGACATGGAGGGCTTCCACCTGGCCATTATCAACCGCCAGGTGGTGGACTTCAGCGGCGCCGACCTCAGGGGAATAGACTTCCGCAATGCGGACCTGGCCCGGCTCATCTTGAAGGATGCGTACCTCAGGGACGCGGACCTCAGAGGGTGCGACCTCCGGCACATGGACCTGGAAGGAGCTTCCTTCCACGGAGCCAGGATCGCCGGGGCCTACTTTCCCGCTGACGTCCCCGCTTCTGAGATCCAGATGAGCGTTATCCTGGGGACCCGGGTTCGGACCCACAGGCTGTAGGAGAACTGCTCCGGCTGCCCTGGACCCGCCTCAGCCTACCGGCTACCGCCGGGATTCTCCTTCTCGTCCAGGTCGTCGAAGTTCAGCAGAGCGTTGAACACCATGTTGAACTCCCCGTGGTTCTGCCACCGGTACACCGGGTTGGTGGTGAACATGAGGAGGCGCCCCTGGCCCACGGGCCGGCTCACCACGGCTGGACGGCCCCTGATCTGCTCCGGTCCGTTCATGAGCCCGCTCAGGACTCCTGCCCGGCCACCCACGAACTTCATGAGGACCGCCTCGTCCTCGAGCCTACTGGGCACCTGGAGCAGGGGCCCGTTGGCGTACTTCACGGGGATGGTGGTCTCGGTATAGCCATAGAAGATGGGGTGCTCAGGCTTCACGATCTCGGCCTGGACGATGGGCCGGGGCGCGTAGAAGTCACCGGTGGTGCGGGAGGCGTTGATCTCCCGGGCGAGGCCGAAATCGGGCGGGAGGGTCGACGCATTCCCCAGCGTGATGACGAGACCGCCCGCCTCCAGGAACCTCTGGAGCTCCAGGACCCCCTCCAGCCCCATTCCTCCCGTGATGTCCTCCGAAGACCCGTACATCCCCAGGAACCGGAACTCGTCGGTGCGGGTGTAGGGGAGGGGCTCGTCCCTAGGGGCGATGTCGAAGACGATGCTCCTGCCATCTCTGCCCTGGTTGGGTAAGAGGATTATGTCGTAGTCGGACCGAAGGTTACCATCTCGCACCCGCTCCTTGAATATGAGGTCGTAGGGGATCTCGAACCGGTCGAAGGCGAACCGCACCCAACCCACATCCTGGGTGCTCCCCCACATGCTGTAGAGGGCTATCCGAGGGAGATCCAGCTCGTGGGTGGGTACCTCCGGCTCCTCCGTGAGCCCCACGGCAGTGAGGCCCAAGGCCTCCACCTCCGCCCGGATGCGATCATGGGCACCGGCAGCGGGGACGATGAACGAACCCGCCGGCATGCTCACGGCGCCGGCCTGGAACTCCTCACGGGCTGCCAGGATGGGGAGATCCGCCAGGCGATAGCGGAGGGTGATCATGTTGGTTGACCCGAAGTGGGCCACGGCTAAGACGGCGGGAGTCCGGGGGCCGGAAACGGTTCCCTCCACCCGGGCCTCCTGCACCGGCGTTACGGCCACGTCCAGGATGGCCTTGTCGTCCACCGGGACCACTTGTGCGTGGAGCATGAGGCCCATGGTCCATCCGCTGTCGTCGTAGGTCCGGAGGCTCGGGTCCGGGAACTCCTGGACCTGGAGGAGGATGTGGGCCAGGCGCCCGTAGGGCTGGTTTCGCTTCACCACGTAGGAGCCGGCGGAGAAGGTGTCGGCGGCCAATTCGATGCCCCTTGTGGCCCGGCCCACCTCGATGCCCTGGGTGCGGAGGAAGCTCACCAGGGTGGCCACCCGGGTCATGTCCCGCTGGCCGGCGGGGATCACGTACCCGTGGGGGGCCTTCGTCTCCCCTTCCTCCACGGAGTTCCGGCTCTTCAGGTAGAAGTTCTCCAGGATGGTCTCGGGAAAGCTGGCGGTGAGCTGGAGGGCCAGGAGGACCCCGGTCTGCATGTAGTTGGTGTTGTTCCGGATGGACCAGAGGACGGTGTCATAGGGGGGCAGGGGGCGGTACCACTCCCTGGAGGTGCGGCCTCCGCTCCCCGTGAGGTCCCGCATCATGGTGGTGGCGCCCCCGTTCCCGAAGATCTCGTACATGCGCATGAGGCCGTTGTGGTTGTAGGCCATG
>Ga0209498_1001142_pt1 | contig 16272 bp, 11 predicted proteins | sample WalLakDeSediment_FD_184131 | JGI IMG/M metagenome (GOLD analysis project Ga0209498, IMG submission 184131) | Lake sediment microbial communities from Walker lake, Nevada to study Microbial Dark Matter (Phase II) - Walker Lake 11/02/13 Deep... | ecosystem: Environmental > Aquatic > Freshwater >... | reverse complement strand
GTGGCGTAGGAGGTGACCGCCTCGATAATCGGATTCATGACGTTCTTGCCGGACACACAAGCTTCTCCCAGCTTCTCAAGACACTCCCTGACCTTGTGGTTATCCCGTTCCGTCTTGATTCGAGCGGTCTTTTCAATTTGAATTTTTTCAAGGGCTTCATCGATTTCCAGGATTTCCACGGGAAGCCTTTCCTCGGTGGCGTATTTGTTGACGCCTACCACGGTCTTTTCACCTTCATCAATTTGCCTTTGATAATGGTATGCGGCGTCGGCAATTTCTCGCTGGGGGTAGTTTTTTTCGATGGCGGAAAGCATGCCGCCCATACCGTCAATTTTCTCGATGATGGCCAGCGCTTCTTCCTCCATACGATCGGTCATGGCCTCCACAAAAAAAGCGCCTCCCAAAGGATCAATGGTGTTGGCTGCACCCGATTCTTCCGCAATGATCTGCTGGGTCCTCAGCGCAATGGTGGCGGCCTCCTCGGTGGGGATGGCGAGAGCTTCGTCCAGGGAGTTGGTATGCAGGGATTGGGTGCCTCCGAGCACTGCGGCCAGGGCCTGCAGTGCGGTCCTCACAATGTTGTTGTAGGGCTGCTGGGCCGTGAGCGAGCAGCCGGCCGTCTGCGTGTGAAATCGCATCCACCATGATCGAGGGTCCCGGGCCTTGAACCGATCTTTCATGATCTTGGCCCAAAGACGCCTTGCCGCTCGAAATTTCGCGATCTCCTCGAAAAAATCCAGGTGCGAATTAAAGAAAAAGGAAAACCGGGGGGCAAAATCATCCACCTTGAGCCCCCGTTCAATCGCGGCCCGGGTGTAAGCGATACCGTCACCCAGGGTGAACGCCAGTTCCTGGACCGCGGTGGAACCGGCCTCCCGGATATGATATCCGCTGATGCTGATGGTGTTCCATCTGGGGACCTCCCGGGTCCCGAATTCCACGGTGTCCGTGATCAGGCGAAGGGATGGGATGGGCGGGCACATGAAGGTCTTCTGGGCGATGAACTCTTTGAGCATATCGTTCTGAATGGTTCCACCGATCTTTCGCCGGTCGATGCCCCGCTTTTCCGCCATGGCGATGTACATCCCCCAGATGACCGGCGCCGGAGGATTGATGGTCATGGAGGTTGTGATCCTGTCCACAGGGAGCCCATCGAAAAGGTCTTCCATGTCTGCAATCGTGTCAATGGCCACGCCGCACTTGCCGCACTCTCCCCTGGACCTCGGGGATTCCGTGTCATAACCCATCAGGGTAGGCATGTCAAAGGCCGTTGAAAGCCCGGTCTGCCCGGCATTGACGAGCACATGAAAGCGCCGGTTCGTATCCTTGGCCGTACCCAAGCCTGCAAACATCCGCATGGTCCAGAGGCGGCCCCGGTACATGGACGGCTGCACCCCCCGAGTAAAGGGGTACTCCCCGGGAAACCCCGTGTCTCGTTGAAAATCGTGGTCTTTCACGTCCTCCGGAGTGTACAGACGTTGAATCTCCTGGTCCGAAACCGTGGAAAATCTCTCGAGGCGCTCAGGCGTGACGGAGAAGACCTCCTGGATTTTACTTTCCCACTTCTCACGCTCTTTCCTGATGTCGTCCATGATCTTTTCGTTGTAGGTCAAAGACATAGGATTTTCCCTCATCAAAAGCCTGTCATTCTCGCGCGACCGATCACATGATCGGCCACGACAAAACTCGCCTCCTCACTCGTTCCAAAATAAACCCGGCACATCTTGGCGTCCCTCAGGCGTTTTTCCATGGAGGCTCGCCGAGCGGGGTTCTTGTCCCCGAGGATCTCAAGGCTTTCGCAGGCGGCTCTCACTGCAGCGCCGGCCCCAAAAACCTTGGCCGATGCAGCCTCTTTTTCATAGGTCTTGCCCTGGTCCTTGAGCCACGCAGCCTTCAGAACAAAAAGCCTGGCAGCCTCCACGTCCACGGCCATATCCGCAAGCTTCCACTCCATGGACTGGGAGATGGGGTCGCGCCCCTGTTGCCTTCCAACAAAATTCAGGACCTCTTCCAGGGCTCCTTCCCCGATTCCGGCGGCCAGGGCGCCGACAGCCATCCAGGCCTCCTGCAAGACCGCTTGAAGGAGGACACTCTTGTCATCTCCCTTTCCCAACAGGCCGTCAACCTTGATCCGTGCATTCTCAAAGATCGCTTCAGCAATGCCGAAGAAAAAAATGCCGCCCCTTTCAAGGGTATCCCCCCTTTTCAGGCCGGGTGTCCGCTCCAGGTCGATGATGGAAAAGATCGGGTTATGGCCCTCTTGAGAAGCGACCGGCCCAATGCCGAGGGAAACGCCGCACGGAAAAAAACTCCCCTCCCCGTTCATCAGCCCCTCCCCTGCATCCGCAACCGGGGTGAAGCGGTTCGACCCGGAAAAGGCTTTCCCGATCAAGGCGAAGGAACCGGTTTTTTCCCCTGTTGCACAGGGCACGAGGTACTTCCTTTTTTGCTCCTCGGTACCGTATTTCAAGAGGGGAAAGCAGTACAAGGCATTGTTCCAGGCAAGAAAGCCGCCCACCGAAGCGCTTCCCCCGGAAATCTCCATGAGGGCCAGGACATGGCTGACCTCATCGCTGCCGCCGCCCCCGTACTCGCGGGGCACGCTCATGCCCATCATCCGCTTATCCGCCAGGCTTTGGATGATTTCAGGAAAAGCCTGCTCCAGATGGGCCATCCTGGGAAGGATCTGCGTTTGCGTCAAGGTTCGGGCCGCTTCCCGGACCGCAGTGTGCTCTGGTGTGAGTGAAAAGTTCAGCGCCGACTTACCCCCCCCCGGAGGGCGTTATTCGTTATCCGTTATCCGTTACATCTTTCCTAGGAGCGCGCTCGCAATGGTATTCTTCTGGATCTCCCGGGTGCCCTCGTAAATCTCCATGATCTTGGCGTCCCTGTAATAGCGCTCCACTTCGTATTCGAGCATATAGCCGTATCCGCCGTGGAGCTGGATGGCCTCGTCAGCCACTTCCACGGCCACGCGGCCCGCATACATCTTGGCAATGGAGGTCAGCTTGGGATCAATGACGCCCTGGTCATAGTTCCATCCTGCTTTGTGCACGATGAGCCTTGCGGTTTCGATCTTGGTGATCATGTCCGCGAGCTTGTGCTGGGTCACCTGAAACTGGGCGATCTTTTTCCCGAACTGGCTTCGCTCTTTGACATAGGCCAGAGACCGGTCAAAGGCGCCCTGGGCAATTCCCAGAGCCTGTGCGGCGATCTCGATGCGGCTCTCGTCAAAAAACTCCAGGACCTGGTAAAAGCCTTTGTTTTCCGTGCCCACCAGGTTGGAGAGGGGAACCTTCACATTGTTGAAAGAAAGCTCCGCCGTGGAGGTCATCTTGATGCCCATCTTTTCCCCCACGTCCGACTGGGTGTAGCCCGGTTCGCCTTTTTCCACGATGATGGTGGATTGACCCCGGTAGCCCGGTTTGGCATCGGGGTCGGTCTGGCAGAGGACAATGACGAAATTCCCTATCGTGCCGTTGGTGATAAAGGTCTTCACCCCGTTGAGGACATAGTTGTTCGCATCCTTTGCGGCATTCGTGTTCATGAAGGTGATATCGCTGCCGTGATCGGGCTCCGTGAATCCTCCGCTGCTCAGGGCTTCACCCCGGGTGATGGGCAGGAGATACTTTTCTTTCTGCTCCTCCGTGCCGTGTCTGAGAATGATTTCGGAGGCAAAGTCGGCGAGGGTCACGGCAATCCCGATGCTGGAGTCCTGGCGGCAGAATTCTTCCGTGACCAGCGCGTTTTCCAGGATCCCATAATCCTGGCCCCCGAACTTTTCAGGAAAATGAATTCCCACGAAACCCAGCTCGCAGGCCTTTTTCCATATGGATCTCGGAAAGGTGTGGGTTCGTTCGTGCTCCAGGGCCACATCTTTGTCAAACTCGCCTTTTGCAAATTCCCGCGCCGCCTTCTGAATCGCTTCTTGTTCTTTGTTCAATCGAAAATCCATGGCACCCCTCTTTCTAGATCAACTCCCCTTTGAATTCCGGCTTCCTCTTTTCAAGAAAAGCGCTCATTCCTTCTTTTCCATCCGGGTCGGCCATGCACAGGCCGAAGGCATCCGCTTCCATCTGGCACCCTCTTCGAAGATCCGTGTCAAACCCGCGGTCAATGCACTGTTTTACGGCTCGCACAGAGACCCGGCCCTTTGAGGCAATGAGATTGGCCGCCTTGAGCGTTTCTTCCCAGAGTTTATCCGGCGGAAAAACCTTGTTGACCAGACCGATCTCCTTGGCTTCCCGGGCGCTGATGATGACGCCCGTCAGGCATAGCTCTTTGGCCATTGCTTTTCCCACCAGCCTGGACAGCCTCTGGGTGCCTCCGAACCCCGGTATGATTCCAAGGTTGATTTCCGGTTGGCCGAACTTGGCATTCTCGGAAGCGTAGATGAAATCACAAGCCAGCGCCATTTCCGTTCCGCCCCCGAGGGCAAAACCGTTGACGCAGGCGATGACCGGGATGGGGAGGTTTTCGAGGCGAACCCCGAGATCGTGGCCCTTGACGGAAAACTGTCGGGCCTCAAGGGGAGAAAGATTGACCATGTGGGATATGTCCGCGCCGGCAATGAAAGCCTTCTCGCCTTCGCCCGTCAGAATCAGGACCTTGACCGAGCCGTCGCTTTGTATTTTATCCAGTGCGTCGATCATCTCCTCCAGAACCTCCGGGTTGATGGCATTCAGCGCTTTGGGTCGATTGAACCGGATGACGGCCACGTTCCCCAGTTTTTCATAGATGATGGTTTGGTAACCCACGGTTGACTCCTTTTCTCAAGCTTGTTCCAGCACCGTGGCCATCCCCTGACCGCCGCCGATACACAAGGTCGCCAGGCCGAGATGATGTCCTTTGCGGACCATTTCGTTCATGAGGGTCACGAGGATCCGGGCCCCTGTGCATCCGATAGGATGGCCGATGGAAATGCCGCTACCCAGAAGGTTGGTCTTTTCCATGTCGCACTTGAGCTCCCTGATGCAGGCGATGGCCTGGGAGGCAAAAGCCTCGTTGAGTTCGACGCCGCCGAAATCATGGATGGTGAGCTTTTCTCGATCCAGGATTTTTTTCACGGCCGGGATCGGTCCAAGGCCCATGTATGCGGGATCCACCCCGCCGGAGGCGCAGGCCCTGATTTTCACAATCGGTTTAAGGCCCAGTTCCTTGGCTTTCTTGTCGGACATCAGGAGCAGCGCTGCAGACGCGTCATTGATTCCCGATGCATTGCCCGCAGTGACCGTTCCGTTCTTTTTGAAGGCGGTCGGAATTTTGGCCATTTTTTCCACACTCGTGTCCATGGGCCTTTCGTCCGTGTCGAACACAAGGGGTTCCCCTTTTCTTTGGGGAATCACCACAGGAACAATCTCATCCCTGAACAGACCATCCGCAATCGCCTTTCTCGCCCTGAGATGGCTCAGGGCGCCGAGTTCATCCTGTTCCTCCCGCGAGATCCCGTATTTTTCGGCAATGTTCTCGGCCGTGATCCCCATGTGGTAGCCGTAAAAGATCTCAAACAGACCGTCGAAAACCATCAGGTCTACCAGGTCCACGTTGTTCATCCTGGCGCCCCACCGCGCCGCGGGAAGCGCGTAGGGAATGAGGCTCATGTTTTCCATGCCCCCTGCAAGGACCACGTCCGCTTCACCCGCCCGGATGGACTGGGCTGCCAGAGCAACCGCCTTCATGCCTGAAGCACAGACCTTGTTGATCGTGAAGGCATTGGTCTCCTTGCCTATACCTGCGCGGATCGTGGCCTGCCTGGCCACGTTTTGACCCTGCCCGGCGCCCACCACGTTGCCCATGATGACTTCATCCACATGCACGGGCTGAAGGGAGTCCCCATAGTCATACACCCCTTTCTCAAGATCCGTCATGCCTGTTCCCTGGAAAGGCTCCGGAGCAAAACGGCTCACCTCAGGTGAGGCGGCAGGCCTGAGCCCGGCCCTCTTGAGAGTCTCTTTCAACACCAAAGCGCCCAGTTGAACCACGGGCGTCCCTTTCAAGCTTCCGCCAAAAGCTCCGACCGGCGTCCTTGCACCGGAAACAACAACCACATCCACCATAATTCCTATCTCCTTTTCTGTATTCTCCGCCTCACAACCTTGATCGGACTATACAAAGGGTGCGCTTTTGAAGTCAAGATTTAAAAGCCCGTCCAACGCACCAAAACACGTCCTGAATCCGACCCTTGATGCACAAAACCCTCAGCAATCCGCCGGACAAGGGCCGGGTTTTTCCTTGACACTTCTCCCTGTTCCCCGATAAATAGATATTCGTTCGCTCTGTTCACACTTGGAATATTGGAACACTGGAAGAATGGAATTAGAGGAATCATCCTATGAACCCCTTAGCCGCCGAGTTGAATGACCTTATCCAACAGGAAAATATTCATGTTTATGAAATGCTCTCCCGGGTGGGGAAAAACCTTTTTTTCCCGAAAGGAATCTTGACCCAGGGCGCCGAGGCCAAGGAAAAAGCCCACCGGTTCAACGCCACCATCGGTATGGCCACAGAAAAAGGCCGGACCATGCACCTGCCTTCCGTCATGTCCCTGTTGAAGGGCATCGAGCCCGAGGAAGCTTTGACCTATGCGCCCTCCTTCGGGATCATGCCCCTTCGCAAGGCATGGAAGGAGGTGATGATCGAGAAGAACCCTTCTCTTTCACAAGCCCGGATCAGCCTCCCCGTGGTGACCCACGCCCTGACCCACGGGCTCAGCGTTCTTGCGGATATGTGGGTGGACCCGGGCGACGTGATCCTCCTCTCCGACAAAACCTGGGGCAATTACAACCTCATCTTTTCCGTGCGACGGGGTGCCAGGATCGTTCATTACCCTCTTTTTAATGAGGCCTGGAAATTCAATCTCAAGGGTTTTGAAAAGAGCCTGGTCGAACAGGCCGGGGACCGGAACAAGGTGATCGTGCTTCTCAACTTCCCCAATAACCCGACAGGCTACACCGTCTCGCCCTCGGAGGCGGACGGGATTGCAGACGTCATGACCCGGGTGGCCCGCGGCGGCACCCGCGTTCTCGCCATCAGCGATGACGCCTATTTCGGTCTCTTCTATGATGACACCGCTCTCAAGGAATCCATCTTTTGCAGGCTCCTGGGCAAAGACCCGCGGCTCCTTGCCGTCAAGGTGGACGGTGCGACCAAGGAGAACTATGTCTGGGGATTGAGAGTGGGCTTTATCACCTACGGCGCTTTTCTTGAAAAGAATCACGAACAGGTCTATAATGCTTTGGAAAGAAAAACCGGGGGCGCGGTGCGGGGTTCCATCTCCAATGCCTCCCACCTCAGCCAGTCCATCACCCTGCACTCGCTCCGGACCACGACCTACGCGGCTGAAAAAGAAGAAAAGTACCGGATCATGCAGGAACGGGCCGTGGAGGTGAAAAGAGTCCTGGCAAGCCCCAAATACCGGGACGCCTGGGATGTCTATCCCTTCAATTCCGGCTATTTTATGTGCCTGAAACTCAAGGCAGTGGACGCAGAGCCGCTGCGGGTTCATCTTCTGGACAAGTACGGCGTGGGCTTGATTTCTCTCGGCGAACAGGACCTGAGAGTGGCCTTTTCATGCGTTGAAAAAGAGGACATGCAGGAACTGTTTGATATTATTCTTCAAGGCATCAAAGACCTGTCTGCTTCCTGAAGAATCCGTCTCGCCGCCGGGCCGGGATTTCACGTGGCTCAAGGGGTGCAGATGAATGAAAGGCGCACGGTGCAAGGTGCAAGGAAGAAAGAAGCCAAAACCGTGAACCGTGCGCCCTGTGCCGTGCGATATCGCGACTTCTTACCAAGCCACTAAAGGTGGAGCAGCCTGGAAAATAGAATTATGTGGCAGATCCCTGATCATTTCGTCCAATCCATTCGAAATCAGCCCTGGGCCCAGAGTTGTCAGGATCAGGATTTCTGGAAGTTTTTGGTTGAATGGATCAAGGACTCCCTCCTCCCAGACTTTCTGGGTGAAGTCTCAGGGCAGGTGGATGAAATCACCGAGATCGATCCGGACTCATCAGACCAGGACATCCTCTCCCTTGTCACGCACCACATGGTGGATTTTCTCGGGGCCCTTTCCGCATCGGTCAGGATTTATGATCCTGCGACGGAACAGATGCTCTCCTACGGCTCTTATCCGCCCGAAGAGGAATCACGGGAAACCTACATCCCCCTTGAAGGGACCCTTGCCGGTGAGGTATTGAGGACGGGGCTCCACTACGTGGTCCCCAACATCCTCAAGGAAGACCTCTACAAAGACAAGGAAAGGGTTCAGAAAAAGGGCGCTTTTTCCGTCATGGCCGTCCCCATTTCCCTGCCCCGCTTATCCCCGCACGAACCGCAGACCATGGGGGTCATTCAGCTCTATTACCGGGAAATGGACCGGGTTTTCCTGCCCCTTGAAGTGAAAATGGCGGAACTCATGGCCCGCCGGCTCAGCTTTGTCATGGCCCGCAAGAGGATCCTTTCCCTCTACCGGATCAATGAGAAAAAGGAAGCCATTGTTCAGAAGATCTTCCTCAAGCTCGGTTCCAGGGAAGGGGTCAAGATGCAGGACGTGTTCAACCGGGTCATCCCGGAGCTTGCGGACATCATCAGCCTTCAAAGTTGCGCTCTTTTCGCTGTGACCGAGGATGAAGAACACGTCTTCCTTGAGGCAGGATACCCTGACACGGCCGGTTATCACGGCATCGGGAAGTCTTTTTCCATTCAGAGCGAACCCGCCTTTGAGCTGGTTTTGAGACGTGAAGACTACGAGACGGCGTCCCCTTACGAAATTGTGACCCCCTCCTATGTGCTCATTATCGACCCGTTGAAGAGCCGGCATATTTCCAAAAACATGAAGTCTTTTGCCCACGATCACAACATCAACTCCATTTTGTACGTGCCTCTGACCGTGGGTGAGGGAATCACCCATTTCATGACCTTCGACGCGGTGGATCAGAGGAAACGATACACGGAAGGAGAGATCGAGATCTTCGTGTTTCTGGGCCGGGAACTCATGAAAGCCCAGAGGATGGAACGTCTCGATGACATTCTCCATGACTTTAAGAATCCTGCCATTGCCACGGCAGGCTTTGCCCGCAGGCTGAAACGGCTCATCGAAAATCAGGAACCCCTCAAGGAATCTGAAACCATCCGCAAATACACCGAGATTCTCCTGGAAGAGACCAGCCGGCTTCAGGAGATGGCCTTGAGCATCTACCACGTGGGCAAGGAGCAGGTGGTGAACCTCACGAGCATTTTGATCAATCGCTTTGATATCAACAAGGAGGCGATCAGGGAGATGCTCAAGCAGAACGTCACCGTCGAGGAGGGGCCGTACCATGATCCGCTCTATGTCCAATGCTATCCCCTGCACGTGGAGCGGGTTTTGGACAACTTGCTCAACAATGCCACCAACGCCATCCCTCTCAAGGGCGGCGTCCTTTCAACCCGCACCTATCTCGAAAACGACTGGGCCTGTGTGGAGATCACCAACTCCGGGCTGATCCCCGAAGAAGAACGGCGGCGACTCATGCAGGGAGAAGGCCGGGGAAGAGGCATTTACATTACTCACCGTATCGTGCGGCTGCTCAGAGGGCACATCGACATCACCGTTGAAAAGAACAGGACCAAGGTCACGGTGAAGCTTCCCGTCGCCCAAAAACAGTAAATATTCAGTGTTCAGCGTTCAGGAACCGAGGTAGGAGGAAACTTACGCGTTCGATGCTCAGTAGTCAATAGGCAGTAGGCCGTAGGGCAGGCCACCGCGCCTGCCTTCCGTCATCAGTGTTCAGCGTGCAGCGTTCAGGAACCATGGACAGAGAAAACTTGCGCTCTTGATGCTCAGCAAAGAACAGGAGGACCGACAATGGATCGTGTCTTACCTGGGGGGCCTATATCGCCATGAGCGGAACACGGACAGTTGCTTTTGTATGGGCACTTCCTGCCTTCGCTTATGAACTCATGAACTCAACGACTTAGCAATCATGCAAACCCTTACGAACGCATCCCTGAACCCTGAACGCTGTTTCCTGCTTACCGGCTTTCATCATCCAGGCTTTCCAGGTCAAACTGAGAGAATTGTCCCGCCTTTGCCGCCTGGGGCTTCGGCTGGTACTCTTGGGGTTCTTTGCCCAGGGCAAAGGCTTGAAACACGGTTGCCTCTGAATAGGGACTGGCAAGGAGCCCTGTTTTTGCATCGATTTTCCAGAAGGCCACCTCTTCCGGAACAGGAAAGTCCTCCACGGGCTCGTCTTTCAAAACCTCGGACATGAAATAGAGCCATATGGGGTTTGCCGCCCTGGACCCGGTCTCGCCTGCCCCTAACGGCTTGTTGTCGTCGTATCCCACCCATACGCCTGTGGCGATCCGGGTCGTAAAACCGACGAACCAGGCGTCCCTCGAGTCATTGGTGGTTCCGGTTTTGCCTGCGGCCGGCCGCTTCAGGGCCTTGGCCCGCCACCCGGTTCCCTCCTGGATAACCGCCTTGAGCAGGTCGGTCATGACATAGGCCGTCTCCCGGGAAATGCACTGCTTCACCGCGGGATGATTTTCCTCCAGGACCGTTCCTTTTCGATCCACCACCCTGTGGATGAAAATGGGATCGGCCAGCATCCCGCCGCTCGCGAAAACCGCATAGGCGCTCGTCAATTCCGCCAGGGAGACCCCTGAGGAACCAAGGGCCAGGGATAGATCCGCACTCAACTCGGATTGAACCCCCATGTTCTTTGCATAAGATATTGCATAGGGCACGCCGATCTGTTTGAGAACCTTCACGGTGATCACATTCCTGGATTGCGTCAGGGCTGTGCGAAGCAAAGTGGGGCCCAGGAACCTTTCTTTGAAGTTCTTGGGTCTCCAGATGTCCTCATCAGGATTCAGAGAGGAGATGTAAGGGGCATCAAGGATGACCGTCGCGGGAGTCATCCCCCAGTCCAGGGCGGCGGCATAGATAATCGGCTTGAATGCCGATCCGGGCTGGCGTCTTGCCTGAATCGCCCGGTTGAACTGGCTGGCGGAGAAATCCCTGCCTCCCACCATGGCTTTGACCCTGCCCGTGGACGGCTCCAGACAAAGGAGCGCTCCCTGCACCCAAGGCTCCTGTTCAAGAGAAAGCCGCCACGGCGGACCGGCCTCTAAAATCCTCACCAGCACCACATCCCCCGGTTTCAGAACCTGTCCGGGGTTCTTGAGACTTGCGGCATAGAAAGGGACCTCCGGGTTGGGTTTTCTTGCCCACGTCATCTCCGAGAGGGGCAAAAGGCCGTCCTTGTCTCCGAGGAAGATCCACACCTCTTTTTCCCGCTCATCCACCCTTTCTACAAGACCTTCCACAACGTCCCCGACCTCCAGCGCTTTTTCCTGCACCACGGCGGATCGCGCTTGCCGGTACCCTTCCCGTTCCTCGGCCGTCACATGGCGGAGAGGGCCGCGATACCCTTCCCTTTTGTCCAGTTCCAGCAAACCCTTTCTGACGGCCCCCTCGGCCGCCTTTTGCATGGGCAGGTTCAGCGTGGTGTAGACCTTGAGCCCTTCCCTGTAGAGCATATCCCGGCCGTACCTGCTCTCCAGATATCTTCGTACGTGTTCCGAGAAATCAGACGCCTTGTCAAAGGGCTTTTCGATGTCTTTGGCCAGCACAATTTCCGAGGCCAGGGCATCCTGCTCTTCCAGGGCGTCGATATATCCCTCCTGCCGCATCCGCTCCAGAACGTACCTCTGCCTCCCCTTGGCCCTGTCAAAATTCCTGAAAAGGGAATACCGGCTCGGCGCCTGGGTGAGGCCCGCCAGGATCGCGGATTCGGCCAGGCCCAGGTCCGAGGCGCTCTTGTTAAAGTAGGTCCGGGCTGCGGATTCCACCCCATAGGCGCCATGACCGAGATAAATCTCGTTCAGGTAAAGAAAGAGAATATGCTCCTTGGTGAACTCCTTTTCGATCTGCAAGGAGAGCGTCGCTTCTCTGACCTTCCTTTCATAAGTCCTCTCCGGGTTTTTCAATAAAAGGGCCTTGACCACCTGCTGAGTGATCGTACTGCCTCCTTGCTCGATTCTCCTCGCCGTCATGTTCTTGACAAAGGCCCGCAGGATGCTGAGCAGGTCCACGCCTTCATGCGCATAGAAGCGCGAATCTTCCGCAGCGATAAAAGCGCGAACGAGGTGCTCCGGGAAATGGTCGAGAGGGGTCACGATTCTTTTCTCCTCCCAGAGTCTGCCGATCACTTCCCCGTCGTCGCTGTAAATCTCCGTAATGATAGGCGGGTTGTACTCTCTGATGGATCCGATATAGGGCAGATTGGCAGACCAGATGTACCATAAGGCGCCCGCGGCGCCCAGACCAAGCAAGACCGCAAACAGGATCAAAACCGTGCACAGGATCAATACTTTCTTCAACGAAACACTCTCCGGTCAAGGGTTCGATATTGGATGGCTTCAGCCACATGAGAGGATTGGATGTTCTCACTTTGATCAAGATCGGCGATGGTTCTCGAGATCTTGAGAATTCTGGAATGGGCCCTTGCGCTCAGGCCGAACTTCTCCATCGCTCTTTCCAGGAGGTCCTCGGACTGGGAATCGAGAGCGCAAAATTTGCGGATCTGCCGGCTGCTCATGCCGGCGTTGGTGTGAAGCTTCATCCGTTGGAACCGCTCCGCCTGAATGCTTCTTGCCTCCTCAACCCGACCGAGCATGGTGGCCGAACTCTCCCCGCTTTTGTCGCCCGCAAGGTCTTTGAATTGAACCGGGGGCACCTCCATGTGGATGTCGATCCGATCCAGAAGAGGCCCTGAAATCTTGGAGCGGTAGCGCTGGATCTGAAGATAGGTACAGGAGCATTCCCTTTTCGGGTCCCCGAGGAAACCGCACGGGCAGGGGTTCATGGCCGCCACGAGCATGAAGTTGGCCGGATAGGTGACCGAGGAACTGGCCCTTGAAATCGTTACCTGCCCGTCTTCCATGGGCTGCCTGAGCACCTCCAGCACGTTCTTTCTGAACTCGGGCAGTTCGTCGAGAAAGAGCACGCCGTTGTGGGCAAGGCTGACCTCCCCCGGCTTGGGGATTTGTCCTCCCCCGATGAGGCCTGCATCCGAGATGGTATGGTGGGGCGTCCGAAAGGGCCGCACCGATACAAGACCCTTGCCCCTGGGCATCATGCCCATCACGCTGTACACCTTGGAAGTCTCGAGAGCTTCCGTAAAGGCGAGCTCCGGGAGAATGGTGTGGAGTCTCCTGGCCAGCATGGTTTTTCCGGCCCCCGGCGGGCCGATCATGATCATGTTGTGGCCTCCGGCGGCAGCGATCTCCATGGCCCTCTTCACATTCTCCTGGCCCCGCACGTCCCCGAAGTCATGCTGGAACTCCCATTCCGGGGGCGCCTTCCTGCCGTCCATTCGGTAGGCGGGGATGGCTGTCACCTCGCACAGGGCATCGACCAATTGGCCCAGGCTTGCCACCGGAAACACGTCAAGGCCTTCGACCACCGCAGCTTCAGGGGCGTTTTCAGTAGGGAGAAAGATCCCTTTCAGGCCCTGCTCTTTGGCAATGATGGCCATGGGAAGGGTTCCTTTGATCGGGCGGATCAGACCGTCCAGAGACAGCTCCCCCAAGACCAGGGCGTCCGTGCACGCCCTTTTGGGAACAAGCCCGGTGGCGGCCAGGATTCCCAGGGCCATGGGCAGGTCAAAGGCGGAGCCCTCTTTCTTGATGTCTGCAGGCGCCAGATTCACGGTGATCCGATCGGGGGGAAAATGGTATCCTGAATTCTTGACCGCAGCCTTCACCCGCTCTTTGCTTTCCCGCACGGCGCCCTCGGCCAGGCCCACGGTTGCAAAGGCGGGCAGTCCCTGGGATATATCCACCTCCACCTCGACCACGTAGGCATCGATGCCGATGAGGGCGCTGCTCAGGACTTTGGCGAGCATGAATCGGCCTCACTTTCAGCAGGCTGTGCAGGAAAAGCCATTCTTGCGTTCAAGCGATAGGGGCTCTCCTCCGCGCTCATTAGACGGCGCAATGAGAATCAGGCCCGGGGTGTTGAACTCGTTTGAAAAAAACTTACTATAAAAACGCTTTACATTAAACATAACAAATGCTAGAAAGTAAAGTTTATTTAACGGGAACAGCTTGCCGGCCGCCGGCCGAGGAGCCTCCCGGCGAAGTTGAAAAAACCCCCTTCACGGGAGGATCAGGAGAATACTATGGCGCGAATCACCGTAGAAGATTGTTTGCAACAGATCAACAACCGATTTGCCCTCATCCATGCGGCTGCAAAACGGGTGAGGCAGCTTCGAAAAGGATCCGAACCGACGATTTCATCCAAGAACAAGGACATCGTGGTTGCGCTCAGGGAAATCGCAGCCCGCAACGTGATCGTCCGGCACAGGTCGGAAGAAGAACCGGCCCTGAGCGCGGTCGAACTCCTTGCCGACGGGACAACAGGACAAGAAGAGGAGAAAACAGCCTCAGAGGTTGACTAGGAATGTCCAAGAGGGATTACTATGAAGTGCTCGGGGTTTCCCGTACAGCCGATGAAGAGAAAATCAAGAAGGCTTACAGGAAGCTTGCGATGAAATACCACCCGGATCGAAACCCGGATGACAGCGAGGCTGAAGAAAGTTTCAAGGAGGCCGCCGAAGCCTACGAGGTTCTCCGGGACGGCGAAAAACGGGAGATCTACAATCGCTTCGGACATGAAGGTCTTGCCGGAACCGGCTTCAGGGGATTCACCGGGTTCGAGGACATCTTCACCAGCTTCGGGGATATTTTTGAGGATTTTTTCGGTTTCGGCGCCAGGGGGGGCCGGAGGACCAGGGCAAGAAAGGGCAACAGCCTCCGTTATGACCTGGAACTGACTCTGGAAGAGGCCTTTACCGGGAAAGAACAGGAGATCTCCTTCAAGCGCTGGGCGGCCTGCGCGGCCTGTGGCGCCTCCGGAATGGCCGCAGGAAGCGAGTTAAGGACCTGCAGCGCCTGCCAGGGCAGGGGTCAGATTTACCGCTCCCAGGGGTTCTTTCAAATCAGCACCACCTGCCCTTCCTGCCAGGGCGAAGGCCGCATCATGACCGACCCCTGCCAGGAGTGTAAAGGCCACGGCAAAGTGCGGGTCGACAGAAAGATTACCTTAAAGATCCCTCCCGGAGTGGACACAGGCTCCCAGTTGAGACTGCAGGCAGAAGGGGAGCCGGGCGATTTCGGGGGTCCACCCGGGGATCTCTTTGTGGTCATTCACTGCAAGGAGCACGAGTTTTTCAAGAGAGAGGGAAGTCACCTGATCTGCGAGATCCCTGTCTCCTTTGTTCAGGCCGCCCTCGGCAATACGATTTCTATTCCTGTTCTCGGGGATGAAGGCGCATACGACCTCAAGATACCCGGCGGAACCCAGCCGGGCGATATTCTCACCCTTTCGGGTCTTGGCATGCCGGGTCTACAAGGCGGCAGGCGGGGTGATCTTTTCGTGAAGGTCGAGGTCAGGATCCCCATGAAACTCACACCACGACAAAGGGAACTGCTGGAAGAGTTCGCCGGCGCCGAAGGCCGGAAAGGACCCAAGAGCGGAAAAGGCTTTTGGAATAAAATCACCAAGTCCTAAAAAGGTAGGAATCAGGCTATGATGTCAAAACAAAAAATCGATTATTTCAAGAACCTGCTCGGCGAGCGAATGGAAGAACTCCTTCATGAAGCGAACAAGACCGTGAGCGGCATGACCGCCCATGACGACAATCTTCCTGACCCTACGGACAGGGCCACCCTGGAGTCGGACCGGAATTTCACGCTCAGGATCAGAGACAGAGAAAGAAAGCTGATCGGAAAGATTAAGGAGGCGATGGAAAGAATCGACACCGGCACATACGGGATCTGCGAGCTCTGCGGCGAGGAGATCTCCGAAGCCAGGCTGAAAGCAAGACCGGTGACGACGCTCTGTATTGAGTGCAAGAGAAAGCAGGAAAACGAGGAGAAGTTAAAGGGCACCTAGCGCTTGAACCTGCTCTTGCCGAACCTCCCCCCGTTTGTCGGCGTGAGATTCATCCAGTGCTTGCAAAAACCCGCATGTCATTTCGAAGGAGAAAGGCGACTGAGAAATCTTTGATCCGGTCGGAGGAAGATTTATCCCTTCGGGCGAGATGACCTCCACGTCGCATGATTTCCGAAACGCTCCACCGGTTCCGAGAAACCCTGTCCCTGTTCACCCTTCCCGGCTGTTCGTTTGACGTTATACACGCCTTGTCCAATATGGTATGGTTTCTTCATGGAAAACAAAGTCACCGAAAACCAGGAGGGCGCCGAGTCACCGGCAAGGCAGCA
>Ga0209498_1001141_pt1 | contig 16272 bp, 9 predicted proteins | sample WalLakDeSediment_FD_184131 | JGI IMG/M metagenome (GOLD analysis project Ga0209498, IMG submission 184131) | Lake sediment microbial communities from Walker lake, Nevada to study Microbial Dark Matter (Phase II) - Walker Lake 11/02/13 Deep... | ecosystem: Environmental > Aquatic > Freshwater >... | reverse complement strand
ACCCCCCTCTCCCTCCTTCCCTCGTGCCCCCACTTCAAGGCTCGCTCCCATGGGATTGATCCTCGCGCTTGACCAGGGCACCACCTCCTCCCGCGCCATCGTCTTTGACGAGGGCGGGATCTCCCGGGGGAGCGCCCAGCAGGAAATCCGCCAGCACTTTCCCCGGGCTGGATGGGTGGAGCATGACCCCCAGGAGATCTGGGCCACCCAGCTGGCCACGGCCCAGGGCGCCCTCCGCGACGCCGGGATCCGGGCCGCCGACCTGGACGGCATCGGGATCACGAACCAGCGCGAGACCACGGTCGTCTGGAACCGCGCCACCGGAGAGCCCATCCACAACGCCATCGTCTGGCAGGACCGGCGTACGGCGGCCTGGTGCCAGCAGCTGCGGGCCGACGGGCTCACCGGGTTCCTTCAGAAACGGACGGGGCTCCTCCCCGATGCCTACTTCTCGGGCTCCAAGATCCGGTGGCTCCTGGAGCACGTGGACGGCGCCCGGGCCATGGCGGAGCGTGGGGAGCTCGCCTTTGGAACGGTGGACAGCTGGCTCCTCTGGAAGCTCACCGGGGGGCGGGTCCATGCCACCGACCCGAGCAACGCATCCCGGACCCTCCTGATGGATCTCGCGACCTGTGCCTGGGACGAAGAGCTCCTCGAACTCTTCGGAGTGCCCCCCGAGCTCCTTCCCGAGATCCGGGACTCGAGCGAGGTCTACGCCGAGTGCGATGCGGAGCACCTGGGCGCGCCCGTGCCGGTGGCGGGGATCGCCGGCGACCAGCAGGCCGCCCTGTTCGGCCAGGCCGGGTTCGAGGCCGGACTGGCCAAGAACACCTACGGGACCGGGTGCTTCATGCTCATGAACGTGGGAGAGTCCCCGGTGCCCTCAAAGCACCAGCTCCTGAGCACGGTGGCCTGGCGCATCGACGGCCGGACCGAGTACGCCATGGAGGGGAGCGTCTTCATCGGAGGCGCGGTGGTGCAGTGGCTCCGGGACGGCCTCGGCCTCATCCGGGACTCCTCGGAGGTGGAGGCCCTGGCCCGCACGGTGAAGGACAACGGGGGCATCTACCTGGTGCCCGCCTTTGCCGGGCTCGGCGCCCCCCACTGGGATCCCTACGCTCGCGGAACCATCATGGGCATCACCCGGGGGACCACGGCCGGGCACGTGGCCCGGGCGGCGCTGGAGGGGATCGCCTACCAGGTGGCCGACATTCTCGACGTGATGCGGGAGGACGCGGGCTTCCCCCTGGAGGAACTCCGAGTGGACGGCGGCGCGGCGGCCAACGACCTGCTGATGCAGTTCCAGGCCGACCTCCTGGGGGTGCCCATCGTGCGGCCCCGGGTCACCGAGACCACGGCGCTGGGGGCGGCCTACCTGGCCGGGCTGGCCACCGGCGTCTGGCCCAACCGGGAAGCCATCCAGCAGAACTGGGCCGTGGAGGCCCGCTTCGAGCCCTCCATGCCCGCTGACCAGGTGGCCCACCACCGGGCCCGCTGGGTGGAGGCCCTCTCCCGGGCGCGAGACTGGCAGGAGGCCGAGGGAACGGCCGGGGACGAGACCGGGGACCAGGCCGCGGGCGTGGCCGCGGGCGGGACCGAGGCATCCGCAGCGGTACCGGAATCCAGCAACGGCAGGGAGGAAGAGCGATGAACCGCGAGGCATGGATCTCCCAGGTCTTCGGCACGGCGCCCCAGACCGAACCCTTCGATCTGCTCATTGTCGGGGGTGGGGCCACGGGCGTCGGGACCGCGGTGGATGCGGCCTCCCGGGGATACCGCGTCCTGCTCGTGGAGCAGAGCGACTTCGGAAAGGGCACGTCGTCCCGGTCCACCAAGCTGGTCCACGGGGGTGTTCGGTACCTGCAGCAGGGGAACGTGACGCTGGTCATGGAGGCTTTGCGGGAGCGCGGCATCCTGCTTCGGAACGCCCCGCACCTGGTCCGGGACCAGGCCTTCGTGGTGCCGAACTACGCCTGGTGGGAGGCGCCGTTCTACGGCATCGGGATGAAGGTTTACGACATGCTGGCCACCCGGTATGGGTTCGGGCGTTCCCGCCACCTGTCATCGGCGGAGGTGAAGGCCCGGATCCCCACCGTGGAGGAGGAGGGACTCCGGGGCGGGGTGCTCTACTTCGACGGGCAGTTCGACGACGCCCGGCTCCTCCTGAACCTGGCGCAGACAGCGGCCAGGCAGGGGGCGAAGCTCCTCAACTACTGCCCCTGCGTTGACCTAACCTTTGACGAGACCGGATTCGTGAACGGGGCCCGGATCCGCGATGCCGAGTCCGGGCGGGAGGTGGAGGTGCAGGCCCGGGTCGTGGTGAATGCCACCGGCGCGTGGGTCGACGGGGTCCGGCGCATGGCCGAACCCGAAGCTCCGCCCATGATCGCCGCGAGCCAGGGCGTCCACATCGTGCTGGACCGGAGTTTCCTGCCCGGGGACTCGGCCATCATGGTCCCTCGAACCTCCGATGGCCGGGTCATGTTCGCCATTCCCTGGCACGACCACGTGGTGGTGGGGACCACCGACACCCCCATCGAGACCGTGGAGCTCGAGCCCCGGGCCCGGGAGGAGGAGATCGACTTCCTGCTGGAGACGGCCAGCCAGTACCTGCACCGGGATCCCACCCGGGCCGACGTCAAGAGCGTCTTCGTCGGCATCCGCCCCCTCGTGCGGGCGGCAGAGGAAGGTGACACGGCCGCGCTCTCGCGGGACCATACCCTTCACATCGGGCCCACGGGCCTCCTCACCATCTGCGGCGGGAAGTGGACCACCTACCGGAAGATGGCCGAAGACTGCGTGGATCACGCCATCCAGCTCGGACAGCTCGACGAACGCCCCTGCATCACGAAGACGCTGAACATCCACGGCTACCACCGGAACGCGGAGCGGTTCGGGGCCCTGGCGGGCTATGGGTCCGACGCGCCTGCGCTTCAGTCCATGATGCGGGAGGATCCGGCCATGGCCGAGCCCCTTTCCGATATCCTCCCCATCGTGGCGGCGCAGGTGGCCTGGGCCGTTCGGGAGGAAATGGCCCGGACGCTGGACGATGTGCTGTCCCGCCGGACCCGCGCCCTTCAGCTCGACACGCGGGCCGCGCTGGCCATGGCAGAGCCCGCGGCGGCGCTTCTGGCCCGCGAACTCGGGCGGGACGAGGCGTGGGCCCGGGAGCAGGTCGACGCCTTCACCGAGCTCGCCGCCGGCTACCTGCCGTGACCCCTGGCGACAACGCCGATGCCAGGGAGGACGGTGCATGCGGAGCGGCCTCGCGCCCGGAACGGCGTCGCTGTCAGAAACGACAAACGCCCACAGCCTCTGGAAGAGGCTGTGGGCGTTGAGGTTTGCAGGGAGACGGAGGCGGAGGGACTCGAACCCCCAAAGGCTTGCGCCCGCCGCATTTCGAGTGCGGTGCCTTACCAGTTAGACTACGCCTCCATTGTACCGCGCCGTCGGTTTTCTAACCCCCCATGGGGGCTTGGGTCCCCTTAGGGTTGAGCGCCCGGATGAGCTGCGCGTTGCTTCGCAGATCCGGCGCCATGGTACTTCTGACTAACGACCTAATCGGGGCGCCCGGATGAGCTGCGCTTCGCTTCGCAGATCCGGCGCCATGGTACTTCGAACAGACGATATAATCGGGGCGCCCGGATGAGCTGCGCGTTGCTTCGCAGATCCGGCGCCATGGTACTTCTGACTAACGACCTAATCGGGGCGCCCGGATTCGAACCGGGGACCTCTGCGACCCGAACGCAGCGCTCTACCGGACTGAGCCACGCCCCGTGACCAGCGCGACGAGCGTGCTGGGTCCTGACCTTCATCAAGCGGACGGGGTGGGATGAGCTGCGCTTTGCTTCGCAGATCCCTACCCCGGTACGACCCAGGTGCCCTTCGGCACCATGTAGCGGACGGGGTGGGATGAGCTGCGCTTTGCTTCGCAGATCCCTACCCCGGTACGACCCAGGTGCCCTTCGGCACCATGCAGCGGACGGGGTGGGATGAGCTGCGCTTTGCTTCGCAGATCCCTACCCCGGTACGACCCAGGTGCCCTTCGGCACCATGCAGCGGACGGGGTGGGATTCGAACCCACGCGGGCTTGCACCCACACGATTTCCAATCGTGCGCCTTAAGCCACTCGGCCACCCGTCCGAATTCTGTCTGATCCAGCCAAACCACAACGAAAACGGAGGGGGTGGGATTCGAACCCACGCGGACCTTGCGGTCCAACGCCTTAGCAGGGCGTCGCCTTAAGCCACTCGGCCACCCCTCCAGGGAGTTGCCCCTCCTGGGTTCGAACCAGGACTCTCCTGATCCAGAGTCAGGCGTGTTGCCAATTACACCAAGGGGCAATGTCTGTCCGTGTCTGCAGCGCACCCGAGGGCGAACCACGCATCCGACCGGCTCCGGACCGGCCAGGAAACACGAGAGCCACCAGTCGGACTTGAACCGACGACCCCGTCATTACGAATGACGTGCTCTACCAGCTGAGCTATGGTGGCGATCCGATGGAGCCGAGGGGAATCGAACCCCTGACCTCTGCAGTGCGATTGCAGCGCTCTCCCAACTGAGCTACGGCCCCGTCAGCGGGGATTGCGATCATGGGCGCAAGAGGATTCGAACCTCTGACCTCTACGATGTCAACGTAGCGCTCTAACCAACTGAGCTATGCGCCCGTATCCGTTGGGGCGACCCCAGGAACTGGAAGCAGAAGGATGCGCCCGGGAGGACTTGAACCCCCAGCCTCTTGATCCGTAGTCAAGCGCTCTATCCAATTGAGCTACGGGCGCCCACTCCCAGCAATCACACCATGTTCAGTGACCTCATCCTCCCCGGGGGGAGGACCGTGATGCCCACGACAGGACTCGAACCTGTACGCCGTTTCCGGCACTGGTCCCTCAAACCAGCCTGTCTACCAATTTCAGCACGTGGGCCCATGTCGCACCCGTACGGGGTGCGGCGTCATCACATCCGCGCGGAACTGCCGCGCAGTGCTCGGGGAGGGACTCGAACCCTCACAGGGTTTCCCCCACAGGATCCTGAATCCTGCGCGTCTACCAATTCCGCCACCCGAGCTCCAGGAAAACCTGGAGTGGAGCCGAGGGGAATCGAACCCCTGACCTCCTGAATGCCATTCAGGCGCTCTCCCAACTGAGCTACGGCCCCAGAACCTCTTATCGACCGACGACCCGGATTTTCAAACATCTCAAACCAGCAGCGGGGCTGACGGGACTCGAACCCGCGGCCTCCGGTGTGACAGACCGGCACTCTAACCAACTGAGCTACAGCCCCTGACCTTGTTCTTCACCTGCTTCGGACCGCTGCGTCACCAGCGACCACGCCCTCACGGAGAATCGAACTCCGACCTGAGCCTTGAAAGGGCCCTGTCCTAACCGTTAGACGATGAGGGCTTTTCACCTCTGTCCGACCCGGCCGGGCCCGCTCGTGGGTCCCACATGCTTCCGGCCAACCTCTCTACAGGCCCGGAGGGACTTGAACCCCCAACCCCCGGTTTTGGAGACCGGTGCTCTACCAGTTGAGCTACGGACCTTCATTTCATGGGATGGACCCGGAGCCTTGCCATCGGACCGCTGGAGTGGCCAGGGGCGGAATCGAACCGCCGACACCACGATTTTCAGTCGTGTGCTCTACCAACTGAGCTACCTGGCCAAAAAAAACCGCCCGAACCATTCCGGGCGCGGGCAGAGGAGTATTCCGATGGAGATGGTTCGTCTCTATCGGGGTCGCACCCCCGTCCGCACGTCCGGGCGAGACCAGGTGTCGGCCTCAAGCCATCCCGGCACCGGATCCCCCAGGCGCACCGAGCGCGAAGCCCAGCTTCCATCTCCCGAGGCAAACTGCATCCGTACCGTCCTCTCCGCTGAACTCCCGCCGCGACCGGATTCCAGTCTCGGCGGATCGTTAACGTGGAAACGCCGCCAGTGGCGGCGCTCCAATCCTTCAAATAGCGGGGGCAGGATTCGAACCTGCGACCTTCGGGTTATGAGCCCGACGAGCTACCAGACTGCTCCACCCCGCAACAGGGACCCAAAGTATAGGCCGGGCCCCAAGGGGTGTCAACCCTCGATCCCCGCATCGAGTGAAGGCCTCCGACGCATCCTCCAGGCGTCGTCCAGGGATCGTCCTTGAAATCATCCATGAAGCGGGTTCAACACTTTCGGATCCCTGCGCGTCTTTCAAGAAACCAACATTGTTGCCCCTTTTGCACGGTGCCCGTCGGCTTCGGGTCCGGTCGGGGTGCAAGCTGGTCCGCCCCCTAGCCTGGCGGACCTTCGAGGGGGTTGGTCCGGTATGCTTTGGGGGGCTTGTCGTCCTTCGCCACGCCCCTCCCCTTTTCCTGAACGGAACCGCAGAGGCCCATGTCTCCACAAATCCTACCCCCGCCTCGTCCCCTTCGGCAGCTTGATCCCCTGGGCCCGGCCGTGTCCAGCGCCATTCTCGCGGGTATCGGTCCGGGAACGCCCGCCCTCATTGCAGGGCTGGAGGCGGAAGGCGTCCGCACGCGGACAGGCGAGCACGCGCTGGAGGCCATCTCGCTGGCTCGGGAAGAGGCCCCGGACGTCATCCTCCTGGGCGAGGACCTGGACGCCGACCCGTCCCGGGTCGTCGATGGACTGCGCTCCGCCGCACCCGAGGCCCTGATCCTCTTTCTCATGTCCGGAGTCAACGCACGTCGTGCCGCCTTCATCATCTCGCTGGGCGTGGACGACGTGGTTGCGCCGCCCCACCTGGCTTCCGGCGTCCTCCTCCGGACGGTGGTGAGCCCACTCCTGCAGGCCCGTGCCCGCGACCTTCGGGCTCATGAGGGGCGGCAGGAAGTGCTCCTGGTCGATCGTTTCTCACGCATGGTTCTGAACCAGGAGGAGCCCGCCTCCCTGACGGCGCGCGAGTTCGAGCTCCTGGAACGGCTCCTCGAAGCCCAGGGACGCGTGGTCTCACGAGAGGACCTTCTTTCGGACATCTGGGGCGAAGAACAGGACAGCGAAGCGGTCCTGGATGCCACCATCCATCGCCTGCGCCGCAAGCTGGAGGCGGACCATTCGAGCCCTCGTCTGCTTGTGACCATTCGAGGGGTTGGGTACCGGCTCGAATCGACGCGGGTGGCCATTTCCGAGAACTGATCGGAGAGCAGGCGGAGGGGAGGCCGTGCGCGGGCCTGCGCGTTCAGGCACTCGGGCCCGCGCCCCGCACGGGGGATGTCGCCCCGGGCTTGAGGGACACCCACCCAGCGGTTAGCTTGTCCGGTCTCGGGACGTGGCGCAGCCCGGTAGCGCACCTGAATGGGGTTCAGGGGGTCGCCGGTTCGAATCCGGCCGTCCCGACTCAGTCGGTCCGAGATGCAGCGAAATTGACGGCGGATCTGCGAAGCGCAGCGCAGCTCATCCGGCCGTCCCGACTCAGTCGGTCCGAGATGAAGCGAAGTTGACGGCGGATCTGCGAAGCACAGCGCAGCTCATCCGGCCGTCCCGACTCAGTCGGTCCGAGGTACAAGAAGTACGACGGCGGATCTGCGGAGCGCAGCGCAGCTCATCCGGCCGTCCCGATTCAGTTGGTCCGAGGAGAGGAAGCAGGACTGCACGCTTGCACGAGGGGCCCGACAACGACTTCGGTCTTGTCGGGCCTTTTCGATATGATGGGCCGTGGCCAACGCCGCGTTGACAGGGCGCCGGACGACCCCCAAGCTGCAGCGTTGCTCCTCCGAGCCGAGTGAGTTTGGCAGGTGAGGAACCGTCCCAGGCCGTGAGCGGGGGGAACACCCACCCCGGCGTCCGACACCGAGGTGGCGAATGAAGCTGACACCGTCCGAATATCAGCACGTTCTGCAGTACTTTTCCCAATCCCCGATGACATCCGCCTTCAATGGTGGCCACCGTCTCGCTTTCAAGGGGCTTGCCGCGAGAGGCTACGACCTCGCTGCCCTCGACCACGATGTGCTCCGTCGCCTCATCGCGTTTCTGCCCCATGGCAGCCTGAAGAAGATCCACAGCCCGGTGCTCAGCAAGGTTCAGAAGAAGTCCAGGCAGACGCTCGTGCACCAGGCTCGGCCTCACCTGGATCCTGAATACTGGCCCAAGGTCTTCCGGAACCTCAACAACAATGACCGCAAGGGACTGCGTGATTTCGGCGGCGGCCAGTTGGGCGTGCTTCATGACCGCGCCATGGCCACACCGCTCCGCGGCCGTTTCGTATGGAACGAGCGGAAGTTCGGTGACCTGCTCATCATGGGCCCCTGGTCCGCCATCTCTTCCACTCTGGGTGACGGGTCGGGCGTCTCGTTCGAATTCGGCTATGCCGACATATATGCCGGTGACGTGAACATGGAATGGGATCGCATGTACAGGGAGGAAGAGATCCCGGAAGATGACCGTGGGTTCTACGTCACCTACCTCGGGGGCTGTGCCTTCGAGGTAGCCGACGAGGAGGGCGAGGTGGTCCTTGATCCACGGGGCGAGTTGGTCAACCTGGCCGGGGGCGCCGTGGCCGGCTTTGCAGGTGCCGGTGTGGCGCTTGACGGCGCCCTGGAAGTCATCAGCGTGGTCAAGGACGCGATCGGAACAAGCATTTCCATGGGCGACAACATGGGGGTCAAGCTCATGGGTAGTTCGGGCAACAAGAACATGCACACGTTCATCGTCTCCATTCTTCCATCCGACAAGAACACAAGCGTCGCCACCGGCAAACAGTCAATGACGGGGAAGGATTTCTTCGACATCTGCAGGAAATTGGTCGAAGCCAACTGAGCCACCCGACCTTCGGGACCGGAGCGCCTTCCCGGAGCGAAGACGACGCGTGCAGGAAAGCCGCGGCAAGGCAATCTCCCCTTGCTCGCCGTGCCGTGGCGCGGGTCAGGATTGCACCCTTCAGACCGTCGGGGGTATTCTCCTGTATGGAGCGGTTGGAATCTCCGGGTGACTCCGGCTGGAGGGCCTGTGGGGCAATCGTTTCCGCCGGGACTGGGGCACTTCCTTGCCCTTGACCTCCTGTTCTCCCGTGCCCCCTTCGGCAATCCCGATGCATCCGATCCGGCGTCTTTCTCGACCCCTGGCCCAACCTCGCTCTGGCGGGCTGGCTGGGCGCCTCACCCCCGCCGTGGGCCTGCTTCTCCTGGTCACCGGCTGCGACAGCTCGCCCTCTGATCCCGGGCTCGAGCCCACCCTGGAGTGCTCCTCCGCCAACACCCTCACGCTGAGCGTGGGAGATGCCGAGCGAAGGGTGGGACGGGACACGCGGACCTTCTGCGTCGGGGGTCCCGCAGGCGCGGAATACGTTCTTGTTTCCACCTACCTTGCGCCGGAGCCAGGCGCCTCCACCCCCCTGGTTCTGGAGGCGGAGGGGACTGCACCGGCGGCTGGCCCGCTTCCGGCCCCCAGCTCTGCCGCATCCGCCTCTGCGGGGGGAACCCTTCCGCACCCCTTCCGTTTCGACGATGGCGAGGCGAGCCCGCTGGAGCGGGACGCGGCCTTCGATCACGGCCTCCGGATGCGGGAGGAGCGGGAACTGCGGCCCAGGATCCGGGACGGGGCGCCCTCCGACTGGACCGCCGCCGCAGGAGCAGGCGCTGACCTGACCGGTGCGCCGGCCACCGTCCCCATGCCCGGCGCCATCGTGGAGCTGAATGCCCAGGCCACTTCCGCCTGCGCCAATGCCGTCCTGCGAGGGGCAGAGGTCATGGCGGTTTCGAGCGCCGCCATCGTGGTGGCCGACACCGCGAGGCCGGCGAACGGATTCTCCACCTCGGACTTCCAGGGGTTTGCGGCGGCCTTCGACACCCTGGTGGCTCCCCTCGTCCGCCGGAACTTCGGCCGGGAAACGGATCTGGATGCAAACGGCCGGGTGATCCTCTTCTTCACTCCGGAGGTGAACCGCCTCACGGAGGCCGGATCCGAGCGCTTCGTGGGGGGCTTCTTCTTTTCCCGGGACCTCTTTCCCCGGGTCAGCACCCCGCGGCTTCAGGCATGCGCCACCTCCAACGAGGCGGAGATTCTCTATCTCATGGTCCCGGACCCTGGCGGGACCATCAACCAGAACGCCCGCAGCGTCGACTTCGTTCGCCGGCTCGCCCTCTCCACCATCGGGCACGAGTTCCAGCACCTGGTGAACGCGGCCCGCCGGATCCACGTGCTCAATCTGCCGAGCAACCGGGTCTTCGAGGAGGTCTGGTTGAACGAGGGTCTCTCCCATGCCGCGGAGGAACTCCTCTTCTTCCAGACCTCGGGGCTGTCGCCCCGCTCCAACCTCGGCCTGACACAGGTCCAGGCCGGCGGGCCGCGGGCCGTGAACGCCATCAATGCCTACCACGTGGCGAACCTCCAGCGCTACCGCAGGTTCCTGGAGGCTCCCGAGATCCACTCGGCCTACGATTCCGTCGACAACCTGGAGGCCAGGGGAGCCGCCCAGAACTTCCTGCGCTACGCCGTGGACCGGGTCCCGCAGGGCGAGGAGGCCTTTTTCCGGGCGCTGGTGGATGGCCCCCAGGTGGGATGGGAGAACCTGGCCACCCGGGTGGGCGGCGGAACCATGCTCCGGCGCTGGTATGCCGACTGGACGGTGGCCCATTTCGCCGATGACCGGGTGCCCGGGATCCAGACAGCCTTCCGGCACCTGAGCTGGAGCCACCCCTCCCTCTTTGCCGGTCTCAACGTCTCCACGTACCCCCTCCGGACCCGGCTCCTCACCCCCCAGAACCCGGTGTCCGTGCAGCTTCGGGCCGGGGGGGCCGTCTACGGCCGCTTCACCGTTCCCGGGCCGGGGGTGGCCAGAATCACGACCTCCACGGGTGGGGGCGCACTTCCTGCCGAGCTTCACCTGACCCTGCTCCGGACCCGCTGACATGGTGCCCGGCCCCGGGGGCCCAGGCTGGAGGGAGTCGCCGGGCCATCCTGACCCTCCTCGCCCTCCTGGCCCGCCCAGCCCACCCGGCCCACCCGGCCCTCCGGCCAGCCAGCGTAGGGACTGCATCCAGAGGACCGCCGTGAGCAGGTCCGCGAGCGTCGCCCTCGCCCTCCTCGTGGGCGCCTCCCCTCTGCCTTTGATGGCGCAGAATCCGGGGGCGTCGCCTCCGGCCGCCGTCCCTGGCGACTCGCTGGCCCCGGTACGCCTCCCCGGCCTCGGTGCCGACCGGTGGGTGGGTGGCATGGTCTCCGTGGGCGCGGGGACAACGGTGGTGGCCGGTGCGGCGCTGGGACTCGCGTCGGCCCGGATCCAGCTCCAGCTCTCCCCGTCGGTGCGCCTCGGCGCCGAAGGCATCAGCTCGCTCGGAGGGGTGCGGACCTCGCCCGACACCTCACCCGACCGCTCCGAGCTGCGCCTGGGGTACGGGGGCGTTCGGGCCGATGTGAACCCCGCGGGAAGCGCATGGTCCGGCAGCCTTCTCCTCGCCGCAGCCGTCGCACGGGTTCGCTCCCCTCTCCTGCAGGCCGACCTGGCCTCCCGGAACTTTCTCCTGGTGGAGCCGGGTCTTCAGCGCTCACTGGGCAGTCTCGGCCCGCTTCGGCTCCGTGCATCCGCCTCGGCGCGGCTCCCCCTCGGCTCACCCTCGCTTCCGGGCGTCCGCTCCGGCGACCTCCGCGGCGCGACCCTCGGCCTCAACCTGGAATGGATCCGTGCCCCCTGAACCGGGACTTCCCCGTCGCTCTGCCACCTCGACCGCCACCTCGGCTGCCGCCTCCCCGGCCTCCCATGACTTCCCCATGTCCATGGCGGCCATCGACACGGGCTCCAACGCCATACGATTTCTGGCCGCGCGGTTCACCGCGCCGGGTCGGTGGACAGAAATGGAGAGCGAGCGCGTCCCCGTCCGCCTGGGTCACCAGGTCTTCCTTCGGGGTCGACTGGCCCCGGAGGCCATGGATGCCGCGGTCCGGGCCTTCGTCCACTTCCGCGAGCGCATCGATGCCCTCGGGATCGAGCACGTCCGCGCGGTGGCCACCAGCGCCGTCCGGGAGGCTCGCAACGGCACGATCCTGACCGAGCGGATTTTCCGGGAGGCCGGCATCCGGCTGGAGATCATCACCGGGACCGAGGAGGCCCGCCTGGTGCACGCGGCGGTCTCGTGGCGAATCGACCTCTCGGGAGGCCAGTGGATCCTCGTGGACCTGGGGGGCGGCAGCGTCGAAGTCTCCCTCGTGGATGACGCAGGGATGCTCTGGAGCGAATCCCACACCATGGGATCGGTGCGTCTCCTGGAGGAGGTGACCGAGGGTACCCATGATCCTGGGCGGCTCCAGACCCTCCTGGAAGAGTACGTGTCCATCCTCCGGATCCCGGACCCCGCCCAGTACTGGAAGCCCAGCGGCCTGATCGCCACCGGAGGGAACATCGAGGCGCTGGCAAAGCTGGCGGCGGCCCGTCAGGACGACCGGGGGGTGAGCATGCTTCCGGTCCGGGACCTGGACGCTGCGATCCAGATGCTCACACGCCTTTCCTACAGGGAGCGGATGGAACGCCTCGACCTCCGGGAGGACCGGGCCGATGTCATCCTCCCGGCGGCGCTCGTCTACCAGCGGGTGGCCCGGGTGGCCGGCGCGGAAATGATCCTCGTCCCCCATGTCGGCGTGAAGGAAGGCGTCGTCCTGGACCTGGCCGCCCACCTCTCCGCCCCCGACTCGGCCGAGGCCCGAAGCTCCCTGCAGATGGTCCAGTCCGCCATTTCCCTCGGACGGAGGTTCATGTTCGACGAGTCCCACGCCCTGCAGGTGGCCCGCCTCTCCCTCCTCCTTTTTGACCGGCTGGAGAAGCTCCACGGCCTCGGCCCCCGAGACCGCCAGCTTCTCCATGCCGCCGCCCTCCTTCACGACATCGGGAACTTCGTGGCGGTGAAAAGGCATCACAAGCACTCCCTCTATCTCATTTCCCGGTCTGAACTTCCGGGACTCACCCCCGACGAGAATCTCCTGGTCGCCAACGTGGCCCGCTACCACCGAAAGGGGCATCCTCAGCCCCACCACAGCGAGTACATGCGCCTCACTCCGGCCGACCGGGTCCGGGTGGACCAACTCGCTTCCCTCCTTCGAATCGCGGACGCCCTGGACCGGCAGCACCTGCAGCGCGTCCGCGACATAGGGGTCTCGGCCAAGGGCCTGGAGCTCCTCCTGACCCTGGACGGCGAGGGCGACATGCTCCTGGAGCGCTGGGCCGTGGGAAAGAAGAAGGGGCTGTTCGAGGAAACCTACGGGTTCTCGGTGCAGGTGACGCCGAACTGAGGCAGTCCTTCTTTGTCATTGACTCCGGCGCCCTGCACTGTCAACTTCCTGCCTCTCCCGACAGTACTGTAGTCCGGACCATCAACCCTCAGGAGATGGGAATGGCAAAGAATGAGCAGAAGGTCATGGAGTTTGTCGAGAAGGAGCTGACTTCGAACCCCGCGCAGTCCACCACCGAGCTCTTCGAGAAGGCGAAGAAGGTGGATACGGGCGTGGCGAAGCTGTCCCTTCGCCAGTTCAACGCGCGGTTCCCTCTCCAGATCAAGCGTCGCAAGAGCCTGGAGACCCCGAATCGTCGCCGGAGCACGCGTCGGAGCCCCACGCGACGCAGCCGGCAGAAGCAGGAGGAGCAGCAGGGGGCCATGCGGGAGGTCTTCCTCCGGTTCGCCACCGACCTCACCGCTGCCGAGGAACGGAAGGACCTGGTGGGTGTGCTTGCAAAGGTGGACAGCTACGTGGCCGATGCCCTGAAGGTGACCGGCCGCTGATCCCGGGATTCTCCTCGGGACGCCCGACACCGGCAGTGGCGCCGGGACCCGCCGGGTGTGATACGCCAGATGCGACACGGCCCCGCTCCCTTTATCGGGAACGGGGCCGTCGTCGTCCAGGGCGGGCTTGCTGCTTCGGGCTCACTCCCGGCTCAGCTTCTCCGCCAGCCCCGACAGCTCCCGGACCACCACCGTGAGGGCCGGAAGGCTGAGTCGCTCCTCGGCCTGCACCTCCCGAACCAGCTCCTGGAACCGGGCCACCCCCTCCCTTCCCCGGGCCGCCGTGGTCTCCACCGCCACCTCCACCGATTCGGTGACGGCCCGGGTTCGGAGCACGGTCCCTGCGATCTGCTGATGCGCCTGTGTCAGGTCCGAGGCCAGCCCCTGGGCCGCCCGCTTCTCCCACCGGTCGTCGCCCGCGGTCCGGAACAGGGCATCCCGCAGCCATGGAATCCAGAAGAGGGCGGACACCCGGTAGAAGGTTCTCGCCACGTCCAGGGGGTCCTCCCCCGTGGCCCGGTGCACCCGGAGGATTTCCAGGAGCTGGTCAAGGAAGCGGAGTGTCACCAGGCCCCGGGCCGTGGATTCATCGGCTCCGTCCTCGGCCAGGTCGAGGGCCAGCCGCTCGAAGACCCTCCGGTCCTCGCCGGTCACCAGGTCCGGGAAAGCCACCCGGAGCCGGTCAAGCCCTCGCCGGTGCTCGTCGATGGCCGCCTCGGTGCCCTGGGTTGCAAAGTCGGGGCTCGAGAGAAGCCACCGGGTTGTGCGCTCCAGCACACGGGAAAGTCCCAGGAGCCAGCGGTAGGTCGCCGTCACCGGCATGGCCGACGCTCCCATCTGGAGCTCATCCATGAGGCGCGCGTGCCCCGTCAGTTCGGCCGCGACCAGCCAGGCACGGGCCACCTCGGCCGGCGGGCGCCCCACCCCCTGGCTGACCCGGTGAACGAAGCCGGCGCCCATCAGGTTTACCAGGTCCCCCGCAAGCTGGCTCGCCACGATCTCGCGCTGGAGTCGATGGTCGGAGGGTCGCGCCTCGCCGATCCGCTCCAGGGCGCGCCGGGGGAAGTAGTCCACCAGGTAGTGCTGGGTCGCCGGATCCTCGGCCAGGTCGCTCCGGAGGAGATGGCTCGTGAGGTGGAGCTTGGCATAGGCAAGAAGGACGGAAAGCTCGGGACGGGTGAACCCCTTCCCCTCGTCCTGGCGCTCCGCCAGGGTCTCCCAGGTGGGGAGATGCTCGGCTGCCCGGTCCAGAACCCCCGCCCGCTCCAGCCCCGCCATGAGGTCACGAAGATCGTCCATTCCCTCGGCGGAACGCATGGCGTCCAGGGAGACGGCCAGTCCCTGCCCCTCGTTGTCCCGGAGAACCAGTTCCGCCACTTCGTCCTGCAGCTCCCGGAGCAGGGCGTTTCGCTCCTCCATCTCCAGCACGCCCTCGTCGGTGGCGAGGCGAAGAAGGATCTTCAGGTTCACCTCGCGATCCGACAGGTCCACGCCCCCGGAGTTGTCGATGGCGTCGGTGTTGATCTGTCCACCGGAAAGGGCGTACTCGATGCGGGCAGGCTGGGTGAAGCCCAGGTTGCCCCCCTCGCCCACCACCTGGCAGCGCAGTTCACGCGCGTCGACCCGAACGGCGTCGTTGGCCGCGTCCCCAGCCTCGCCGTGCGTCTCCGACGAAGCCTTGACGTAGGTGCCGATCCCCCCGTTCCAGAGGAGCTCCACCGGCGCGCGGAGAACGTGGCGAATCAGCGTCTCGCCGTCGAACGGTCCCTCCGCCTCGATGCCCAGCGCCGCCCGAACCTGAGGGGTGAGATGGATTTCCTTGGACCCCCGGGGCACGATCATGCCCCCCTCGGACAGGAGAGAGGGGTCGTAGTCCTGCCAGGTGGAGCGCCCCAGGTGAAAGAGGCGGTGCCGCTCCTCCCACGACGTGGCAGGATCCGGGTCCGGGTCCAGGAAGATGTCCCGGTGGTCGAAGGCCGCCAGCAGGCAGATCTGCCGGGAGAGAAGCATCCCGTTGCCGAAGACGTCGCCCGACATGTCGCCGATCCCCACGACCGTGAAGGGCTGGGCCTGGATGTCCTTCCCCACCTCCAGGAAGTGCCGCTTCACGCACTCCCAGGCTCCCCGGGCCGTAATGCCCACCTCCTTGTGGTCGTAGCCATTGGACCCGCCCGAGGCAAAGGCATCCCCGAGCCAGAACCCGTACTCCTCGGCGACGCCATTGGCCATGTCGGAGAAGGTCGCCGTCCCCTTGTCGGCGGCCACCACCAGGTAGGGGTCGGGCTCGTCCCAGCAGACGACCCGCTCCGGGGGGACCATCTCGCCCCCCTTGATGTTGTCGGTCAGGTCCAGGAGCCCACGGATCAGCGTCTTGTACTGCTCCCTCGCCTCCTCGGCCAGCGCCTCGGGCGGGACGGACCGGAGCATGACGAACCCCCCCTTCGAGCCCCCGGGGACAATGACCGCGTTCTTGACCATCTGGGTCTTCACAAGGCCGAGGACCTCGGTGCGGAAGTCATCGGGCCGGTCGGACCAGCGGATCCCTCCCCGTGCCACCCTGGCCCCCCGGA
>Ga0209498_1001140_pt1 | contig 16325 bp, 16 predicted proteins | sample WalLakDeSediment_FD_184131 | JGI IMG/M metagenome (GOLD analysis project Ga0209498, IMG submission 184131) | Lake sediment microbial communities from Walker lake, Nevada to study Microbial Dark Matter (Phase II) - Walker Lake 11/02/13 Deep... | ecosystem: Environmental > Aquatic > Freshwater >... | reverse complement strand
CGCTTGATCAGGCCGACCTTGCCGCAGGCAATGGGACAGCCGGCGCAAGCCACGTTGCGCAGCCAGAAATTTTTACGCTGCGCTTCGGCGTTCAGGCCTGCCGCCTTGTCAAAAGTACCATTGTAATAGTTGTAAGTCGGCAGCAGCTGTTCGTCATTGGCAAAATCGATGGAACCGGCAGTGCCGTCGCTGGTAAAGGACGCGATCGAATCATCGTTAAGCAGTTCGCTGTAAGCCTGATCGACGGCGGCCTTGAAAGCAGCAGGATCGGCCGTAGTTACCGGCTTGCTGCCGCGTAAAACGACAGCTTTCAAATTTTTTGAGCCCATTACCGCCCCGGTGCCGGCGCGTCCGGCATGGCGGTTAAATTCGCAGTTAATCAGGGCGAAGGAGACCATTTTTTCACCGGCCGGACCGATGCAGGCAGTTTTAACTGTCTCATCCCCCAATTCTTCGCGGATTTTCTTCACAGTGGCGAATGTATCGAGGCCCCAGACTCCTTCAGCGGAACGGATTTCGACTTTATCTTCGTCAATCCACAGGTAGCTCGGTTCTTTGGCAGCACCGCTGATGATAATCCCGTCAAAGCCGCAATAGCGGATCTCCTGGGCGAAATGGCCGCCGAAATAGGAATCGGCAAAGGTACCGGTCAGCGGCGACTTGGTTACAACGCATCCGCGCATGGCCGGAGCTACCGTGCCGGTCAGGGGTCCGGGCATAAACATCAGGATGTTTTGCGGGGAAAGCGGGTCAGTGCCGGCCGGCAGAAGGTCATATAAAATCTTCGCGCCAAAGCCCTTGCCGCCGACAAAGTTTTTCACCAGGCGGTCATCAAGGATCATTTCCCGGCTTACTTTGGCGCTGAGGTCGACATAGAGCAGTTTACCCTTGTAAGCGTTCACTTGACCGCCACCTCCTGTTTTTCAACCAGTTTAAGGGCCTTCGGTATGCAGTACTGCACGCAGAGGGGGTTGCCGTCGCAGAGGTCGCACTTGTCAGCTTTACCACTGCCGTCGAGATGGATCATCTTATCGGGACAGGCGTTAACGCAGTTGCCGCAGCCGGTGCAGGTTTCCTTATCGATTAAAACAACCCCCGACTTTTCCGATTTACTGATCGCGTTTACCGGGCAGGAATGCATGCAGAAAGGATTTTCGCACTGGGTGCAGACCAGCGGCCGGTTAACCAGGTTTTCATTTTCGCTAAAAACTTTCAGGCGGGCCAGGCGCGGGCTGTAACCGCCCACGGCCCGGTTTGAACAGACCAGCAGGCAGGTTCCACAGCCGGTGCATAAATCAAATTCGCCTCTTAAGTAGATCATCGGTATTCCTCATTTCATCTGAGCTTACAGTTCATCGACATCTTTGTACCACTTGACCTTATCACCAACCTTACTGCGCAATTTCCAGGCGAGCGGTTTTGGTTCGCGGTCAATATATTTCAAGATCTCGGAAATTCGCTCTGTAATCAGTTCTTTCTCTTCGTTATCGAAGAGATCGGTCTTTTTATTCAGTTCCAGCAGTTTTTCGATGTTCCCGGTAACTGTGCGCCAGAAGCCCCACTCACCGGCAAGCACTTTGGCAATTACCGGCATGTTAATCATTTCTTCATCGCTTTCGCCAACCGGGTGTTCAACCATCAACATCAGCGTGTCGACAATATCTTTTTCGTTAATTTGGAATATCTGCATCTTTTCAAGAAAAAGCTCGGCCAGGGGTATGGTCATATCGTCAACATCAAGCCGGTCGCGCAGCTGGAGCACGTGGCAGAAATCCAGCCGGTCAAAGAAAATATCTGAATGCATGCCGGTTTCCGGGTTGTCAAAGACCATCCGGTGGGTGCCGTATAGAGTAGTGATCATCTCGTCGTCCCGGTAACCGAGTTCCCGGTAGGCTTTGGTAATTATCGGGCCATGTTCGGAACGGGCGACAAAGTCTGTGTCGGTGAACACGCGGCCCCACTTTTTATGGATGTAGTTATACCCGGGGCAGTGCAGGTGAAACGCCAGCGCGCCGATTAAGCGCAGTGGTGCTCCCTTTTTGCCGGTCAGCTCAATGATCTTTTTTGCTTCGGCGATAAATTCGCCGGCATCTTTACCCGTATACTGAGACACGGTGCACCTCCTTACTATTCAATACAGAAAGAGAGGGGGACCTGTGAAACGAGCGCCCCCTCTCTTTTTAAAGCTTACCCTGAGGTCAAAACGTACTTTTTGACCCCTTTTTTGTCCATCTCGATAATTGCCCCGAGCAGGGTGCTCTGTTCGTAAGAACTGCCCGGGTTAACGACGAAAGTCTTCTTCATCCGCTTGATGCCGCGTCCCTCATGAATATGCCCGGTCAGGGCCAGTGGGGGCTGGTATTTCATGATCGCGTCGCGCACTGCTGTGCTGCCCACCGGAATCAGTGAGCGTCCGGCATATTTTGGCCTCAGGTTTTCGTCGAGCTCCGGGGCCTCATCCAGTCCCGAACCGAAAGGCGGAGCATGCAGGTTAAAGACGCAGCGGTCGATGTCGGAGATCGTTGAAGCCATTGCTTCGATCTTCTCGGCCAGCTCTTCCTCGCTGCATTCCCTGTGCGTGTCCCAGGGTGTGGGATTTGACCAGCCGGAACTGAGCATTTCATAGTGACCGTCCAGGTCGAGAATGCGTCCCTCGGCCATGGTAATCGATTTTGAAGATGCCAGGACATCATCGATTTCAAACATATCGTCGTTGCCGGGACAGACAAAACATTTCATGCCGGTGCCAACCAGCTTTTCATCGGCAAATGCCACCCAGCGTTCAGCCATCAGCAGGACCCGTTCGACAAAGAGCTTTTCGACCTTTTCCGGATCAGCATTTAATTCATCGTACTCATCATCGGTAACGTTAATCGGATAATAGCCGCGGTCGGAGATATTTTTTTCCATGGTCAGCTTACCCACTTCATCGAGCAGCATTTCCTCTTCAAGGAAGTTGACTTTGTACATACCCTGCTTATCCTTGATAAAAGGCACCAGGGCCTTGCCGGTCATATCACCGCCGAGCACGAGAATATCAGCATTGTAGAACTTGCCGGCGTTGATGAACTTTTTCCAGCATATCTCCGAGCCGTGAACATCTGTTGCAAAAAAGATGGTAGTCATTAATCAGCCTCCTGAGAGCACTAGCTCCCATTTCATTACTCGACGGGAATGCTCTTGTGAATTTCGTCCAGGTTAATACCCTGCTTTTTGCGGTAGGCCTTTGAAGCGATGTAGATGACGATTGATATGGTATAAAGAACGGCCATATAGATGTAAGAAGTCGGTTCGTTAATGCCATAAACAGCATCGGTTGTCCACATGTAGAACAGGAAGAGCAGGAAGCCACCGAAAATAATTCCGGTAACTGTGATTAGCGGCAGGCCGAATATTTTGAGCCTGGCGATTGGCGAGGCTTTGTAAAGTTCGGGATCCCGGTAGGGCAGGATGATCGCCGCAATGGTGGTGCCGAAATAGGTGACGGCGATAACAACTGTTGAGTTAAGGGCCAGTGTTTCCAGGTTTTCGGTGTAATGCATACCGGCGCTGACGATTACCCCGCCGATAGCCATGACAATGAGAGCGTTGACCGGGGAGCGGAACTTGGTCGAAACGCGGGCCATCCACTCGGGCAGGATGCGGTCAAAGGCGGCGGCAAATATAACCCGGGTTGATGAAAGGAAGACGGTGCCGCACCAGCCGAAAAACCAGGCGCTCATTGAAATGAGGAGCCACATCTGCAGCAGCGGGCTGTCGGTCAGGAAGCTGACCAGCAGGGCCGGGTAGGGATAGGCGCCAAAGGGCGAAGTGCCTTCATAATAGGTGAAGTTGGCTGCGTTGTAAAAATCCCAGCCGACAACTCTGGCAATCAGGCCGAGCACGATCAAGGCCAGAATGGTGGTACCGATCAGGCCGGCCGCCATGCTCCAGAAGTTGCGCTTGAAGTCGGATGCGCCGCGCACTTCACCGTAAAGGGTGGCGCCCCAGTTCGGCCACAGGTTGAAGAAAACAACCATCGGGATTAGGGCCAGGCTGGCGCCGATTGCCACTTTGCTTAACGGTGCGGCGGTGAAACCGCCTTCAGCCGAAGCAGCGAGAATCTGCTGGTAAATATCTCCGCCTCCGGCGGCAAAGAAATTGTTGGCATACTGGTTAAAACCGGCGATGAAGTCGGCCCGGTTGTTAACCAGCATCATAATGATCATAGTTGCCATGCCGGCCATCCCCAGGTAGAAGCAGAACTTTTGAATGCGGGCATACCAGCTCATACCCAGGCTGACATAGATAAATGCAAGAACAATTACCACCAGCGAGGAAACAAAAAAGCCGTTGGTAGTGATAAACCAGCTGGCTGCATTGGTGAAGCCCGCACTGCCGGTCCAGCCGCCCAGCATGCCCAGGATGGGGGCAAAAACGTTAAAGGCGAGCATGTTGCCGTATAGCGGAACCCAGTGCCAGAGGATCCAGGCCCAGCCGGTAATAGAGAGGACAAAACCGATGCCCCCGCCTAAAATACGGCTTTGCCAGACGTAATCACCGCCGGCGCGCGGCATGACCGCCACCAGCAGGCCGTAGACAAATATTTCGAAAATGATAAAGATAGCACTTATAACTATAGCGGTTAAGAGGTTCGCTTCGGGAATGTAAGGGGCGAAGGCAAAAATGTAGAAGCCCAGGGTTACCAGGTTGATAGAAAAGAAGGCATAGACAAAGCCGTCGAAAACCGACCATGAACGGACCAGGCCGCTGGCTTTGCGGACAAACATTCCAGGTTGTGCCATTTTATTAATCTTCCTTTCTTGATAAGTAATGTTGGCAGATTAATCTGCCTTATAAGATCCCAGGCAGGGTTGTCCTTCCGGGCCGCTGCAGTTCACCTCCCTTATTCGGTGTAGGTGCTTTCCGGTATAACCCTTTTCCCCTTTTTGTTATGCTCCCGCTGTTTACGGGAGAGGACCGGGGTGAGGGGTTGTTGAAGATCAGCGGGAGAATTCCCGTTGATGCTTTTTGGTCACAGGATACGAAAACACGAAAAAACTATTCAGGCAATATTTAGGCTAATTAAATATTCATTCGGGATACCCTTTGTCGGATGAGCAGAAATAAAAGGGTAATCTTGTGCAAAATGCACAAAAATATTAGTTTTACAGTGAGAGCCGGCGGCTGATTGAAGCGAGCAGGAGGGAAAAAGTATCGAGACGGTCGATATCCTGCTCCAGCAGTTCTTCTATTTTTTGCAGACGGTAGTTCAGTGAATTACGGTGCAGGTGCAATTTTTCAGCAGTTTTGGTGCGGGAAAAGTTGCATTCAAGGTAGGTTTCCAGCGTTTGGATCAGTTCGCCGCCCTTTTCCCGATCATATTTCATAAGCGGTTCGTAAATCCGCGCGTAAAGCTTAGTGTTGCCGGTGCTGGTCAGGAAGTTTTTAACAAGGTGATAGGGGGCCATATCGGAATAAGTGAGGGCAAAATCGTTGTTGTAGAGTTTTTTACCGATATCGATCGTTTCCCAGGCTTCCAGGTAAGCTACGTTGATCCGCTCGATATTGTCGCAGGAGTCACCGATAGCCATGTAAACCGGAATGCCATCCATGCGGGCCTGAACAATATCTTTTATCTTCAACAACAAGGCCTTACTGTAGTCGGGTATTCGTTCATTTTCCAGCTTGTCGGGTACGCGTACCAAAATCACCAGGCTGCCCAGCGCTTCAACGACCATGCCTTCGGCATTCTCTTTCTCCAGCGCATAATGCAGCAGTCGGTAAAGCTTTTTTTCCAGTTCCTCTTTGCTTAAATCCGGACCGCTCTGAACCGCTTTGCCGTAATAAATGCTCTCTTTGTTCAGCTCGACCAAAACAACAAAATAGCTGCCGGTGGCATTAAGGCCAAACCGGCGGGCCTGGGAGATAATATTTTCACGATTTTTGATATTGCCGAGCAGCAGTTCGTTGAAAAAATCGAGTTCATTCCTGCGTTCGGCTTCCCGGATTGCTTTTTCCTTGAGGATATCAAGAGAGATAGCCATGGCCCCTGCCTCCATGGCCACGGTTTTTGCCTGTTCCAGCTCAGCTTCAAGGTCAGGGACGATCAGCACGCCGTAAAAGGTGCTGCCGGCGACCACGGGGAAAAAGAAATCGAGGTAGTCAGCTTCGGCGGAGCCGTACTGATAATAAGAAGGTTTTTTTTCGTGGACCAGTTCATTAAGCAGGGCGCGGGGGTAAAAGTCATTTAGAGGCAGGTGGTTGCCGTTTTGCCGCCATAGTTCAAGGAGAGGGGTGTCGGTATCACCGTCAGGTGGTGTGGCAGCATCAAGCAGCAGCAGCTCGGAATCGGCCATCAAAACCGGCTTCCTCAGTAAAACTGTCAGCGAGGTAAGCAGTTCCCGCAGGCCTTTACCCTTGAGAACAATATCGGTCATCATGCTGTGCACTTCCTGGGCGTACTCCAGGGCCTGTACCTGTTTGTCGAGGATTTGGCTCATTACAGGTACAATGACATCAATATAGGAGCAGTCGGGCATCTGCAGCAGGGGCAGGTTCAGTTCGTCGGCTTTTTGGATCAGCCGGTCATCGATATGGGATATGTAGCGTTCGGGGGAAAAGATAATCAGGGCAGCACCGCCGCACTGATTGATATCTTCAAGAATCTGCAGTTGGGCGTCGATGTTGTCTTTTAAAGCATAAAAGGTCGTGGATAAAAGGGAATCCCTGCGGAACCAGATCGCAGCATCGGGAACGTCGATGATATCGACAGCGCGTATTACTTTATCAAGACCGGCGGCGCCGGCCAGCACCTTTGCTTGAACCAGTCCACCGATTTGCAGAGCATCTCTGACCGTAATGGTCATTTGGGTAAACCCCACTTAAAATAAGTAAGTAAGCTGTTTATGACCGTCCGGGTTGATCAGGAGAGCAGAAAATGACCGAGAGTGGTGATGCGATTGTACTCCAGATCGAAAAGGTCCTCCAGCTTGTAATCGAGGATATTGCACAGGGCTGTCAGGTAGAAGAGGTGTTTACCGAGTTCTTCGGCAATTACTTCCCGGCAGTGTTCGCACATCTTTCCTTTTATATGCGAATCCATATATTTCCCACACTCTTTTAACGAGTCCATCGGGGGATATTGCTTTTTATTGGCGTTAATCGAGATGCAGCCGCAGTCTGTAACTGTTTTGATCACACTGCGGTTGACCCGGGCAGTCGATTCCTGGTACTTGGATAAACAATCGAGGATGCTGCGGTGGCGGATTAGAACCTCCGACACCACCTCCTGAAAATCGCCGACGACCTCGTTGTCTTTCATCAGTAAGTCACCTCATTTTCTGTATAGGGCCCTGTTTACGTAATTATACTTTTTAAATTCCGAATGTGTCAACTAGTGCCCTGAAAAAGGTGCTTTGGAGAAGGGATTTCGGGGATCTTAAGGATTCTATCGGGGGTTTGGCCCCCCTCTGCCGGCGGACATTTTTTTGTGGTTGTATTCTCAATATGGATATGTTAAACTATTTGTTTAATTGACACAAATAAGGGGCTGTGTTACTATAAGAATAGGCTTTTTTGGGGGGGCGAAACATTGTTCAGTGTAGGAGACAGAGTGGTTTATCCGATGCATGGTGCAGGCGTAATCGAAGCTATCGAAGAAAAAGAAATTCTCGGAGCTTGGAAAAGATATTATGTGATGAAGCTTCCGCTGGGCGAAATGAAAGTGCTTATTCCCACCGATAATATAGCGCAGGTAGGCCTGCGTGGAGTAATCAAAAAAAACGAGGTTTCGCAGGTTTTCTTTGTCCTGCAGGGTGAACAGCCCGAGATGTCAACCAACTGGAACCGGCGCTACCGTAACCATCTTGAAAAAATCAAGAGCGGTGATATTTTCGAAGTTGCCGAAGTAGTCCGCAACCTGATGCTAAGAGATCGGGAAAAAGGCCTCTCCACCGGAGAGAGCAAAATGCTCGATACTGCCCGTCAGATACTTGTCAGTGAATTGATCCTCGTTCAAGGTGTTGAACAGCATGAAATAATCAGCAGCCTGGACAATATTTTTGAACAAACCCCCAAGTAGATTGTCATTCCATTTTGTTTCAGGAAAACCCGGTTTATTTGACTTGCTTCCGGATAAAGCTTTAAGTTATAATGATCCGAAGAGTTTCCGGTTTTTTATTTTGGTTATACCTATTTTATTTTGCGAGGAGGTGAATTAAATGGCCCGAAAAATTTTAAGGATCGTCGGCACCTTGTTGGGTATCGTTATCGGTGTCTATGTATTTGCAAGTTTGCTGCCCTTTTTTAAAGTATTTATCAATATTCCGGAAGGAATGCATTTTACCCCGGCCAACATCGGTTATTATGCCGTCGGCGGTTTAGTTTTTGGACTTATATTTTATCTTCTTACTCCCATGGTCATCAATATTTTTAACCGGATCCTGGTATGGGCTGAAAGTAAGCTGAAGGCAGTGCCAACCCATGATATCGCCCTGGTTGTATTCAGCCTGATTATTACCCTGCTTATCGGCCTGCTGCTCAGCTATCCGATATATCGCCTGCCCGTGGTCGGGGTCTTTATCTCTCCGGTGTTAACCCTCCTGCTGGTTTTTATCGGGGTCAGATTTGTCCTTAGCCGTAAGGAAGAATTTACATTTCTTACCAGGATTTTTAACCGCAGCGCCCGCAGTGGTGGCCGGGAGAACGAAGTATTTAAGATACTCGACACAAGCGCGATTATCGACGGACGGATTGTTGACATCTGCAAGACCGGTTTCATGGAAGGGATTATTGTCGTAGCCGGTTTTGTGCTGGAGGAACTGCGCCATATTGCCGACTCTCCGGACCTGCTCAAGCGCAACCGCGGCCGCCGCGGTCTCGATGTGCTGAACAAGATTCAAAAGGAAATGGATATACCGGTTCAGATATACGAGAGCGACTTTGAAGACATTGCCGAAGTTGACAGTAAACTGGTCCGGTTGGCAAAGACAATTAACGGTAAAATTATCACCAATGATTTTAACCTGAACAAAGTTTGTGAGCTGCAGGGCATATCCGTACTCAACATCAATGAGCTGGCCAACGCCGTAAAACCGGTGGTACTTCCCGGTGAAGAGATGGTAGCCCAGATTATCAAGGATGGTAAAGAAGCCGGTCAGGGTATTGCTTATCTCGATGACGGCACCATGGTTGTAGTTGAAGGCGGCCGCCGTTTTATCGGTGATACAATCGAGGTTTTGGTAACGAGTGTTCTGCAGACGGCGGCCGGGCGGATGATTTTCGCTAAACCGAAGCAGGATGCTGAAAAATACAACGGGGTAAAATATTGAAAACAGCCGCAATAGTTGCTGCCGCCGGGGAAGGGCTGCGCATGAAATCGGCTACCCGAAAGCAGTATCTTTCGCTTGAAGGCATGCCGGTATTTTTTCATTCACTGAATCTTTTTCTGGAGCATCCGGCGATAACCGAGATCATTCTGGTCATTCCCCCCGGTGATGCTGATGCAGTAACCGGGCTGTTGCAGCCTTATTGTCCTCCTGAGAGGATCATGCTGGTTGAAGGCGGCGCTGCACGTCAGGAATCGATCAGCAGAGGGCTAAAAGCCTTATCTTCAGAAGCCGGGTTGGTCTGTATTCACGACGCGGCCAGGCCGCTTGCCTCGGCCGGACTGCTGGACAAACTCCTTGAAGCTGCTATCTGCTGGGGCGCTGCTGTACCGGTTATTGCACTCAGCGACACGGTCAAAGAAGTAGATGATGAAGGGTACGTGCTTGCGACTCCTGCCAGGGAAAGGCTGCGCCTGGTGCAGACCCCGCAGGTTTTTAAGCGGGACCTGATCATGCAGGCTTATGCTGAGGCTTCTAATAACCTGACGAAGGCGACCGATGACGCATCACTGGTTGAACTTCTCGGAAAACCGGTAATGACGGTACCGGGAGAGCCAGGCAACCTGAAAATAACTTCTCCCCGCGATCTGCTTCTAGCATCTCTTTTGCTGAAAGGAGCAGAAAAAAAATGAACCGTGTGGGCATCGGTTTTGATCTGCACCGCCTGACGGAAAACAGGGCCCTGGTTTTAGGTGGGGTTAGAATTGAGTACCACCGGGGCCTTGATGGACATTCCGATGCCGATGTCCTTATTCACGCTCTGATCGATGCCCTGCTCGGTGCAGCCGGGTTAGGGGATATCGGGTATCATTTTCCGTCTGATGATCAGAGTTATTGCGGTATTTCGAGTCTGACCCTGCTTGGGAGAGTAAAAGTATTACTTGACAGGGAAGGCTGGAAACTGGGCAATGCCGATACGGTGATTATTGCCGAGGCTCCGGTTATTGCTCCCTATATTGAGGGTATGCGCGAAAATATTGCTGCTGCTCTGGATGCTGCCAAAAGCCGGATTTCAGTAAAGGCGACCACAACAGAAGGTTTGGGGGTATGCGGCCGGCAGGAGGGCATAGCTGCCCAGGCCGTCGTTTTACTGGAAAAGACTGCCCACCCGGGCCCGACCGGTCACGAAGCGGAGTAAAAGCAGGAGTCAGGAAGCAGCAGTCAGATTAAAACCCTGCCGTTAACCTTGCTGAAGGTTAGAGGTTGGGTATCAGAGTTCATAAAAGATGGCTTAAGCCTCACCCCTGATAACATAACCCTGAATTCCCTCCTCTATTGAGGGGGAGGAGCGGGTGGGGGCAAGGAAGGAGAATTGTTTAGTGCTTAGAAGAATCCGTCAGGATATCAGGGCGGTTAAGGAAAGAGACCCGGCGGCGAGAAGTACTTTAGAAGTGTTTTTTTGTTACCCGGGTCTTCATGCTCTGCTCTGCCACCGTGTGGCCCACTTTTTCTATCGGCATGGACTGATCCTGCTGCCCAGAATGATATCTCACCTGTCGCGTTTCTTTACCGGGATTGAAATTCATCCCGGAGCGAAAATCGGCAGTGGGTTTTTTATTGACCATGGCATGGGCGTGGTTATCGGCGAGACTACCGAAATTGCTTCCAACGTGACAATCTACCAGGGGGTTACCCTTGGCGGCACCGGCAAAGCTAAAGGCAAACGCCACCCCACTATCGGCGATAACGTCGTTATCGGAACGGGAGCTAAAGTGCTGGGCCCGATCGAGATCGGTGAAAACTGCCGGATCGGAGCCGGGTCGGTAGTTCTCAACTCTGCCCCGCCCAATTCCACCGTAGTTGGCATACCGGCCCGGGTAGTCTATTATAATGGAGAGAAAGTGCAGTCAATCAATCTCAATCATAGCGACATGCCCGATCCGGTTGCTGAAGCTTTACAAAATCTGCAGGAACAGATCGATCAACTTCGCTGCCAAAAGCTTGAACTCGAAAACGGAGTGTGCAAATGTGACCATAAAGTTATATAACACTCTCACCCGCAGCAAGGATGAATTAAAACCGGGAGCGCCGCCCCTGGTAACTTTTTATGTCTGCGGGCCTACCGTTTATGACTATATTCATATTGGCAACGCCCGTGTATTCATTATTTTCGATGTGATCAGGCGTTACCTGGAATACCGCGGGTTTCAGGTTAAGCTGGTCCAAAATTATACCGACATTGATGATAAAATGATCAACCGGGCCAACGAACAGGGCATCAGCGTACCTGAATTGGCTGCCCGCTTTATCAGGGCCTATGAAGAGGATGTAACAGCTCTGCGCGTGCGTCCGGCCGATGTAAAGCCGCGGGCCACCGAACATATTCCCCAGATCATCGAATTGATCGGGCGCCTGCTCAAAAACGGCTATGCCTACATCAGCGAAGGTGATGTCTATTATGATACATCGCGCTTTGCCGAATATGGCCGCCTTTCCCACCAGAAGCAGGACGAACTGCTGGCCGGTGCCCGGGTTGAACCGGGTGAAAAAAAACGCAGCCCTCTCGATTTCGCCCTCTGGAAACAGAAAAAAGACGGCGAGCCGTTCTGGGAGAGCCCCTGGGGTGAAGGCCGTCCGGGCTGGCATATTGAATGCTCCGCCATGTCAACACACTATATGCACGATACTCTTGACATCCATGCAGGCGGAGCCGATCTGATTTTTCCCCATCACGAAAATGAGATTGCTCAGACCTGGGGAGCTGACAGGCGGCCGCTGGCCCGCTACTGGATGCACGCCGGGTATCTCAATATTGAAGATCAAAAAATGTCGAAGTCGCTCGGAAATGTACGCACTGTGCGCCAGCTCATCGAAGAGCACGATCCCTTTGACCTGCGTTTTCTGATCCTTTCCGCTCACTACCGCAGCCCCTTGAACTTTAGCGCTGAACTTGTTGCTCAGAGCCGCGCGGGGCGGCAGAGGATGCAGGAAATGATCACCAATATGTTTATTGCTCTTGGCAATGCCGGTGATATATCCGGAGAGCATGAGCAAAAACTGCAGGTGGCTTTAGAAGAAACGCAAAACCGTTTTGTCGAAGCGATGGATGATGATTTTAATACTGCCGACGGCTTGGGTGTGCTCTTTGACCTGGCCCGCAGCTGTAATATCTACTTAAAGGAAGGGTTTCCCTACAGCCGGGAACTGTTGGAAGAAGTGCTGCAGTTTTTCCGTGAAGTCAACGATGTTTTTGAGATAATTGAGATTTCGGCTCCTGAAACACTGGATGAAGAAATAACCGCGATGATTTCCCGGCGTGATGAGGCCCGTGCTGCCAAAGACTGGGCTGCTGCCGACCGCATCCGTAATGAACTGCTGGCCCGGGACATCATCCTCGAAGATACGCCCCACGGCACCCGCTGGAAGCGGAAGTGAAGTTCAGAAGTCAGGATTCAGGAATCAGGTACAGGGCAGAAGAGCTGAATTTAAGAAATAAAAATCAGATGTCCTGAATCTTAAAAATCAGGCATACTAATCAGCATGGCTGATAGAGAACAACTTGATAAATTGGGGTGTTTGCAAGTGGCCTATATCAGGGAAAGAACTATTGAATCGGCCTGGCGGATGGTGCTTTGGAACTGTGCCCGCTACGGTTACAGTTACCGGATAAAAAAGGGCAGTTACGAAGGGCAGCTGCGCAAACAGCTTGCCCATCTGGCAGTGGTAATCGAAGAGCCCTACACCCGTCCCCTGGCAGTCTGGCTGCCCGAAAACTGCGGCATCCCCGCACCGACATCGGAAGAGCGCATTCAGAATTATTTCTATGAATACCTGGCAACAGATACAAAGTGCGAAATGGAAGATTATACCTACGGCCAGCACATCGCCCCGCAGTTGCCTAAGGTGATTGACCTGCTGAACATCTCCGGTGGAGCAACTAACCAGGCCTGCATGAATATCGGCGGGCAGGAAAATATTGATCTGACTGATCCTCCCTGTCTGCGGGTTGTTGATTTTAAAGTTGTAGATGGCCGCCTGAACATGACCGTCTTTTTTCGCTCCTGGGATATTTTCGTCGGTTTTCCGGAAAACTTGGGAGGACTGCAGCTGCTCAAGGAATATATCCTGATGCAACTAAAATTCCCGGTAGAAGACGGTCCAATTACAGCTTACTCATCCGGGGCCCATATTTATGAACAGTATTTTCCTATTGTCAACCTGCTTAACGCTCACAAGTGCTAATCCGCTATCCCGAATACGTATATTCACATTTGAATCGATCATATTTTGAAGCCGGGGTTCCACAAGTGTCAACAAGAAAAAGTGAGGTTCCAGATGAGCAGGCGGGAGGGGACCGACCCAAAGATGGGGTTTAACGATAAAAAAGAAGAGCTGATCGGTGGCCGTCATGCTGTCCTTGAAGCGCTGCGCAACGGTAAACCGCACCGCATTATCATGGCCGAGGGTCAAAAGGGGGCGATTATCGACGAGATCACTGCCCTGGCCGGACAGAAAGCAGTGCGGGTGGAGCTCCTCTCAAAAGTTGATTTTAACAATGCAGCCGGCAATATCCCCGGAAACCAGGGAGTGACTGCAGTTGTTTCCCCCTTTGCGTACTGCTCTTTAGCAGAAATTATTACCCTTGCCAAATCAACTGCTAAAGAACCGTTTTTAATGATGCTCGATCATCTGGAAGATCCTCATAACCTGGGAGCGGTGATGCGCACAGCCGATGCTGCCGGTGTGCACGGTCTGATTATTCCCAGCCAGCGTGCCGCCGGAGTTACAGCCACTGTGCGTAAAGTGGCCGCCGGAGCAGCTGAACGGATGCCTGTTGCCCTGGTCGGCAACCTGAACCAGGCAGCCGGAACCCTGAAAGAAAAAGGCTTCTGGCTTTACGGAGCTGAAGCCAATGGTGACCATGATTACTACCGAGCCGATTATTGTTTGCCGCTGGTTTTGGTTATCGGTTCTGAAGGCAGGGGTATTTCGCGCCTGCTGCGCCGGAACTGTGACCTGCTTATATCGATCCCGATGCCGGGAACTGCAGCCGGCTCACTCAATGTTTCTGCTGCGGCGGCAGTGCTGGTTTATACTGCCCTGTCCCAGAGAGAGGGGTGGTCATCCTGATTGTGCCGATCCTGATCGTCGACGGCTACAATATCATCGGGGCATGGGATGAGCTAAAAAAACTAAAAGAAGCCGATCTGGGCAGCGCCCGGGCGCAGCTTATGGCTACCCTGTCAGCGTATTATCCCTGGTGTTGGGAACGAATTATTATTGTTTTTGACGGCCAGCGCTTCAGCTGGGAAAATATCGATGGAGTCGAAGTGGTTTTTACCGAGGGCAGAGAAACCGCTGACACGATGATTGAACGCCTGGCTGCCGGGCTTTTAAGCAGCTACCGGGTGGAAGTGGCCACCTCGGACTCTGCAGAACACAGGGCCGCATCAAACCTGGGAGCATTGGTTCTTTCAGCGGAAGCCCTGCAAGAGCGGCTGGCCGAAGAAAGCAGCAGTTTCCGGCGCCGCCTGGTTGATAAGGCCGGCCGGCGAGGCTTGATGATCAATGATCTTTTAAATAAATCGGTTCTTGACAACTTAGAAAGGCTGCGCCGTCCCTGAAGATCTGAAAACGGTTAAAAAGCTTGACCCTCCGGGGGCGTTACGTTATAATAGCTGAGAAAGCCTACAATGTTCCCACTTTTAGATATCCAAACGGAGGCGATAGGTGTGAGCTTTTTAGCTCATGATTTAAAGTATTCCTGCCAGAGCGAACCGGAATTGGAATTTCGCAGTGATGAAGAGATTGTAATGGAAGCAAAAAGCGGCGACATTATCGCCCTGGAATTCTTAATTAATAAATACAAGAATTTTGTAAAAGCCAAAGCCAGATCATATTTTTTGATTGGCGCCGATCGTGAAGATATTATTCAGGAAGGTATGATCGGACTTTACAAGGCAATCCGGGACTTCAGGGATGACAAGCTTTCTTCTTTCCGTGCCTTTGCCGAGCTTTGCATTACCCGCCAGATCATAACGGCAATCAAGACAGCTACACGTCAGAAACATATTCCCCTGAACTCTTATGTTTCCCTGAATAAGCCAATCTACGATGAAGATTCCGACCGCACCCTGCTCGACATTCTGTCCGGCACAAAGATTACCGACCCGGAAGAACTGATGATTAACCGCGAGGAATACAACGATATCGAGTTTAAAATGGGTGAGATTTTAAGTGAACTTGAATGGAAAGTGCTTACTCTCTATCTTGAAGGCAAGTCTTACCAGGAGATTGCCGTAGATCTGCAGCGTCATGTCAAATCAATCGATAACGCCCTGCAGAGAGTCAAGCGTAAACTCGAGCGTTACCTGGAAGTGCGGAAGTGTTGACTTTTAAATATTGCCAGTGTATAATCAGTATCGCTTAAAAGCGGGTGTAGCTCAATGGCAGAGCCCTAGCTTCCCAAGCTAGTCGCGTGGGTTCGATTCCCATCACCCGCTCCACCGACGTCGCGGGGTGGAGCAGTCTGGTAGCTCGTCGGGCTCATAACCCGGAGGTCGCAGGTTCAAATCCTGCCCCCGCAACCAATATAAGGAAATCGCAGTCGCGGTTTCCTTATATAAATGAAATGAACCTAATATGCTCACGTAGCTCAGGAGGTAGAGCGTGTCCTTGGTAAGGACAAGGTCACCGGTTCAAATCCGGTCGTGAGCTCCACCGGCGGCGTAGCTCAGTTGGCTAGAGCACGCGGTTCATACCCGCGGAGTCCGGGGTTCGAATCCCTGCGCCGCCACCATGTTTTGTAGGCCCGATAAAGGCCGGATATTTGTAGAATAGATTTAAATGGTGAAGGTTGAAACCACCTGAGCTTTTTTCTTTAACTCTTAGGAGGTGCATTTAGTTGGCTAAGAAGAAGTTTGAGCGGACGAAGCCGCATGTTAATGTAGGGACGATTGGTCACGTGGACCACGGCAAGACAACCCTGACGGCGGCGATGACCTATTGTTTAGCGAG
>Ga0209498_1001139_pt1 | contig 16331 bp, 14 predicted proteins | sample WalLakDeSediment_FD_184131 | JGI IMG/M metagenome (GOLD analysis project Ga0209498, IMG submission 184131) | Lake sediment microbial communities from Walker lake, Nevada to study Microbial Dark Matter (Phase II) - Walker Lake 11/02/13 Deep... | ecosystem: Environmental > Aquatic > Freshwater >... | reverse complement strand
ATCCTGGCGCATAATCATCCCTCCGGGGTGGCCGAGCCGTCGCGAGCCGACGAGGCGATCACGCGACGATTGCAGGAGGCGCTGGCCCTGGTCGATGTGCGGGTGCTCGATCACGTAATCGTCGCCGACGAGACACTGTCGTTTGCCGAGCGGGGGCTGATCTGACCTGGGTGGGCCACCGGTGATGTGCTGATAACAGCACTTGGTTGGCACCAGAGCTCCGCAGGTGGTCGGATTGGCGCTGTTTCAAGGACGCCCCTGTGGGAGGCCAGCCTCTGGGCGAAGGTTTTCCGCCGTTCGGTCGCCGAGAGGGCTCGCCTCCCACAAGGGACGGCCATGCAGGGGAGGGCGTTGCGCACGAGCGGACTCCCTGCGGAGCTTTTGTAATAATCAAGCAACAGCAAGGGGGACGAGCATGGCGAGGGATTTTGCGATCGCGCGCCTGCCGCGGATCGAGTTCGGGGCCGGCGTGCGGCACAGGCTGCCGGCGCTGGCGGCGGGTTTCGGCAGGCGGGTGCTGTTGGTGACGGGCAGCCGTTCGCTGCTGCAGGGTCCGTTCTGGCCGGAACTCGAGGCCGGTTTCGCGGCCCAGGGCCTGGACGTGATCGGTCATCGCATCTCCGGCGAACCCTCTCCCGAGGGCATCGACGCCGCGGTACAGCGCTATCGGGGCCGCAATGTCTCGGTGGTGGTCGCGATCGGCGGCGGCAGCGCGCTGGATGCCGGCAAGGCGATCGCCGGCCTGCTGCTGCCGGGCAACCCGGTGCTGGATCACCTCGAGGGCGTCGGTCCGGAGCGGCCCTATCGCGGCCCGGCACTGCCCTTCATCGCGGTGCCGACCACCGCCGGGACGGGCTCTGAGGCGACCAAGAACGCGGTGCTCAGCACCCACGGTGCCGGGGCCTACAAGAAATCCTTCCGGGATGAACGCCTGGTGGCCGAGTACGCGGTGGTCGATCCCGATTTCCTCGCGACCTGCCCGCCAGGGGTGATCGCCGGCAACGGAATGGATGCCTTGACCCAGTTGCTGGAGTCCTATCTCTCGCTGCGCGCGAACCCCTTCTGCGATGCGTTGGCCCTGGACGGGATGGCCCATGCGCGCGACAGCCTGCTCGCCCTGTACCGCGACCCCGGCAACGCCACGGCCCGGTCCGGAATGGCCTATGCATCGCTGCTGTCCGGCATCACCCTGGCCCAGACCGGGTTGGGGTCCGTCCACGGTCTGGCGGCGCCGCTGGGCGCGTTCTTCCCGATCCCGCACGGTGTGGCCTGCGGCACACTGGTTGCCGCTGCCACCGCGGTGAATATCCGCGCCCTGTCCGAGCGCGACCCGGGACACCCCGCGCTGGCGCGTTATGCCATCGTGGGCCGCCTGCTGACGGGCCGGGGCTCGCTTGATGACGGCGAGGCCCGCGCCGCTCTGGTCGAGTTGCTGGAGGCGTGGACGGAGCTGCTGGATCTGCCGACCCTGGACCGCTTCGGGATCACCGCCGGGGATCATCCCCGGATCGTTGCCAACAGCCGGGGTTCCAGCATGAAGACCAACCCCATCGTGCTGCACGACGCGGAGGTCGCCGCGATCCTGGAGGCGCGGCAGTCCGCCGTGGACGTTGGCTGAGCGCAGGCCCGCGTGTGGGCGTGTGCCTGCGGCGACAGGGGTCTGCGCGGTTCAGGTGAACAGGCAGATGTCGGATTCGCCTGCGGAATCGAAGAAGGTGGCCGCGCCCGCGAACTCGATTCCCTTGATGAGATCGCGCTTGCGGTAGGCGTGGAGTTCGGCGGTCATCTGGCAGGCGAACATCCGCACCTCGGCGTCCAGGCACAGCTGGCGCAGTTCCGCGATGTCCGCGACCCCCTTGGCCTGCAGTCTCGCCCGCATCTTCCTGGTGAAGAGACCCTGCATGCCCGGAAGCAGCTGCAGCACGACCGGCATCCGTGTTGCGATGGCGGGGTTGCCCAGCGGGCTCATGTCCAGATACTGCAGGTCCTGCTTCAGCAGCCGGAGCCCGTAGAAGGTGAAGAACATCCGGCACTCGTAACCCAGAGCGGTCGCCGTCGAGGCGAGGATGAAGGGCGGGTAGGCCGCGTCCAGCGTACCCTTGGTGACGATGATGGTGATTCTCTTCACAGGCATTGCAAACGGCTCCGGTACGGATGGTCCAACAGCAGGTATTGATTGATTGACGTCAAAGGGCTTGCGGATATGCCGTGCGGGTCCGTGCCAGCACCCGATCCAGGGTCTCCAGCAGCCGATCGACCTGGGGCTCCGAATGGCTCGCGGACAAGGTGATCCGCAGTCGGGCCGTACCCTCCGGCACGGTCGGGGGCCGGATGGCGGGCACCAGGATGCCTGCCTCGAGCAGCGCGGCAGCGGTCTCGCTGGCGAGTCGGGACGATCCCAGGAGCAACGGTTGGATGGGTGTCGGGCTCGCCGGGACAGGCAGGCCCAGCTGGGCGAAACCTTGCTGCAGGCGTTGGATCAGTGCACGCAGGTGTTCGCGGCGCCAGCCTTCGCCGCGCGCGATGTCGAGCGATACGCGGGTGGCGGCCGCCAGTGCCGCCGGCATGGCCGTGGTGTAGATGTAGGTTCGCGCGAATTGCACCAGTCCCTCGATCAGTGTGGCGCTGCCGGCGACGAAGGCGCCGGCGGTGCCGAAGGCCTTGCCCAGTGTCCCCATCAGTATCGGTACGTCGTCGGGAGACAGGCCGAAATGCTCGCAACTCCCACCACCCTGATCGCCGAGCACGCCAAGGCCGTGGGCGTCGTCGACCATCAGCCAGGCACCCTGCCGCTGCGCGGCATCGGCAAGCGCGGGCAGCGGGGCAAGATCGCCATCCATGGAAAACACCCCGTCCGTGACGATGAAGCTGGATTGCCCTGGCGCCGTTGCCGCCAGCAGGGAGGCGGCATGCTCCGCATCCGCGTGCCGGTAACGACGCACACGGCAGCCAGCCAGGCGGCTCGCATCGATCAGCGAAGCGTGATTCAGGCGATCTTCCAGCACCGTGTCACGCCGCCCCGCCAGCGTCTGCAGCACACCGAGATTGGCCATGTATCCGGTCGAGAACAGCAGTGCCCGTGGACGGCCGGTGAAATCCGCCAGCGCTTCCTCCAGCTCGGCGTGCGCGCGGGTGTGGCCGTTGACCAGGTGCGCCGCCCCGGCACCGAGCCCGTACCGCTCCATCGCGGTACGGGCGGCGTCGGTGACCCGGGGGTCCGCCGCCAGCCCGAGATAATCGTTGGAGCAGAAAGAAAGGACCCTGCGCCCGTCGACGACCTGCTCCGGCGCCTGCCGGCCCTCCAGCACCCGCGGCATGCGCCAGCGCCCGGCGGCATGGACCGCATCCAGGCGTTCGCGCAGCAGCGCTTCCGCAGCCGCCGTCAAGATTGTCTCCCGCGGTTGCAGGCGGGGGACCCGAAGCCGCTTTTTCCCCAGTGGGTGCCGAGCAGGGGGGCGCCCGCATCAGGTCGGGCCCTGCGCCCGACGGGGATTGGAATGGGGTCCTGAAACATGGCTGTCTGGCGCGTTCCGTCGAGGCCCCAGTCAGACGTGCCGGGCCCGTTCCCATGGCTCCGGCGAAGGCTCGTCGACCGTCCTTACAGGCTCCTCGACTGCCTCGGGCAGGATACCGAGGCGTCGGAACAGGGCCTGATCGCGATCCTGGTCCGGATTCGGGGTGGTCAGGAGTCGTTCGCCGTAGAAGATCGAGTTGGCGCCGGACAGGAAGCACAGGGCCTGCATCTCGTCGCTCATGCCGGTGCGCCCGGCCGATAGCCGGACATGTGCCCCGGGCATCAGGATGCGCGCCACCGCGACGGTACGGACGAATTCGAAGGGATCCAGGTCCTCGACACCGAACAGGGGGGTTCCCTCCACCTGTACCAGCTGGTTGATGGGCACGGATTCCGGGTGACGCGGGAGATTGGCGAGTTGCTGGAGCAGGCCGGCCCGATCCCGGCGCGATTCGCCCATGCCGAGGATGCCGCCGGTGCAGACGTTCATGCCCGCGGCGCGCACGTGCTCGAGCGTATCCAGGCGTTCCTGGTAGGTGCGCGTGCCGATGATCTCGCCGTAGAACTCGGGAGAAGTGTCCAGGTTGTGGTTGTAATAGTCGAGGCCGGCCTCGGCCAGCCGCTGCGCCTGCTCCGGGGTCAGCATGCCCAGCGTCATGCAGGTCTCGAGGCCCTGTTCGCGCACGGCCTGCACCATCTCGATCACCCGCTCCAGGTTCCGGTCGGTCGGGTTGCGCCACGCGGCGCCCATGCAGAAGCGGGTGGCTCCCTTCTCCCGGGCGCCCCGGGCCGCCTCCAGCACTTCGTCCAGCGGCAGCAGGCGTTCGCGTTCCAGCGCGACATCGTGATGGGCGCTCTGCGGGCAGTAGCCGCAATCCTCCGGGCAGGCGCCGGTCTTGATCGACAGCAGCGTGCTGACCTGTACCCGGTTGGGGTCGAAATGCTCCCGGTGGATGCCCTGTGCCCGGAAGATCAGGTCGCTGAAGGGCAGGTCCAGCAGGGACTCGATCTCTTCGATCGTCCAGTCGTGTCGGATGGGATTCATTCGGTATCTTCCTCGGGTTCGACCTCGATCTTCACGTCGCTCCAGTCTTCCCGGTAGATGCGGATCAGGGCCACGATCGTCCAGGGAATCAGGATGGCCGCGGCCACCACCCAATAGCCCCGGTAATAATTCAGGTCGGGCGGAAAGAAGGTCGCCACCACGATCAGCGATCCCATGAGCCCGTAGTAGCGGTAGGCGGCCCACTGGGTGAACTGCCCGACGCGGTCTTCCGGATGGTGGCGGCACATCGCGTACACCATCATCGAGGCGCCGAACCAGAAGATCAGTGGTACGATCCCCATGATCGCGGCGATGATGGTGGCGATGCCCACCTCGCCGCTGACAAGGAACAGCGGTACACCAGCCAGGGAGACGGCGATGAGGTTCCCCCAATCGAAGGTCGAGGCGGCGCGGCGGCAGGAACGCCCGGAGACGGTCTTGGTTGCCATGAAGGGCCATCCGGAAAAACCGACATCTTAGCACCGTGCCGGTATCCGACCCAGAATTCCCCATAGCCGCATCCGGTCCCCGGGTCCGGTCGATCTCCGCCCGGGCGCGAGCGGCCTGGGAATGGCTGTACCCGGATCGCTGCGTACTCTGCCTGGCCCCGGCCGGCAGTGGCATCTGCGCTGCCTGCACCGCGGACCTGGTGAAGCCGGGGCCTTCCTGCCCAACCTGCGCCGAGCCGATTCCGGTTGCCGGTTCCTGTCCTGCCTGTCAACGCGCGCCTTCGCCCCTGGATGCGGCGTGGGTGCCCTTCGCCTATGCCTGGCCGCTGATCCAGCTGCTGCTGGGTTACAAGAGTGGAGGGCGACCGCAACTCGGACGATCGTTGGCCAGGCTGCTGTCCGATCACCTGCCTGCGGACGCGACGCTGGGCGTGGACTACGTCATCCCGGTGCCCCTGCACGATCAGCGGCTGGCGCAGAGGGGTTTCAATCAGGCCGAGCAATTGGCACGGGTGCTGTGCCGTGCCCGTGGACTCCGGCTGGAGACGCGTGCTGTCCGGCGTATTGTCGCCACACCGAGTCAGCAGGGGTTGAGCCGCCGGGCGCGCAAGGCCAATCTGCGCGGCGCCTTCTCGGTGGAGCGGGATCTCTCCGGGCTTCGGGTGCTGCTGGTGGACGACGTGATGACGACCGGAACCACACTCAATGTGCTCGCGCGGGAGGTGCGCAAGGCGGGCGCGGCCTGGGTGGGCGCAGTGGCGCTGGCCCGAGCCTGAGTGGATACTCCGGGTGCCAGCATCCAGGGTGATATGCCTCAGGCGGTCGAGCGCCCAATGCAGGTTCGGTCGCAACGCCCGCTGTACGGATCCGGGGCTTACTCGGAGTTTCGATCCCGTACAAGCGCTGGAGGCGTGGCGCGCGAGGATACGCTGAGTGCGGTCACCGTGACGAGGATCAGACCCATCCCGACAATCTGAACGAAACCCAGGCTTTCATGCAGGATCACGACGCCGAACAGCGTCGCGGTGACCGGTTCGACCATTGCCACGATGGAGGCTACGGCCGGCGCGGTATGCCTGAGCCCGTTGATATAAAGGGCGAACGACAAGCCAGCCCCGAACACGCCAAGCGCTGCGAACAGCGGCCAGTCCCGTGTACTCAGCACGGCAGCCATCTGAGCGCCATCCCCTGGCCACATCAGGATGATGACGAGCACACCGAAAGCGATCGACAGGATCGCCTGCGGACTGCCGTGCGCACCTGCGTACTTGAAGCCGAAGATGAACACAGCGTAGGACACCCCTGCCAGGATCCCCGCGCCTGCACCAATAAGCGTGACGCCGCCCGCGCCGGTATCGTAGATCTGGGTGAGCATCACAATGCCGACCATCACCACCGCGATCGCAACCAGCTTGAGCACGGTGGGGGTCTCCAGCTTCAGGGCGAAGGAAACGAGGTAGACAAAGACCGGCGCGGTGTACATCAGCGTGGCCGCCACGGCAACGCTTCCGTGCGCGATGCTCACGAAATAGAACGCGAAATTGCCGGCCACGCCCAGACCGGCCACGGCCGACCAGAACCACAGCCGACCACTCGCGAGGCCACTGCCGTGCGGCCGCCAGGCGAGCCAGGCGAGCACGAACATGAGCCCGATTGCACCCCGGTAGAACGAGACCACGAAGGCGTCCCAGCCATCGGCCATCAGAATGCCGCCGATCCCGCCCGACAACCCCCAGAAGAGGGCCGCCAGCACCACGAATCCCACACCCAAGCCCATCAATGCCCCCCTTTCGTTGTCCGGAACGTGCAGCGATGGGTGACGGCGCGTGGCTCACCGGCGCGCAGGAAGCTGAACATCACCGCCGGTTCGAGCCTGAGCCGGGCATTGGGACGGAGTGCCACCCAACGGAGAACAGCAAACGTAGCCTTGTGCCTTGCCACTGCCGTTTTAGCGTGAAAGGCACGGTCCAGTTCTGTAGGTCGGGTTAGCGTAGCGTAACCCGACGTGCCGAGGCACCGGGGACGACGCTGCTTTGCGGCCATGGGTGCGTGCGAGCCTTGTGCCTTATCAGGGCCTTTTTAGTGTCGAAAATGGGCCTCTAAGGCCCTATTTGGTCACGAAATGGAAGATTTATGATTATAAAACAATGGCTTGTCTTGGTCCGACCCCGGTGGTGAGGGTCTACGACGGTTGGCAGGTCGGGATTTTCAGGTCAAGCGCCGCGCTGTTGCCACGGACAGGAGGTTTCATCGGGTGGCACCGCGTGACGCGGCCCGCGCGCACGACCCGCATTACGGCAGCACCGAGCGCATCGGGGGCATGACGCAGCGGAAGGTGATCGGTGGCCAGCGACGAGGCGAAGATGCCATTCACGTGGCGGCCGACGGCGTCCATGTCCGCCTCCACCAGTTGTGCGCCTTCGTCTTCATACATGGCCTGGACGGTGCCAGGAGGGACGGAGGTGTTGACGATGGCCCAGTCCAGGTGCGCTCCGCCGGTGTAATGCTCGAGTTCGCGCAGAAAATCCGAAGCCTTGAAGCCGTCGGTCTCGCCCAGCTTCGTCATCAGATTGCAGACATGGATCCGGGTGGCCCTGGAGGCGGACAGCGCCTCTGCCATTCCCTGGACCAGGAAGATCGGAAGAATGCTGGTGTAGAGGTCCCCTGGACCGATGACGATGGCATCGGCCTCCGCGATGGCCTGCACCGCCCGGGGATTGGCCTCGACCGCGTTATCCAGGAATATTCGCCTGATGCGCGGAAGCGGAGCGGTTCTGAGATCGATGCGCGACTCGCCATGGATGATCCGGCCGTCCTCCAGCTCTGCACAGAGGTCGGCCTTGCCCAGCGTCACGGGGAGGACACGGCCCTGGACCTGCAGGATCTGGGAGAGCTGCTCGATACAGCGTTCCAGGTCGTCGCTGAGGCTGGCCAGGGCGGCCATGAAGAGGTTGCCGACGCTGTGACCGTTCAGGCTTGACTCTCCGCCGAAGCGGAACTCCAGCGCGTCGCGAATCGGCCGCGTGCCCTCGTTGACCTCTCCGAGGGCGAGGAGGCATTGGCGCAGGTCGCCAAAGGGGGGCAGGCCGTAGTCTCGCCGCAGGAGCCCGGTACTTCCACCGCTGTCGAACATGGTGACGATCGCGGTCAGGTTCGCCGTGTGCTCCCTGAGCCCCCGGAGTATCGTCGAGGTCCCGGTGCCGCCCCCGATGGCTACGATCTTCGGGCCTCGCCCCTTTTTGCCGAAGGATTCCATTCAACGCTTCCTCTCTGCGGGTTCGCATCCGGAAAGGCCGGACACGTGGCCGACAGAATGACTGCCCGGGCCTGGCGCCCGCGCTCATCTGATCTCTGCAAGCACATGGTATGCCGTGGAGCGGGAATCCGCGACCCGCCGCGGTTTGTCGATACCGCAGACGCGGCAAACTGGCAAGGATGGGCGGAGATGTGACCATAAGTGTCAGCGGGCGTAAGCGGTGTTCGTTTTCGCTCCAGGGCGCGGCCCACGGATCTCAGGCACCGAGCAGCGTGTCGGCGACCATGCCGGCCAGGACCACCAGGCCAAGGTAGTGGTTGTTGCGAAAGGCCCGGAAGCAGGCCTCGGGCTCCCGGTCGAAGATCAGGAACTGCTGGTAGAACATCAGCATGGCCACCACCACCAGAGCGCCCAGATAGATGCTCCCGAATCCGGCCTGCTGCCCGACGAGGTAGAGCCCGAGCCAGACCAGTACCTGCAGGATGCCGGTGATCAGGCGGTCCTGCTCGCCGAACAGGATGGCGGTGGAGCGCACGCCCAGGGCCACGTCGTATTCCCGGTCAACCATGCCGTAGAAGGTGTCGTAGACCACGGTCCAGGTCAATGTGGTGACGAAAAGCAGCCACGCGATCGGCGGCGGGAATTCATTGTGGACGGCCGTGAAGGCCATCGGCACGGCCCAGGCGAAGGCCGCCCCCAGGTGCACCTGGGGCAGGCTGTGGAAGCGCTTCGTGAACGGGTAGGTCGCCGCGAGGGCAACGGCGACGAGGGCGAAGAGCACCGTCAACGCGTTGGTGAACAGCACCAGCAGGAAGGCCAGTGCCGAGAGAAACAGGAAGACGACGATCGCCTCCCAGGGGCGGATGCTGCCGCGGGCCAGCGGACGGGAACGGGTGCGTTCGACATGCGGGTCGATATGGCGGTCGGCGAAGTCGTTGATCGCGCAGCCGGCGGAACGCATCAGCACGACCCCGGCAGCGAAGATGAACAGGATGTGCACCGGGGGCAGGCCATCCGCAGCGATCCACAGGGCCCAGAGCGTGGGCCAGAGGAGAAGGTAGATGCCAACCGGCCGGTCCAGTCGGATCAGCCGGGCATATTCGCCGAGTCGCTCACGCGGGGTCATCTGGGGCCAGGGGATGGGCGGATCGCAAAGCTTAACGTGAAAGTCACGGTCATGCCCGCCCCTACGCCCCCGCTTATGGAGTGCGGGCGCCTGCTCCCGCTATTCGGTGTCGGGGGACCCAGCTCCCCAAAGCGGCGGCAAGCCGCCGCACTCCACAGGCGCTTGTGCTTTCGTCATTCGGGGTGGCGCGCTCCGAGGCCGTGAGAGTTAGCTCAAGCGACATGCTCCCGGGGCATCAACCCGTAGTCAGCGGGAACAGGGTCAACTCGACCCGCCGGTTCATCGCACGGCCTGCAGCGGTCTCGTTGGTCGCGATGGGCTGATGCGGACCCAGGCCGATGGTCGCGATCCGCACCCGGTTCACCCCCCGGACGATCAGGGCGTGAGCCACGCTCTGGGCCCGCCGTTCGGATAGATCCATGTTGTATTGCACCGATCCCGTGCTGTCGGTATGCCCGGCGACCTCGATACCGGTCTGCTCGTACTTGTTCAGTACGAGCACCACCGAGTCTAGAACCCGCTGGAACTCCGGCTTGATCTCGGTGCGATCCACGTCAAAGGTGATTTGCCCGGGCATGTTGAGGACGAGGTTGTCACCGACGCGGGTCACGCTCACGCCGGTCCCCTCGAGTTCCTGGCGCAGTTCGGCCTCCTGCTGGTCCATGTAGTGGCCGATCGCGCCCCCGGCCAATGCACCGATGCCGGCGCCGATCATCGCGCGCTGAGTGCGGTTGCGGCTGCTGGTGATGCTGCCGATGATGGCCCCGGCAGCGGCGCCGATACCTGCGCCGGCGGCGGTGCGCGAGACCCGCTCCTCGCGGGTGTACGGGTCCAGCGTTGTGCAACCGGTCACGAAGGCGAGCAGACCGACCAGGGCCAGAAGCGGAAGCTTGCGCATGATCCTTTCCTCGCAAATTGGGCGTTTTGAACCTGGATACTGGAACCATACCATTGAACGGGACATGAACGGCGCTCAGCCGACTGCGGCCGTTGGGCGGATCGCTGCCAGCACCGGTGCGGTGTCCGGACGCACGCCGCGCCAGATCGTGAAGGCCTCGGCGGCCTGTTCGACCAGCATGCCGAGTCCGTCGGTGACGGCTCCCGCGCCCTGCGCCTCGGCCCATTCCAGGAACAGGCGGGCTGCCGGGCCGTAGACGAGATCGTAGGCGATGCCTTGAGCGCGCAGCAGGCCCTGGGGCAGGGCGAGGCGATCGGAGCCGAGCCCCGCGGCAGTGGCGTTGATGAGCAGGTCGTACGGGCCGGCCGGAATGTCGTCGAGGCCGCTGGCCTCGAGGCGCGCGCCGCCGGCGAGGTCGGCAAAGTCCTGTTGCAGGCCCCTGGCCTTTTCCGGCGTGCGGTTGGCGATCACCAGGCGTGCCGGGGTGGTGCCCAGCAGGGGCTCCAGCAGTCCGCGGGTGGCGCCGCCTGCGCCCAGGATCAGGATCGCGCGGTCCGCCGGGTCGAAGCCCAGTCGTCGCGTGAGGTCGCGCAGGAATCCGGCCCCGTCCGTGTTGTCGCCGGTCAGACGCCCGTCGGCCTCGGCCCAGATGGTGTTGACTGCCCCGGCCCGCTCGGCGCGACGGCTGTGCTGGTCGACCAGGCGCCACGCCTCCTCCTTGAACGGAACCGTGACATTGAGTCCGCGCAGGCCCTCACGGAACCACTCGCGCACGTCTTCGGTGAAGTGGTCCAGCCGGCCCAGCCGGGCCTCGTAGACCATGTGCTGGCTGGTCTGCTCCGCGAACAGCGCGTGGATGCGCGGCGAAAGCGAGTGCCCGATCGGGTTGCCGACCACCGCATAGCGGTCGAGGCTCATCGAGCCGCGTCTTCGCGCAGCCACCCGGCGACATCGCGCGCGAAGTAGGTCAGGATGCCGTCCGCGCCCGCGCGCTTCATGCCGGTCAGGGCCTCCAGCACACAGGCGCGTTCGTCGAGCCAGCCGTTCTGGGCGGCCGCCTTGAGCATCGCGTACTCGCCGGAGACCTGGTAGACGAAGGTCGGGCGCCGGAACCCGTCCTTGACCCGCCGCACGATGTCGAGATACGGCATGCCCGGCTTGATCATCACCATGTCCGCGCCCTCGGCCAGGTCCAGCGCGACCTCGTGCAGGGCCTCGTCGCCGTTGGCCGGGTCCATCTGGTAGGTCTCCTTGCTGCCGCGTCCGAGGTTTCCAGCCGATCCCACCGCGTCGCGGAACGGGCCATAGAAGCTGGATGCGTACTTGGCCGCGTAGGCGAGGATGCGCACGTGGATGTGTCCGCCTGCCTCGAGGGCGTGGCGGACCGCAGCGATGCGCCCGTCCATCATGTCGGAGGGCGCGACGACGTCGGCGCCGGCCTCGGCATGGGAGCGGGCCTGGCGTACCAGGGCGTCGACGGTGATGTCGTTCACCACGTAGCCCTCGTCGTCGATGATGCCGTCCTGACCGTGGGTGGTGAAGGGGTCCAGCGCGACGTCGGTGATCACGCCCATTTCGGGCAGGGCCGCCTTCAAGGCCCGCACCGCCCGCTGGGCCAGGCCGTCGGGATTCCAGGCCTCGGCCGCGTCCAGGCTCTTCTTCTCCGCGGGAACCACCGGGAACAGGGCCAGCGCGGGGATGCCCAGTTCCAGGCAGATCGAGGCCTCGCGCAGCAGCTCGTCCACGCACAGGCGTTCGACCCCCGGCATCGATGCGACCGGCTCGCGCCGGCCTTCGCCCTCGCAGACGAAGACGGGATAGATCAGGTCGTCGGCGGTCAGCCGGTGCTCGCGCATCAGGCGGCGGGAGAAGGCATCGCGGCGCATACGCCGGGGGCGCACGGCGGGAAAGGCTCCGGAGGTCTGGGTCATGATTTCGGTTCTTCGTTCAGCCAGTCACGGGGTTTCAGGTAGCGTTCGTACAGGACGGCCTCGGGCGTGTCCGGCTCTGGGCTCCAGTTGTATTCCCAGCGCACCAGTGGCGGCAGGGACATCAGGATGGACTCGGTGCGCCCGCCCGACTGCAGTCCGAACAGGGTACCGCGATCGTAGACCAGGTTGAATTCGACATAGCGCCCGCGCCGGTAGAGCTGGAACTGCCGTTCGCGCTCTCCGTAGGGGATGTCCCTGCGCCGTTCCACGATCGGGCCGTAGGCCTGGAGGTAGTGCTCGCCGACGCTCTGCATGTAGCCGAAGCAGTGCGCGAAACCGCCCTCGTTGAGGTCGTCGAAGAACAGTCCACCGATGCCGCGCGGCTCGCTGCGGTGCTTCAGGAAGAAGTACTCGTCGCACCATTTCTTGTGGGCGGGGTAGACCTCCGCGCCGAAGGGCCGGCAGGCCGCCTCCGCGGTGCGGTGCCAGTGCACGCAGTCCTCGTCGAATCCGTAATAGGGTGTCAGGTCGAAGCCGCCGCCAAACCACCAGATCGGCGGTTCACCCTCCTTTTCGGCGACGAAGACGCGCACATTGGCGTGGGAGGTCGGTATGTAGGGGTTCAGCGGGTGGATCACGAGGGAGACGCCGGCGGCCTGGAAAGAGCGGCCCGCCAGTTCCGGGCGGTGCGCGGTGGCCGAGGCCGGGAGGCCCGGACCCATCACGTGCGAGAAGTTGACCCCGGCCTGCTCGAAGACCCTGCCACCGCGCAGGACGCGCGAGCGTCCACCGCCCCCGGCCGCGCGGGTCCATGCGTCCTCGCGGAAACGCTCGCTGCCGTCGAGCGCCTCGAGTCCGGTACAGATGTCGTCCTGAAGGCCTTCGAGAAACGCGAGCACGGGTTCAATTCGGAATGGGTCAGAGGTCATCGACGGGTCTCTTGATTGCTTGGGAAATCAGCTGCTGCGGACTGTCCCGATTCCGGGGCGGGCGGCCCACCACGGATCCAGGCGCCGGTGAGGATATCCCGTATCGTGCTCGGTGCGTCGGCCCCCTCGCAGGGCAGGTCCAGGATGGCGTCGATCCGCCCGCCGAACCCCGACCGTACGCAGGCACTGTCGCGACAGGGCGGCTCCCCGGAAAGGTTGGCGCTGGTCGAGACCAGCGCCGAGCCGGAGGCCGCGCAGAGCGCCCTGACCCCGGGATGGGCGGTGACCCGTACCGCCAGCCGGGTATGTGCACCGCGCAGCCAGGGAGGGCAGCTGGCCCGCGCCGGCCACAGCCAGGTGTGCGGTCCGGGCCAGGTGGCCTCGGCGCGTGCCTGCAGCTTCTCGGGCAGTGGCTCCAGCCAGTAGGCGATGCGCGCCAGATCGTCGGTGATCACGATCAGGCCCTTGTCGGCCACCCGGTTCTTGAGCGCCAGCACGCGTTCGCAGGCCGCCGGGTCGGCCGGGCGGCAGCCGAGTCCGAACACGGCCTCGGTCGGGTAGGCAACCACGCCCCCCTTGCGGAGCACGCTGGCGATAGCCCCGATGTCACCGCTGATCAGGGTTTGCCGGGCCGGTTGACTCGGGGGCATCGATGCGGAACCCTGCGCTCGGCCGTTTCGGGTCTAGCGGCCGCTGACGACGCGCGACCCGCCGCCCGAACCCGTGGAGCCGCCCGACTTTCCGGCTCCGGCCGGCTTGGAGGCCTTCTTTGCCGCAGTCGTTTTGGCGGCAGGCTTCTTGGCGGTCCGCGTGCCCGCGGCGCCCTTCCTGGCCACCGTCTTTCCGGTCCCGGCCTTGGTGGTCCCGTTGCCCGTGGCCTTGGCCTTGGTCTCGCCGGCCTTGGTCGTCTTTGCGGCGGATGTCTTGCCGCCAGCCTTGCCCGCAGCCTTTCCGGTAGCCTTGGCGCCCCCCTTCGCGTTCTTGCGACCGCGGCGTTCCGGGGCGGACGCAAGCAAGGCCTGGCATTGCTCCAGTGTCAGGGCCGCCGGCTCCTGATCCTTCGGGATCTTCGCGTTCTTCTTGCCGTCGGTGATGTAAGGGCCGTAGCGACCATTGATCACCTCGATGCCCTCGGCAGGGAAGGACTTGATGTACTTCTGGGCGTCCAGTGCCTGCTTCTCGGCGATGATCTCGAGCGCGCGCGGCAGTTCCACGGTCCAGACGTCGTCGTCGGGCCCGAGGGAGGCAAATTTGCCGCCATACTTCACGTAGGGGCCGAAGCGTCCTACATTGACCTGCACCGGCTCGCCGTCGGCGGTCTCGCCCAGCTCGCGCGGCAGCTGAAACAGGGTCAGGGCCTCGTCCAGCGTCACGTGGTCCATCTTCTGTCCGGGCAGTAGGCCCGCGAAGCGCGGTTTCTCCTCGTCGTCCTTGGTGCCGATTTGCACGATCGGACCGAAGCGGCCCATGCGCACGCTGACCGGGCGGCCGCTCTTCGGGTCGGTGCCCAGGTCACGCGACTGCACGGCCTCCGCCCGCGTTACGCTGGTGGCCTTGTCCTCGACCTGCTCCCGGAAACCGGTCCAGAAACCCTCCAGAACCGGGACCCATTCCTTTTCCCCGCGGGCGATCTCATCCAGCTCGTCCTCCAGCTTCGCGGTGAAGTCGTAATCGACGTAGCGGGCGAAGTGCTGGGTCAGGAAGCTGTTCACGATCCGGCCGATGTCGGTCGGCAGGAAGCGCTTCCCGTCCATCTCGACGTATTCGCGCGACTGCAGGGTCGAGATGATGCTGGCATAGGTCGACGGCCGTCCGATGCCGTACTCCTCGAGGGTCTTGACCAGGCTTGCCTCGGTGTAGCGCGGTGGCGGTTCGGTGAAATGCTGGTCCGCACTGACGTCGAGCAGGTCCACGACCATGCCCTCGGCGAGTTCAGGCAGCCGGCGTTCCTCTTCCTCGTCGGCGGCGGCCACCTCGTCCCGCCCCTCCTGGTAGACGGCGATGAAGCCCGCGTGGCGGAGGGTCGAACCGGTGGCCCGGAAGCGATGGGTGGTGTCGCCAGGCACGAGATCGGCGGCGACGGTATCGAACGTTGCGTGGACCATCTGGCAGGCTACGGTACGTTTCCAGATCAACTCGTACAGCCGGGCCTGGTCCGAGGTCATCCGGCTGCGGATCTCCTCCGGCAGCCTCCGCACGGAGGTGGGCCGGATCGCCTCGTGGGCCTCCTGCGCGTTCTTGGACTTGGTCTTGTACTGGCGCGGGCTGGAGGGGAGATTGTCGGCGCCGTAGCGCTCGCTGATCAGACCCCGCATCTCGGCAATGGCCTCGCCCGCGAGCGTGACCGAGTCGGTACGCATGTAGGTGATCAGGCCGATCGCGCCGCTGCCGAGATCGATGCCCTCGTACAGTTGCTGCGCGACGCGCATGGTGCGGCTGGCGGTGAAGCCCAGCTTGCGCGACGCCTCCTGCTGCAGCGTGGAGGTGGTGAACGGTGCGGCCGGATTGCGCTTGCGCTGCTTCTTTTCCACCGAGGCCACGCGCAGTCGGCCATCGGCCGCGTCAAGCAGACGGCGCCGGGCGTCGTTGGCGAGCGTGTCGGCGTTCAGGTCGAACTGGTCCAGTTTCCGGCCGTCGAGATGCGTCAGGCGCGCGGTGAAGGGCTGCTTCTCGCGTTCGGCCTGGGCATCGATGGTCCAGTACTCGCGCGCCTCGAAGCGCTCGATCTCGTCCTCGCGCTCGCAGATCATGCGCAGCGCCGGGCTCTGCACGCGGCCTGCCGAAAGGCCGCGCTTGATCTTGCGCCACAGCAGCGGAGACAGGTTGAAGCCGACCAGGTAGTCCAGTGCGCGCCGGGCCTGCTGCGCGTTGATCAGGTCCAGCGAAAGGGTGCGCGGGTGGGCGACCGCATCCTGGATTGCCTTCTGCGTAATCTCGTGGAATACGACCCGTTTGACCGGCCGGTCCCCAAGCAGTCCGCGCTCACGCAGGATCTCGAGCAGGTGCCAGGAGATGGCCTCGCCTTCGCGGTCAGGGTCGGTCGCGAGGATCAGGGTGTCGGCGGACTTCAGCGCCTTGGCGATGGCCTGGACCTGTTTCTCGTTGCGTTCGATCACTTCGTAGTTCATGCGGAACCCGGCTTCGGGATCCACCGCTCCCTCCTTGGGCACCAGGTCGCGCACG
>Ga0209498_1001138_pt1 | contig 16335 bp, 17 predicted proteins | sample WalLakDeSediment_FD_184131 | JGI IMG/M metagenome (GOLD analysis project Ga0209498, IMG submission 184131) | Lake sediment microbial communities from Walker lake, Nevada to study Microbial Dark Matter (Phase II) - Walker Lake 11/02/13 Deep... | ecosystem: Environmental > Aquatic > Freshwater >... | reverse complement strand
GGTCTGGTTCGATGCCGGAGAATTGGAGCTTTTACTGGAGACCATGCAGCTTGAAGAAACCATCTTATCCCTGGATAGTGTCCTCACCTCACCCGAAGCCAAGTCAGCGGAGAAGAAGCGCAAGTGCCCGATCTGTGGCCAGAAAATGAAAAAGGCGACTGTGGGTCATAAGCCAGAGGTGCTTATCGATGCCTGCCCGCGGGGAGACGGGCTGTGGTTTGATAAGGGTGAGGTTGGCCAGTTGATAACACAGCTACCTGACAAGCCGTCGGAGGAGTCGGACTCTCAGGGGCGCGTTATCACCTTCCTGGGAGAGGTGTTCCAAGCCCGGGACTAGGCCGGTCCTGGAAGATGTAGCTGGGATACCATATTCTATTGATTTGGGTTTGAGTCCTGGAATTAGTAAAAAAGGAAACTGTTACGGAGGTGTTTCATGCCAATAGCAGGTTGGGTCATTATCGGCATCGTAGTAGTTCTTCTCCTCTTCTTCGCTGGTACCTATAACAGCCTGGTAAGGCTGCGCAACCAGGTGAAGAACGCCTGGGCGCAGATCGATGTCCAGCTCAAGAGAAGGCATGACCTCATCCCCAACCTAGTGGAGACGGTCAAAGGCTATGCGGCGCACGAGCGAGGGACATTGGAAGCAGTTACTAATGCTCGCAACTTGGCGCAGGGCGCAATCGGCAAGGGCGTTGGGGCCCAGTCCAAAGCTGAGGCTGATCTCAGTGGGGCACTTTCCAAGCTGCTGGCCGTGGTTGAGAATTACCCTGACCTGAAGGCCAACCAGAACTTCCTCGCTCTCCAGGAGGAATTGACCTCTACGGAGAACAAGATAAGCTTTTCACGCCAGTTCTACAACGATTCAGTACTGGGTTATAACAATAAGACCCAGATGTTCCCCTCCAACATAATAGCGAGCATAACCCGCTTCCAAGCCGGCGAGTTCTTTGAGGTGGAGGCGCCTGCGGAGAGGGAAGTGCCCAAGGTTAGCTTCACTTAACCGAGAGAATCAAATATGTGGCAGCAGATTAGATCGAATGAAATCAGGTCGGCAGTGCTGGTGGCAGGGATGTTGATGCTGCTGCTTTTGATTGGGTATTTCCTGGGATTGGCCTTTCTGGACAATGGTATCGGCGGGCTGATTATTGCCTTGGTAGTATGGGCGATAATGAACATGGTGGCCTTCTTTCAAGGGGACAATATATTGCTGGCGCTCTCCAAGGCAAGGAAAATAGAGCGTGATGACCATCCCCGCCTCTATAACATAGTTGAGGAAATGAGGATTGCGTCCGGCCTGGAGAAGATGCCCGACATCTATATTATCGACGACCCGGCGTTGAATGCATTCGCCACCGGCCGGGACCCCAAGCGAGCTTCTGTCGCCATAACCTCGGGACTTCTGCAAAAGCTCAACCGTGATGAACTGCAGGGTGTCATTGGCCATGAACTGGCTCACATAAAGAACCGTGACGTGCTCTTGATGTCATTGTGCAGTATCCTTCTGGGGACTATCGTCATTCTGGCCTATTACGCTACATACATGCTCTTCTTCAGCTCTATGACCGGTGGCCGGAGAAGCTCTTCCGGGGGTGGGGGTGGCGGCGCGCAGGTGATAATCCTCATTATAGGAATAGTGTTGATGATACTGGCGCCGATTCTCGCCCGATTGATATACTTTGCCATCTCAAGGAAGAGGGAATACCTGGCTGACGCTTCTTCCGCCCTGTATACCAGATACCCGGAGGGATTAGCCTCCGCACTGGAGAAACTCGGTGGTTCGACCGCCGAGCTGAAGTCGGCCAACAAGGCTACAGCTCCAATGTACATCATCAATCCCTTCCGCAGGAAAGGAAAACCAGCGACCGACCTTAGCAGCACTCACCCGCCCATCTCTGAGAGAACACGAATCCTGCGCTCCATGGCCGGGGGCGTCTCCCTCGCTGACTACGACAGCGCCTATCGCCAAGTTCACAAGGGGAGTGGGGGGGTTATTACTCCCGCTGCCGTAGCCAGTGCCGGTGCCGTTGGACTGCGGGCGGCAGGGCCTGAGGCTGCGCCGATAGAGCCCGAACCAAGCAAACTGGAGCGCACTCGCGAGGTCTCAGACCTGATGTGGCGCAAGAGCAATTACAGGACTATCAACTGTGATTGTGGCACGAAGCTGAAGGTACCGCCCAACCTGAAGAAGGTCAACGTGAAGTGTCCGCACTGCGGTAGAATTCACCCCCTCTAAGTTTGTTTCGCTATCCAGCTTATCTCTGGACAACAAACCTGCGTAGTGTTAGGTTTTCTCGCACAGGACTTTTCGAAGGAGCTGCGCCCACAGAATTCATCCCAGAGAGGAGAAATGAGATGGCAGGTATCGCTGGTATTATCAAGTCCATTTTTGGAATTTGCGAAACGAAACCATTAAGTCCCGGCTTGTGGAGCCTCGAAAATGGCAAGGTACGTGTGAAAGTGGGCCAGATACCTGAACTGTCTGAAAAGGGAGGAGCAGTCTATCTCAAAGGGCCGGACCTGCAGAAACCTGTTCTCGTCGTAAAAACCGAGGGTGAGGGATACCTGGCCTTTGCTAACAAGTGTACGCATGGCGGGCGCAAGCTTGACCCTGTATCTGGCGAGTCTCTTCTGCGCTGCTGCAGTTTAGGCCACTCGACGTTTGACTATGAGGGAAGGAAAGTCAGCGGCCTGGCCAAGGGGCCATTGACTCGATATTCAGTGGAGCTAGTTGAAGGCGACCTTCTAGTCGCGTTGTAGTGTATGCTGTTTGATAACGGCGTGCCATTCAAGATTGGCTTGCCTGCCGAATTGGGAAGGGCCCAGGTGGCCTGGGGATGAGGAGGAGAAATGGTATCCGTCAAGGGGTTGAAGGAGTTCGGAGTTTTCAAGGGGTTGGACGACAGCGAGTTGACCAAGTTAGCGGAGCTTTGCCGTGAACGCACCTTTCCCAAAGGTGCGTTTTGCTTCCATCAGGGCAAGAAAGCGATGGAGCTGCACCTCTGCCGTAGCGGGAAGGTGGACATCGTAGTTGAACTCAGCCAGCCCTCGGGCGTTGTGGAAGTCACGGTTCATACGGCAGAGGGAGGGGATGTCTTTGGATGGTCTGCTGTAGTGGAACCACATACCTATACGGCCTCTACCAGGTGCATTGAGAAAACAGAGGATATTTGCATTAAAGGTTCAGATTTGACAAGCCTCTTTGAGCAGAATCCCCGCATGGGCTACATAGTTATGAGAAATCTGAGTTCCGCTGTCAGTTCCAGGCTGACGGACACAAGGCAGAAGCTGACCACGCTAATGGCTCCCGCCAAGAGTGGGGAGTAGCCGGCTACATCTGCGCTTGTGCAGGTTTCAGGGGCTTCTGGAAATAGCGACCCGTGTAATCGACTCTGGTCAATGTAACATCGAGAGACCGGTTTCTTAGAAACTCATCGGTTGCCTTTTTGCAGCCCTCCCAGTGTCCGTAATCATCGATGACTACAAATCCTCCCGGCTGGACGCTGTCGTAGAACCTCTCCAAACACAGTTTTACGCTTTCATACCAGTCTGCGTCGATATGCAGAAGGGCTATGTCTCCGGTTCGCACGGAAGGGAATGTGTCCTGGAACCAACCCTTGACAATGTGGATGCATGACTCGGGAACGCCCAGCTTCTGGAAGATCGTTCTGACCTTTGACAGGTCCCCGTGGCACCACCATCCGCATGCTCGGGCTTTATCGCCATCCTTTTCAGTGGGCTCGGGTAGTCCCTCGAAAGAGTCGAAGAGCCACACACTTCTATTCAGAAGGGATCGGGTGCAAACAGAAGCCATCAAGGCAGCCGACCCCCCGTTGTAAACGCCGCACTCGACGACATCGCCCGGCACTGACAGTGTGTCTATCTCCCTGCACAATTTGTGCAGGGAGGCCAACCGGAGGGGGAGCAAGGCAGTATAACCCCTCACCATCTGGATTGACCGTATTGTTTCAAGTGAGTTTATGAATGAGCTTGGGCTTGACAGGCGGAGATTTCGCGCATAGACCCACAGAAGTTGGAGATAGTATAGGCTGTAGAAGGCGAATGCAGCGGTTAGCAGCGAAATCTGGCCTCGAGTCTTTTCCCAATATGTTTTCACTGCACTCTTCTATTGGCTGTACGCAACACGGCCATAGTATAGACGCAAGGTGCACTACCTGCAACAATGGTGTGCGCCTGCTCTAAAGAGTAGCGTTGCCACTCCTGTGGCAACGAATTATGCCGTCGTGACAGGAGTCACGACGCTACACGGAGGGAATTTGGACAACTTCCGCATCGGATATCCAAGAGGTAGCGTTGCCACTCCTGTGGCAACGAATTCTCCGTCGTGGCAACGAAATCCCCGTCGTGACAGGAGTCACAACGCTACACGGGGTGAATTTTGACAACCACACGTGCCCGTGGTACGATGTCCCAAATTCTGAGAGGGCAAAGGTAACGGTGAGCCAGACACCAACCTTTATCGAAGAGGAGAGGCTGAGGGCGCAGGGCTACAGGCTCATCGCCGGCGTCGATGAGGTCGGTCGCGGCCCGTTGGCTGGGCCGGTGGTGGCTGCGGCGGCTATTCTTCCCCTGGAGGACCGACCATCCTGGTTGCATCTGCTTCGAGATAGCAAGCAACTGACCCCGCAAAGGCGTGAATTCCTTTTCGACTGCATCCAGAAGGACGGAATATCGTTTGGAGTAGGGATAGTCTCGCATGAGGTTGTCGACGAGCAGGGCATTGTAGCCGCTACCAGGCTGGCGATGCGCTACGCTGTGGACCAACTCCCAGGCTTTCCCGATTTCCTTCTTCTAGACTTTGTCTGTCTGCCAGACGTTCGCATCCCACAAAAGAGCATAGTCAATGGGGATGGGCTATGCTTTTCGATTGCAGCAGCGTCCATTATTGCCAAGGTCACCCGCGACCGGATTATGGTGCAATTAGACAGGAAATTCCCTGGGTACGGCCTGGCGCGGAACAAAGGCTATGGCACTCTGGAGCACATTGAGGGGTTGCAGCGCTTGGGCCCCTGCACTCTGCATCGCAGGACCTTTGCCCCGGTGCGAGCAGTTAGCTCTAATGCTGGAGTTGTCAGTGATGGTGTCAGGCCGTGATCAGGGGAGACAAGCCTGAACCGTGGGAACGCAATTAAGGATTCGGGCGGAGAGCTAGGCTGCTGAAGGAAAGAAAAGCCTTCAGCGTTTTTATTTGCGGAAGACAGGGAGCATCATCTGTTCGAGGGTGATACGAAGTAAACAGAGATGCTGTCGGATGCTTAGATATTCCGGACAAACTCGTGTACTGCGGTGCAGGTCAAAGCGTTTTCTCGCCCGGAGAAGTTTAACTTCCCCGATCCGAGGGAGAAGAATGAAGTTATCGCGGGTTTTCCCTTGAAGGTCCTAATCAGGAATCTTAGCAGCGGGTTGAAGTCAGCCAGCGGGTCTATCTTTTGAAAGACCTTCTCAAGGTGTAGATTCATCTCGAGGAGCAAGTCCTCATCTTGGGCCTTTACTATGTGTGTCTGGGGACATTCGGTCCGCGTGTCCGGATCGTACTTGATATCTGTTTTAGTAAGGCTCCATTTCTTGGATTCCGTTGTCAGGTAGAGTAGCTTATCCAAGTCATAAATCACCAGCGGCTTCATTTCGGCATTGTCAAATCTTTTAGTCATGAAAATATCGGCAAAGATAACGGTGAATTCCTTGTCATAGACCCTTCCCCAATCCCAGTATGCGATAAAGTCCGGAGGAAAGAAGTTTAACCAGTTGTGGTCACGGTAGCCCAATCCCTCTATGTCTAAGGTTTCATCTTTCGTCCTGAAGGTCCCTTTAGCGTGGCTGCGTGGCTGTGGCACGACCCAAAACATATACTTTGTCTCGTCGCCGAAGCACATGTGGCTTTTGAAACCTTTTATTTCAGAATCGAACTCCAGGTCGAGGGCTTTGTCCCCGTCCTCAATATGTAGCTTGTAGTGCGAAAGGTCTCCTTTGAGGAAGTTCTTGCCGATTTCCACATCACAGACTTCGGTTGAAGACTTGAAGGAGGAATAGGGGAACTTCTCTTCAATGAGGATCTCTGTCCCATCAGGCTTAACGTAGGTTGCCCGAACACCTGTCCTAAGCGTTAGAGGCCAAAAAACGTCGCGGGAAATATGGAATTGGCCTCTAACAATACCCCCATCTCTATTCATCACATCGAAGTACCACCACTCGATATAGTTGCGGCCCTTTAACGGATGCCAGGCGTCGTCAGGTTGACTAATCATCAGAGGCGCGGAGAGTTCCCTGTAGGTTAGTTCCTCATAAAGTACTTTCATGATTCCCCTCCATCAAGTGTTAGGTCGGTTTGTACTGCCGAAAGCAATAACAACAGTGTATAGGGATCTGACGATGGCGTCCAACGGCAGCTCAGGCAGGGATGACCTGTGTGCATCTATTCGGGGTCAGTGCAGCCACGTGGCCTACGGCGGGCATTTGGCACACCTGGACATGAAGAGGCAGGTGCTCAAGTAGCGATCACCTCGGTCTGGCAGAAGTACCACCACTGTGCCAGAGGTCATCTCTTTAGCGACCTTCAGCGCTCCTGCCATGGCTGCTCCACTTGACATACCCACGAACAAGCCCTCACTTGTCGCAAGTAATCTGGTGGTTTGGAACGCTTCCTCATCTGAGATGGTAACTTGGCTGTCCAGGGCATCTTTTCGAAAGATGCCGGGGACAATAGATTCGCGCATATTCTTCAGCCCCTGAATTGTATGGTCTAACTCGGGCTCGACGCCAACGACTCTCGCCGATGGTTTGCGCTCTTTAAGGTATTTTGAGACACCCATCAGGGTTCCTGTAGTACCCATTCCGGCGACGAACACGTCCACCTCTCCGTTTGTCTGCGTGAATATCTCTGGACCAGTAGTCTCATAATGGGCAAGTACGTTGTTCTCATTATCGAATTGATTTGGCATGTAGAATTGATCAGGGTGCTCCTGGACGATTTGATGCGCCAGGACGATGGCGCCGTCGGTTGACTCGTCCCCTGGGGTGAGGTTGATCTCAGCGCCAAATGCCTCAATGGCGCGCTGCCTCTCAACGCTGACGCATTCGGGCATGGTCAACTGTACCCTGTAGCCCATAGCAGCCCCTATCATGGCCAGGGCGATTCCGGTGTTGCCTGATGTGGGCTCCAGGATGATCTTGCCCGGAGTTAACTCCCCAGATTCGATGGCTTTCTGTAGCATATAGTAAGCAGTACGGTCCTTGACCGAACTGCCGGGATTGCTCCCCTCCAGTTTGGCCATGAGTCTGACCCTGGGATTTCCATTCAGGTTGCTCAACTCTATAAGTGGCGTGTTACCTATGGAATCAATGATGCCCATTTATACCCTTCAATTCCAGACAGTTGCCCCTGGTTAATAATAGCTTCATGCTTACACAGCATATTATAGCTGTCAACCCAATACAAATCAAAGTGCTGCGTTTACTGCATACGAACTGGGGGGCTTGAGGGTATTTGAATAAAGAATCTTAGCTGCGTTTCAAATGCTGAAGATGTTGCAGTCGTGGCACACCTCGCACTCTGTTCCCCTGCCTTCTTCATGCAGAGAAACGTAATGCTGGCGTTCCTTGGAGAACCACACCTCGGCGACTGTTTGATGATTCAAATCGCCGAATATCTTTCTACCAAGCGGGTCCATACAGCACAGGTTTACCCTGCCATCCCAGAGCACGGTCATATGACTGGTGGCGTGGATACAGCGGGTGAAGTTGTTGCCCTCAGCAGGGCAGGTGAGCCCTGCAAAGTTCAGGTGCTGGAAAACGTAGGGCGTTCGACAGGAGGAACTCGACGTTACCTGCCCCCACTTGTGGTTAAAGGCCTCCTCTTCCTCCGGGGTAATGGAGGGATGCTGCACCAGCGATACAGTATGAGGTATGCCAAGTGCATCGACATAGTCGATCATCCTGGCCAAGTTTTCGTAGTCATCCAGCCCCGTCAGTTTCTTTCTGGTTTCTACCGAGGCCCCATTCGCTGAGATATTGAGCTGGAAATCGGATACCTCCGAAAGCTTCCTGACTAACTCCTCTTTCAGGAGGCTGCCATTGGTATATAGATGAATCTCGGTAGCGGGCAAGGCTGCCCGCGCTTCTTTTACCCTGTCCACTATCTGCAGGTCGAGAAAAGGCTCGCCCGTAAGCATAGGTATGAACGTTTTGGGATGCGGGTCAAGCCTGCCGGCATCCTTCAGGATCTTGGTATAAAGCCTGCCTGTCATAGTGCCGTGTTTCTTTATCTGGCCGTGGGCACAGAAAATACAGCGCGCGTTGCAATGGTTTGTGGTCTCAACCTGAAGTACTTCCAACATATGCCTGCTCACTCAAGCGAACGTTTCTTGGTCAGTAAGATGATGTACTTACCCTTTATTTCGTGGATGTCGTCTATTTCGTCTTTATGCTCAGCTATTATACTGTCAACTGTTTCGGTGACTTCTGGCAGATCGAAATCGTAGTCGTGGAAGCCGACGCTGCCACCGGGGACAAGGTTTCCCCATACGAGGTAGAAGTCGTTTCTCACGCACTCTGGATCGTGGTTGCCATCGATGAATCCGAAAACGAAATGCTGCTCTTGGAAAAACTCGACATCTCTGGAATCTTTGTCAATAGTTATGATGTTGTCGAAACCTCGTGTCGTTTCGCAATAAACCTCCCACTGTGAGCGCCCCTGTAGAAATGCCTCGTAGATGTCGCACATTCTGGTGCCACCTGTATCGCGGGTCTTGTCATGACTGGGGTCGAAAACGTCAACAGCGTAGACATCCTTGCCGAATCTTTGGGCGTACTTCGCCAGTTTGGCAGTGCCGCCACCTATAAATGCGCCGATCTCTATTATGTCCCCTTCCAACTCATGTAGCACCCGCTCTTTCATGAAGTCGACAAGGACTTCATAGCCAACGAAGTCGTTGGTGACGTCCTTTGGTGATGGAATCTCTGCCAAAACCCCTCCAACGCCAGAAAATTGGCGTTCACGAAGCCAGATGCTTATTGCAAGGCACTAGGACTTGGCCAGGGCTGCTATTGCCATTATCAACGCTGCTGATGTCCAGGTGGCCCGCTCATTATCACTGGGACAAGCCTCCTGTTCGGGCAGTTTTATCCCCCGGCAGAAGCCGCTCTTATTATCCCATAGCCGGAGTGTCCAGTCCAATAACAGCCTGGCCTTCTCATGTTCACCTATGAGGCATAAGGATACTATCAATTCGCTGGTCTCAGCTACTGCCGTAACATCTTCGTCGGCAGCGACCCTGCATCCCCAGTTATCGATGACAAAATCTGACCACTCTCTCTCGATACGCCCTTGCGCTTCTTTCCCTTTGATCACTCCGGTTAAGACAGGATAGAACCAGTTCATGGCATAGCGACGTTTGTTCTCACTCATCCTATCGAACAGCTCGGGGTTCTGCCTGGTCGCTTTCAGAAGCCTTTCGCTTGCTGCATCCCAGTCAGCCCTGTCTACTCCCAGTGTTTTCGAGATGTTTATGCCGTTCCTGATGCTGTGCCAGATGCAGCACGATGAGGTTAGGATGGCACCTGGCCAGGCATTGCCTTTCTCACTTAAGGCCCAGGAGACTTCACCGGTGGGCTGCTGTAAGCTCAGAGCGAAGTCTATGCCCTTCTCGACCGTCGGCCACATCTCGCGGAGAAAGCCCAGGTCTTTGGTTGCCAGATAGTGAAACCACATTCCAGTTGCTATGTAAGCAGCGAAATTGGAGTCCCTTACCAGTTCTTGTGGTTTGTCGTCAAGATAGGCGGAGTACCAGCTGCCGTCGGGATTCTGCATGTTACGCGACCATGTGTAGGCTGCGGCAGCCTCCTTGAACCTGCCGGCAAAAGCTAAAGCTATGGCGCCTTCCACGTGATCCCAGGGGTCTGTGATGCTGCCCCGATACCAGGGAATAGCTCCGGAGGGAAGCTGGTTGTCGATGATATAGTTCGCCTGACTGCTAACTAGCTGTTGGAGATTCTCAGGGGTTTCCTTCAGTCTGGGCTCCATAAACCTGCTGTGCCAAGGCTTGTTGAGAGGTAACCGACTCATAGCGTAGCAAACGAGGGCAGAGGTGTCAACATCCCGTCTGGCATGAACACAGGCGAATCACAGTGATTGCTGGCGTAGCCGTCAGATTAGAGAACCTTTGTAATAGCGGTACTTGCAATTATAATAGCAGTGTTGTGAGGATGCTTTAAGCTTGAAGGTTCACAGGCTGGCGGGTAAAGCGCCCGGTTCATATGGATGGTATTACAGTGGATGAAGCGATAGTTACTACAAGCTGGGACGATGGCCATCCTTTGGATTTAAAGCTGGCTGAACTGCTGAAGAAATACGATATACCGGCTACCTTCTATGTTCCCATAGATAATGTGGAAAGAGAATGCATGAGTACGAGCCAGATCAACGAGGTGGCTCGGAGCTTTGATATCGGTGGACACGGTTATCACCATGTTGACCTGACCGGGATACCACTAAAAGAAGCTGAGGCAGAGATCAGGGAAGCTAAGGGGAGACTGGAGGAGATAATTGGGCGGGACGTGGTCTGCTTCTGCTATCCTTTGGGGAGCTTCAACGGTAGAACTATCAACATAGCCAGGGATGCGGGCTTCATCGGCGCCAGGACGACGAAGTCGCTTACCAGAAGCATAAATAATCCTTACAAAATGAGCGCCACAATCAATGCCACAGACTGGTGGTTCGCCCCTTATATCAAGCACGCCGTGCAGTCGCTGGATGTCAAACTTTTCATGTTCCTGCTGAGAAACAACCTATTTTTCGAAAGCTGGGATGAGATAGCAATAAAAACGCTGGATTTCGTTATCGATAACGGCGGCGTCTGGCATTTATGTGGGCATTCATGGGAAATCGACAACCATAACGATTGGGGAAGACTGGAGGGGGTGTTGCGACGAATAAGCGCGCTGCCTGAACGGGTAACACGGGTTAATAACAGCCAGTTGATAAGAATATGGGATGATAAAAGGCGGAGGTAGGCTGGACTGGAATGAGAATCCTGCAGGTATGTAACCACTATTACCCTTCCGTTGGGGGCGTTGGCTCACACGTGAAAAATATAAGTGAGCGTTTAGCCCGAGAACATGATGTCACTGTTTTCACTACAGATTCCTCGGGAATGTTGCCCGAAGAGGAAGAGATAAACGGTATTCAAGTTAGACGGTTTAGCTGCTTCTCCCCGGACCACGCATACTACCTGTCCCTGAAAATGTGGCGGGAGCTCAGGGGGTGCCAGTTTGATATCGTTCACGGGCACAACTACCATGCTTTACCCTTATTCTTTTCGAGATATGCCGCAAGGAAGAAGTTCATCGTCACTCCACATTATCACCGGCATGGAGTTACCAGGTTCCGGGATGTGCTTATTAGATTCTATAAACCCTTGGGGAAAAGGATATTTCAAGAGGCGGATAGGGTGATCGCAGTCTCAAATTACGAAAGAGACCTTTTGATGGAAGACTTCCGGATGAACGGTGACAAGATCGTTGTGATTCCTAACGGTGTCGATCTCAAGGAGTTCCGCAGTTTGAAAAAGGAGGACAAGGATCATAAAACAATCCTCTGCGTATCCAGGTTGGAGGAGTTCAAAGGGATACAGTATGTCATCCAGGCCCTGCCGTTGCTGGGAGAGGACTTTCGCCTGGAGATAGTGGGGAGGGGGGCGTATAAGGGGACACTGATAAGACTCGCGACAGAGTTGGGAGTAATGCATAGGATCGACTTCTATCAAGACCTGCATAGAAAGGACTTGCTGGATAGGTACGCCAGCGCGGATATATTCGTTTTACTCTCGAAGTATGAAGCTATGGCTGTTGTAGTTGCCGAGGCCCTGGCAGCGAGGGTCCCCTGCATTGTGGCCAATACCTCGGCTCTGAGCGAGTGGATTGACAACGAGAACTGCTTCGGCATCGACTACCCTATTAGCTGTGAGCGTCTGGCTGAGATGGTGGCCAGGCTCGCTGGCAGGGAAGTAGGAGAGGTTGAACTCTGGGATTGGGACCAGATAGCGAGTGAAACAGCCGGAATATACCAGGAATGAGCATGCTCAAGCAGGCCTAAGTGGCGGGACTGTCATACCGTGGCCCTAACTCGGTGACAGAGTGTCGGTCACATGAACTGGACGACGGTCTTCCCGAACAGTGGCGAGACGAAGTAGCGCATGAAGGGCAGAAAAAGGGAGGAGTATCTCCGGGTCAGTCCACTTGAGTAGTCCTTGAGATAATGAGCAAACGACCTTCGTTGGAATTTAAGTACTTCCTGTGACTTGCTCGTGTCATACCAGTCCAGGTAGTAGGGTTCCTGAGTGAACTTATGAGCCGGCGGCAGGGGTAATCTCATGATGTCCAGAATAGAGCCGACCATATCCTGGTACAACATTCGCTGGTCAGGACCTCCGCTGACAACGAGGGTGCTTCCCTTTATGCTATCGAAATTCTTGACAGCGTTGAGTACGGCCAGGGCCAGATCGTCCGGGTGGCAGAACTCTATTCGATTGTTCAGCGGGATGGAGAACATGCGCTTGATGTCGCTCACATCGAAGGTAAAGTACATGATTGCGGTCAGGCGCAGGATGAGGTAGTCAATCCCTGATTCTTTTATCAGGCCTTCGGCTTCGGCCTTGGTCTCGCCATATGCACCTCTGGGATTGGGACTGTTCTTATCTGCGGAAAGGGGGTCCGTAGCATTGGGGGTGGGGCCAAACACTGCCACCGAGGAGGTAAACACCAGGGGAATGTGGCTGCCCTTCTCCTTGATCAGGTCAACGATTGTCTTCGTGCCCCCAACATTGACCTGTCTGGCCAGCTCTGGTTTCTCGTAGGCTACCGGGGGCAGGATGCCAGCCATATGGACAACAACGTCTACCTTTTCCAGTGCCTTCCGCACCGAATCGGGTTGCGTGATATCTCCCCACAGAATCTCCGCTTTTCTACCGAGTTCCTTGACACTCTTTCGGTTGCGTTCGTTGTCCAGGTCGAACACTCGCACCTGGAATCCGTCTTTGAGAAAGATTTTGCATACATTTATCCCCAGTCGCCCCGCTCCGCCTGTTACTAGCACACGCATTCCACGCCTCCTGCCACTTTGTCTTTACTACCCTTGTTTCCACTCTCGTATCCTGCCGTACTGGACGGCAGACGATTCTGCAAATGATTCTGCTCCACGCGTTGACATACACTGGCCATTAACTCCGGCGGCAGGGAAGCGAGTAGCTCAGCGAGGTCATCGGTCGAGAATATATCCAGGATGTGTAAGGCTCCCCGCCTCATGGCCAGTATTACCGCCTGTGTCCGGTTGCGTGCTCCCAGCCTGACACATGCCCGGTGCAATGTACACTTAACAGTGAGGGTGGATATGAACAGCTCGTCGGCGATCTCCTGATTGGTCAGGCCACGGCCGGCTAGAGCGAGAACGTCTCGCTCTCTCCTAGTCGGAATAGAATCTCTTGAATTAACCATGGTACTTATCCTCCGTCTTCTGGCAGCGGGTCAGCGCAAAGTGCCCGCTCTCTGGACGTGCTGCCTTTAATCCCGATGCAAATTCTCCTTGGTTGCCTCCCCAGCCTGTAAGAGCACCTCCAGCGATTCGGTAATCAGCAGCAACTGGGGGATGGCCAAAGAACGCATGAGTTCTCCGGCCTGGTCCCGGGACAACTGCCACAGCCCGCTCATCAGTTCTCCCCCCTTTTCCGAAAGGCGACATAGAACCACGCGCCGGTCACCGGGATCGCCTTCGCGGGTCAGGATATCTCGTTCTACCAGACGGTCCACGACTCCGGTTGCTGTGGCCAGACTGACTCCCAGCGCGGAGGCGATTTCGCTCATACGCGATGGCCCACTTATGAAAAGAAGTAGGACAACCTTGAGCTGGGGCGTGGTCAGGTCCAGGCGAAGCCACTCCTTTGGCACCATCGGCAACAGCTGCCGGAACGCTCTATCGGTAAGATGGAGGATACTTTCAATGAGGTCTTCTCTACTCGGCTCCCGTATCATCTGGGTTCACCTCGTTAGATTTGGGCAACACTTGAAATAAGCACAGCACGATTAATTAGCCTTGCGCTAACTATTTGCAGTATACCTAGTAATTGTTGCGCTGTCAATACCCGGTTCGAGCGAAATTCGAAAATGGGAAGAAAAGTCAATGAAAGTGAACTAGTTCAGGCGATCTGCCAAGCACGGTGGTTGTGTGGGGACTGCTGCGTTCGGTTCCTCGGGATGTAGGGATGTGCGAAACTCCCTCCAAAGCTAACTAGCTCTGATATCCAAACGCATTAGCATTTTCCTCGAAATCGTTCACCACAAGCTATTGCTTATGGATGTCTTCTAAAGTTGTCGGCCGTGTTGACTGGCCATCTATTTGAACGAATCACTTATGTTTCGGCACATATTGCAGTGCCTTTTTGTAGCCTGAGGTTCCTGCTATGCGGTCAAGTGTTAGTTCTGGACCCGCGCATATTAGGTCCAGAGCCTTCTGAATATGTATATTGGTATGCTTGCTTTTTAATAGGGTTGCAAGCTCCCTTACTCTATGGTCTGGCTTCTTGCGATCCAACGCCGATGTGAACTCGGCATCTTCAAATAAATGCAAGAACTCCACTGTCTCCGCTTCGGAAAATGCATTGATGTAATCTTTATAGTATGGTAAGGCCCCCTCATCAACACCTTCACGATAACCATGGCCATTGCCAACATAGCATATGCAAATAACTTTAACCCATAACGGTCTCGTGGCCCGAGGCACATTTCCGGACTTGGGCAATGATATACTGAGTGATTTGGCATGTGGGAATTCGTTATAGAAGTTATCCAATCCGAAGTGAACACGCTTAAGTGTTTCGAGTTTCTCCAGTAATTCCCCAGCAAGACTATATTCATCCTTATATCTCAGCCCGTCGACCAATTCTAGGAATTCTTGCGTCAACTCCTTACGGGGAATCTCTGCATTCTTGCGAAAGACCCCAAAACGTGCACCAACTTCGTACTTCCTGTCTTCCGAAGTTGCAGTCCAAACATACTTTGCCAGTCTAGCAATGTTCGCTTTTGCAGTGGCATCTATCGAGGGGTCAGTGTACATACCGAAAATTGCCCATAGAAGATCATCAATCCTTTCCCGTGGCTGTTTTGAAATATCGGCTCCAATTGCCGGAAAGTCATCATCTGGTATTGGAACCGTGCGTATGTTGTCCAACAGACGCTTTATTGAAATAACCGAGTGATTCGGCTTAGCTATAATAACGTGGCGTAAACAGACGCGTAGCCATCCCAACATCTCAAAGCCGTCGATGTCATGGTCCGTTGGATGAGCCGCACTCGCATGGTTTCGCATGAAATTTACATGCTCCAACCGCTTGTAATTGACGTCTGAAAGCAATCCTATTCGGCGACATGCCTCCAATAAGTCATGGTCACCTACTTGATCTAGATCATCTTTGGAAGTAAGGTTCTTGTGGCGGGCGCTTACCTTTTCGGCAATTGAGAAGAAATACTGGAGATCAAAGCTAAGTACCAATCTACGAAGAGCGCTAATAGTCTCATTCCAAAGGTAGTTCAAAGCTCCGTCGAACAATCCTACTGCGATTGCCACTGTAAACTTCGTCAGGTAATAGGCTTTGGCACGCTCATCAATCGGAAGTATCTCTAAAGCCTCTTCAAGTGCGTTGATAATGTTCTTCCTTTCTGAAATAGGATCGAGGACATCATCTATAGGCAGCCCTAACGATTCTATATAGCGGGCCAACGGCTGACTAAAACGGTCAATAGATTTCTCTAAGTCGGTGGATTTATCTATGGGGACAATTTCTTTAGATGGTTCTTGTGTCATGATACCTCTTTTCAATAGTCGATACTGCCAATATTTTACGATGGGTGGTCATTAATCAGGCCTGCGGATTCGCCGTACTTCCTACAATCCGTTGGATCTTTGAAACTCCTCTTATAAGTTATCAGTATACTACCAACGTGATACTGCACAGTCAAGGAAGAGTGCGGACGCACATCTGCATATAAGGGAGGGATAAATCTGCATAGCGGTGTTAGCCTGAAGGGCTTCGCTTTTCTCAATTTCCATATCACTATTGCATAACACATACGCATTCGTACATAACCGATGTAACGGAATCTCCAGGGGGTATAGATCAGCTAGTATGGCTCTTCCACTCAACACTAGTATGGCGCTTTCCTTGACAAGGTGTAGCTGGCAGCTTATCATAAACTCAAATTTGTACTGGATTCTGTGGCTTTGACAGATATCGTTGGCCTTCAAACTACCCTGGGTGTTAACTTCAAAGATCC
>Ga0209498_1001137_pt1 | contig 16340 bp, 5 predicted proteins | sample WalLakDeSediment_FD_184131 | JGI IMG/M metagenome (GOLD analysis project Ga0209498, IMG submission 184131) | Lake sediment microbial communities from Walker lake, Nevada to study Microbial Dark Matter (Phase II) - Walker Lake 11/02/13 Deep... | ecosystem: Environmental > Aquatic > Freshwater >... | reverse complement strand
GCTGTCGCCAGCAGGAGCATGGGGCCTAAGAGCAGGCTCAGGATTGGTGTGCGCATGAGATTCCTCCCTTCATGGGTGACGGCGTGGCCGTGCACGGCGTGACATGCGTGGCGGGGTTGGTTCCTCATAAGGCCAGTTTCGTGCCCGTGCGGTGGCCGCTGTGCATGTGCCGCAGCCACAGGGGGTTGCGTCGTTACAGCGCGGCACGTGAGGCTCCAGACCGTTACGAAACGTTCCGGCAGCGGCGTGGATCGGTCCGGTGCGGGGCATGCTCAACCGCAGGGTCGTCTCGCCACCAGGGATGTTTGGGATGGCACCTGATGATGCCGTGGCAGGCGGTCAGCGGTTGGATCAGCGATCTGGGCGAAGAGCGGGGGCAAGGGCCTCGCCCGGCCGACGAGGCGGCCCTTGCGGAGAAAGCGTTTCGTTGGAGAAGAAGAAACGCAGGGGGCGGCTCCTGGTTGCCGCCCCCTGCGTTCTGTTCAGAGGAGACCTGCCGGGAAGCTCCTCGACGTGCGAAGGCCATCCCTCCGTCCACCGCGCAGGCGCTACCGGTTCGGTCGCATCGGCATCCGTCCAGCCCCTCCCTCCGCCTCCCCGGCCGCCGTGACGCCGGCCTGCGCCTGGAGCATCTCCACCCGCCAGACGAACTCCTCGTACACGGCGGCGCTGACGCCGGTGTACTCGAAGACAATCCGCCCGTCCGCGTCCGCGAACCAGGTGGTGGGGTAGCCGCGGATCCCGTAGCGGGTGGTGAAGTTGTAATCCACGAGGACGGGATAGTCGTACTCGTTCTCCGCCATCCACGTCCTGACCTTGTCGAGGTCGGGGTCAAACGTGTTGATGGTCAGGAACACCACGTCGGGATCGTCCCGGTACTTCTCGTGGAGCTGCTGGATCTGCGGCGCCTCCGCCACACACGGGCCGCACCAGACGCCCCAGAAGTTGATGACGACGATGCGGCCCTCCAGTTCGTCCGCCCCGATGCGCTCCCCGTCGAGCCACTCCAGGTCGATGGGGGGCAGATCCCGGGGCTCTTCGATGCGGGAATCCGCCACCCGCTGCCAGCGCTGGGCACGGTCCCGCTCCATGAGCCCGGCGATGAACTCCTCGTAGCCCTCCATGGAGGCGTGGCGCTCCGTGTACAGGCGCTGTAGGGCGTCACGGTTCGGCTTTTCGCCGCCCGGCCACAGCCGCTCGTGCCGCTCGCCCCATGCGTAGTGGATCTCCGCCGTCTCCAGCTTACCCTCTGCCTCCGCCAGGGCGCCGGCCCGGAGCTGGACCTGCGGATTGTCGGGCTTCAGCTCCAGCGCACGGTCGAGGGCCTCCCGGGCCGCCACGAGGTCACCGGCCTTCAACTCCACGTAGCCGATGGCGGCGTAGACGTTCGCCAGCATCATGTCGAGGGCGTCCGCAGCGTCGCCTGGCGTATCGTATATTTCCATGCGGTCCGAGACAGTCTCCTCAGCCGCGTCCATGCCGTCCCGGGCGATCTCCCTGGCCACATCCAGGTGCACCCCTCGCTCCGCCAGGCCGATGGCCAGCTCGGGGTGAGGGAGAAATTGGTTGTGCTCCGCGGCGCCGTGGGCCAGGAGGAGCAGGGTGTCCGGCGACACCGTTTCGTCGCGCCGCGCGTGACCGAACAGCCTCCTGTACGCGTTGCCCAGCAGCGCGGCCTGGTGGTGGTGGGGGCGGTCGATGAACGACCACAGCATGGACGACAGCTCCGCCCCGTGCGCCACGGTGTCCTCCACCTGGCCGTCGAAGAGACGCCATGAGAGTCTCTCCCACCGGCGCTGCAACTCCCACTCAGCATCCTCCGTCTGGCCGAACTCCGTCAGCACCCGATCCTCGAGCTCCGCAGCCTCCGCCGGCAGCCCAAGGAAACGCAGGTGCCCCGCCATCTGCCGGAGGGTGCTCGGGTACTGGCCCCGCCGCTCCAGGAGCTCGCTGGCGGACCCGCTGATCAGAACCTCCTTTTCCTCGGCGCCCAGGTCAGGATCGGCCTGGATGGCACGCCAGCGGGTGGTGGTGATGTCGGTGGAGCCAGACGACAGCGCCGCCGCCCGCTCCAGCAGGACTGCGGCCTCGTCCATCCGCCGATCCCGCAGCAGGGCGGTCCCGGCCAGGTAGTGGGCGTTCACGTTCTCCGGATCGAGCTCCCGGGCCCGGGCCAGGATCTCCAGCCCTTCGGCCCGCCGCTCCGGCCCGTCCTCGAAGCTCAGGTAGGCGTTGCCCTTGAGGGTGAGCAGCTCCGCCCACTGCCGGTCCACCACAGGCCACTTCTCCTCGATGAGCGTGGCGACCTCCTGGTACTGCCGGTGGTTATGGAGGATGAAGCCTCGAACCCACACCGCCTCAGGCATCGTGGGCGCCAGCTCCAGCGGCCGCAGCGACGCCTCCAGCGCCTCACCGCGACGGGACCTGTGATAGGTCAAGGCGAAGGCCAGGGCGATGGCGCCCCACACGTCGTCAGGCCGGGACTCCATCAGCGACTCCGCACGCGCCAAAGCCTCCTCCGCACGGGCCGACGAGTAGGCCGACAACACAGACATGATCCGTGAGCTGGCCAGGTTGGCGACCGTCCATGCCACCAGCTCGCTGTTCTCCGGCCAGCGCTCCAGCGCGGCCTCGCCCTCCGCGGCGCCGTGGTGGACATCGCGACCAAAATAGAGGGACCGGACCCGGGCGATAGCGCTCTCCAGGTCGGCCGCCTGGTCGGCTGTAGCACCGGCCGCCACGGCGCCGGCCTCCGCCTGGAGCATCTCCACGCGCCAGACAAACTCCTCGTACACGGCGGCGCTGGCGCCGATATGCTCAAAGACGATCCGCCCGTCCCTGTCCGAGAACCAGGTGGTGGGATAGCCTCGGACCCCGTTGGGGGTGGCGAAGTTATCGTCCACGAGGACGGGCCAGTCGTACTCGTTGTCCGCCATCCAGGTCCTGACCTCGTCGAGGTCGAAGTCGAACGCGTTGACGGTGAGGAATACCACGCCGGGATCGTCCCGGTACTTCTCGTGGAACTGCTGGATCTGCGGGGCCTCCGCCACGCACGGGCCGCACCAGACGCCCCAGAAGTTGACGACGACGATACGCCCCTCGAGCTCGTCGGCCCCGATGCGCCCGCCGCCGAGCCACTCCAGGTCGATCGCGGGCAGGTCCCGGGGCTCCTCGATACGGGAGTCTGCCACCCGCTGCCGGCGCCAGTCACGGTCCCGTTCCACGACTACGACGAGGAACTCCTCGTAGCCCTCCAAGGAGCCGTGGCGCTCCGTGTAGATGCGCTCCAGGGCGTCACTGTTCGGCTTGTCGCCGCCGGGCCACATCCGCTCTTCCCGCTCGCCCAATGCGTAGTGGATCTCCGCCGTCTCCAGGTCGCCCTCCGCCTCGGCCAGGGCACCGGCCTGGAACTGGACCTGCGGACTCTGGGACTTCAGCTCCAGCGCACGGTCCATGGCCTCCCGGGCCGCCACCAGGTCACCGGCCTTCAGCTCTACGTAACCCGTAGCGGCGTAGACGCTTGCCAGCATCCGGTCCAGGGCGTCCGCAGCATCGCCAGGCGTGTCGAAATCGATCTTCGAGACGTACTCTTCTGCCGCGTCAATGCCGGCCCGCGTGAAGTCCCTGGCCGCTTCGAAGTGCACCCCCCGCTCCGCCAGGCCGCTGGCCAGCCGCGGGTGGGGGAGCCACGGGTCGTGCTCCGCGGCGCCACGGGCCAGAAGGAGCAGGGTGTCCGGCGACACCGCCGGGTCCTGCAGCGAGTGTTCGAACAGCCTCATGTACGCATTGCCCAGCGTCGCAGTGCGATGGTGGCGCGGGCGGTCGATGAACGACCACAGCATCGACGACAGTTCGGTCCGGGCCGCGGCCGTGTCCGCCACTTCGCCGTACCTTCCACCGTACTGGACACGCCGGGAGAACAGGTCCCACCGGACCCACAGCACCCGCTCCGCGGCCTCCGTGTCGGCGAACTCGGTCAGCACGCGATCCTCAAGCACCGCACCCTCTGCGGTCAGGTCGTCAAGGTCGTGCTGCCTCCCGATGGAACCCAGTCCTAACGCCACGTCGGCGAAGCTGCCCGGGTACTGGCCTCGCAGCTCCAGGAGTGCGCCGGCGGACGCACTGATCAGGGCCTGCTTCTCCTCCGCGTCCAGACCAGGATGGTTCGAGATCACCTGCCAGTGGACCCTGGCGATGCCGGGGGCGCCAGGGGACAGCGCCAAGGCCCGCTCGAGCAGGACCGCTCCTTCGTCCCGCAGCCCCCGTTCCCACAGGAGGGTGTTGACGGCGAGGAAGTGGGCGTTCACGTTCTCCGGATCTTGCTCCCGGACCCGAGCCAGAATCTCGAGCCCTTCGGCCCGCTCCTCCGTTCCCTCGAAGCGCATGGCCAGGTACGCGTTGCCTTTGACTACGAGCAGCTCCGGCCACTTGCGGTCCACCACCGGCCACATCTCCTCGATGAGGGTGGCGGCCTCGCGGTACTGTCTCCGATCGTGGAGGACGACGCCTCGAACCCACACCGCCTCCGGCAGCGAGGGCGCGAGCTCCAGCGGCCGGAGCGACATCTCCAGCGCCTCACGGCGACGATCACGGTGATAGTTGAGAGAGAGGGCCAGGGCGATGGCACCCCAGACGTCGTCAGGCCGGGACTCCACCAACGACTCCGCACGCGCCACCGCCTCTTCCGCAGGGGCCGTCGAGTAGGTGGACGAACGGGCCAGGTTGGCCAGCGTCCACGCCACCAGCTCGCTGCTCTCTGGCCAGCGCTCCAGCGCCGCCTCGCCCTCCGCGGCGCCGTGCTGGAAGTCGTGGCCGAAGTAGAGGGCCCGAACCTGGGCCACGGCGCTCTCCAGGTCGACCGGCGAGTCCGCTGCAATCCCGGTCGGGGGGGTCTGGGGGACCGGCGTCTGGGCGGTGGCCTCGCTTCCCGGCGCTGCCGGCGCCGCGGCCACGGCCAGGAGCGGGAAGAGCAGGAAGGCCAGGACTTCAGGCAGGTACGGACAGCGTCGCGAGGTGAGCATTATGGCCTCCAGGAGTAAGAATTGGGCGGCGCCTGGAGCGCCTCGACGCGCCACGTATACTCCTCCACCAGCCGGAGGCTAGCGCCCACATAGCTGAACACGATCCCGCCATCGCGATCTACGAAGAGCGTGGTGGGCCAGGCGAAGATGTTCAACATGCGAGCCAGCCCCCCATCGAGGACCACCGGGAAGTCGTAGCCCTTCTCCTCCATGAAGTCGCGCGTGGTGTCCGGGTCGTTGTCGCTGGACACCGTGATGAACACAACGTCCGGATGATCGCGGAACTTCTCGGCGAACGCCTGGATGTCCGGCGCCTCCCGTACACAGGGGCCGCACCACACGCCCCAGAAGTTGATGACCGCGACCTTGCCTTTAAGCGATTCGCTGCTGAAGCGGCCGCCGTTCATCCAGTCGTGTTCGAAGTCCGGCAGTGGCTCGGGCTCGGCGATGCGGTCCGACTCGACCTTCGCGCGGCGGCGCTCGAGGTCGCGCTCGTCGATGGCGGCCAGGTACTCATCGAAGCCATCCAGCGACTGGTTCCGAGCCAGGTAGAGCCGCTCGAGCGCCTCGCTGCTGCGGCGGTCCCAGGTCTCGCGGCCGCGTCCCGTGGCGTACCAGCGTTCGGCCGTCTCGATGTCGCCCTCCGCTTCCGCGATGCGGCCCAACCGGTACGGCGGGGTGGGCGCCGTGATCATGGCCTCGTGCGCCTTCTCCACCTCCCGCTTCGCCTCGGCGATCTCGCCCTTGTGGAACAGGACCCAGCCGAGGGTGGCGTGATAGGCGGATTTCTCCCAATCCAGGAGATCAGCGTACTCCGCCACCGAGAAATATTCCCGCGCCCCTTCGAGGTTGTCCTCTCTGGGCTCGAGGCCTGCTCGCGCGAGCTGTTCAGCGTAGTCCAGCCGGCTGCCGCGCTCCGCGAGCGCCACCGGCAGCGTGCTGTACCGCCTAACAGAGGGCAGGGACGAGTGCTCCTCAATGCGCTCCACCACCGAAAGCAATTCATCGGCGGTCGTGGTACTGTCCTGCACGAGGATTCCGAAGAGCTGGCTGTACGTGTTTGCCAGCACCGCGCTGTTCACACCCGGCATGGTGGTGATCGTCCAGAGCCCATCACGCAACTCCCGGGTCACCGTGGCGCTGTCCGCCTGCGTGGTGGCCCGGTCGTAGGCGGCGCTGGCCTCCAGCCGTGCGCGCCCCCACGCGACGTGCGCCGCCTGCCATGTGCCGGCGTGCTCGCGCTGGAGCAGGTCCGCCATGACGTCGAACTGCTCGGCATCCCGGAGCGACAGGAAGTACTCGGCGACGGCAAACCTGGCTCCCAGCGCATGCTGCCGCTCTTCCAGGTAGGCGTCCATGGCCGCACGGATTTCGGCCTGTTTCTCGTCCGCCGGGACATCCCTGCGTGCACCGAGCCCGCGCCAGTACGCCAGCCGGACGGCGTTGGAATGCGGAGACAGCTCCACGGCGCGTTCCAGCAGTGGCAGCGCTTCGTCGGCACGGCGATCCCGCCGGAGACGTTCGGCCGCCAGGAGGTAGGCGGCTACGCTCGGTGGCGGGTCCGAGAGGGCAACCTCGAGTTCCCGCTGTGCGAGGGGCGCAGCCGCGGTGTCGCGGAGGCCGGGGAAATCAGCCATGTCCCACAGCACCGAGGCATTCGCGGCCCTCAACCCTGCCGTGGCGCGGCCGCTAGCGATGAAGGAGTCGGCGAGTGCGACGGCCTGCGCATGGCGGAGGTGAGCAGTGTGGATGCGCATTACGTGGCGTGCGATGTCCGGGTTGTCCGGCGCCAGCTGCCGTGCCTTCGCCGCAGCCAGGAGGGCATCGTCGGTGCGGGTCCGCTCGCGAATGACATACCCGCGCGCGACCTGCACCCAGGCATCGTCGGGCCAGCGGACCGCGTACTCCTCGCCCAGCCGCATCGCCTCCTTCAATCCGCGGTAGCCGGAAAGACTGATCACATACAGCCCGTGCAGCGCGGCATCGTCGGGGTGCTCCCGGATCAGTCTCGCGCCGAGATCCACCGCCTCATCATCTACGCGCAGGTCGAGCAGCTGGAGCACTTGCGCGGCGGCGGCGCTGAGCGGGGGCGCATGGGCGTTCGCCACCGGCCGCGTGCTCTGCGCGCCTCCAGCGGCGGGCCCGGGGACAGACGTCTGTGCGCTGACCGCGTCTCCTGGTGCCGCCATGGCCAGGCCGGCGAGGAACGAGAGAACGAGGAGCCCACTGCGCCGGGCATGGTCGTGTAGGACCAACGTGGATCGCAAGGTCATGGCGTGTTTCCCTCGCCGCGCAGGAAGTCCAGCAGCAGCTGCGACGACTGGTAGCCCTTCACGGAGCTGAGGGCCGCGCCCGTGGCAGGGTCCACGATCAGGATGTTGGGGTAGCCCACCACCTCGTAGCGCCGGACGTGCTCCATTTCGATGTCGCCGTCCAGCTTGACACCGATGTATCCCGCCCGGAGCGTCTCAACGACCTCGGCATCGCTCCAGATCCACTGGTCCATTGTGTGACACGGCCCGCACCAGTCGGTTTCGAAGTACAGGAAGATTCTTTTGCCGGAGGCCTCCGCCGCGGCCATCGCCCCGTCGAGGTCCTCCGTCCAGATATACGGCGTCGTGGCGCGCGGACGCGTCCGCTCTTCCGCAACCATGTCGTCCGCCAGGCGGTCTTCAGCCTTCGATGTCTCGTAATCGACGACCGCGAAGGTGATGGATGAGCCGTCGTGGGCGAACGAGCGGAACTCGAGGACGAGGTCGGGTCCGTCGGCGTCGCGTTGGAGGAACATCAACCGATCCGTTCCCCGCGCTTCCTGCCAGCCCAGCACGCGCGTGCTCGCCTCCGGCATTGACGCCTCCACTACGCTCCAGTCGTCTCCCGGACCGTAGAGGGCGTCGTTGTTGCCGTCCATCGCCGCAACCAGCGCCGGGACACCGTTGACCGTAACGCTTCCAGAGCGCCAGGAGCGGCGCGAATAGCGGATCATGGTTTCTGGTGCCGGCTCGCCGGATCCGTGGACCATCCAGAAATTCACGAAGTACGGCTCGGAGCGTTCCGGATCCGGGAACAGGACGCGGAGCTCAACGCTCTCGAACCGGTGCCTCAGGTCTCCGGTTTTCTCGTTCCGCGACAGTATAACGACCACCGGCGGACCATCGTCGGAGAAGTCGCCATTGCGGTTCATGTCGAGGTACAGGCGGGTGAAGACGCCCGGTGCATCGGCCGTGGCGGTAAGCAGCAGGGGGATCCAGGATTCTTGTGTGGGACCGATCTGGATCACGCCTCGTCGGACCGGATCCACCGCGCCGGCGGGCAGGGCCTGGCCAGATGGCACGTCTGCGAGTGGCACCCGCGTGCCGATCGGCGAGAAGTTCGGCCCCGGATACTCGCCAGGTGCGTTGTAGGTGAGCAGTACGGTATACACGTTCGACTGGGCCGCAACACCAGCGGCCGTGGCGGCGGCCTCCCCCTGGAGCATCTCCACCCGCCAGACGAACTCCTCGTACACTGCGGCGCTGGCGCCGCGATGCTCGAAGACGATCCGCCCCTCCCTGTCCGCGAACCAGGTGGTGGGGTAGCTGTTGACTCCGTAGCGGGTCACGAAGTTGTCGTCCACGAGGACGGGCCAGTCGTACTCGTTGTCCACCATCCAGGTCCTGACGTCGTCGAGATCGGGGTCGAACGCGTTGACGGTCAGGAACACCACACCGGGATCATCCCGGTACTTCTCGTGGAGTTGCTGGATCTGCGGCGCCTCCGCCACGCACGGGCCACACCAGACGCCCCAGAAGTTGATGACGACGATGCGGTCCTCCAGCTCGTCGGCCCCGATGCGCCCGCCGTCGAGCCATTCCAGGTCGATGGCGGGCAGGTCCCGAGGCTCCTCGATGCGGGTGTCCGCCACCCGCTGCCGGCGCCGGTCACGGTCCCGCTCCAGGGTCGCGGCAACGAACTCCTCGTAGCCCTCCATGGAACCGTGGCGCTCGGTGTAGATGCGCTCCAGGGCGTCACTGTTCGGCTTGTCGTCGCCCGTCCACATCCGCTCTTCCCGCTCGCCCCATGCGTAGTGGATCGCCGCCCTTTCCAGGTCACCCTCTGCCTCCGCCAGGGCGCCAGCCCGGAACTGGATCCCAGTACGGGCAGGCTTCAGCTCCAGCGCACGGTCGATGGCCTCCCGGGCCGCCGCAAGGTCACCTGCCTTGAGCTCCACGTAGCCCAAGGCGGCGTGGACGTTTGCCAGCGCCCCGTCCAGGTAGTCCGCCGCCGCGCCAGGCGTATCGAAAATCTCCATTCGCTCCGAAACCATCTCCTCCACCGCATCAAAACCGTCCCGGGCGAATTCCCTGGCCGCATCCAGGTGAACCCCCCGCTCCGCCAGCCCGTTGGCCAGCAGGTACTGGGGAGCCCAATCCGTGTGCTCCGCGGTGCCACGAGCCAGGAAGAGAAGGGTGTCGGGGGAGACGGTTTCGTCCCGCCACGCGTGATTAAAGAGGGTCTGGTACGCATCGCCCAGCTGGGAATGGTGGTGAGGGCGGTCGATGAACGACCACAGCATGGACGACAGCTCCGCCCGGGCCGCCACGGTGTCCTCCACCTGGCCGTGCAGGAGACTCGCGGAGAGTCTATGCCACCGATTGCTTAGCACAAGCTCCGCTTCCTCCGTGTCGGCGAACTCCGTCAGCACCCGATCCTGGAGCGCCGCACCCTCCGCGATCAAGTCTTCCATGTCGTGCTGGCGTCCCAGGGAACCAAGAAGTAACGCCACGTCGGCGAGGGTGCTCGGGTAGTTGCCTCGCCGCTCCAGGAGTGCGCCGGCGGACGCGCTGATCAGGGCCTTCTTCTCCTCCGCCTCCAGGCCAGGCTGGTCCGAGATCGCACGCCAGTGGTCTCCCCCGATGACGAAGGAACCAGGGGACAGCGCCGCCGCCCGCTCCAGCAGGGCCGCGACTTCGTCCCTCCGCCGCCGATCTCGAAGCAGGTTGTTTCCGGCCCGAAAGTGGGCGTTCACGTTCCCCGGATCGTGCTCCCGCACCCGGGCCAGAATCTCGAGCCCTTCGGCCACCCGTTCAGGATCTTCCCTTAAGCCCAGGTAGGCGTTCCCCTTGAGGGCTAGCAGCTCCACCCATTGCCGGTCCACCACCGGCCCCTTCTCCTCGATGAGGGTGGCGGCTTCCTGGTACTGCCGCCGGTCATGGAGGACGACGCCTCGAACCCACACCGCCTCCGGCAGCGTGGGCGCCAGCTCTAGCGGCCTGAGCGACGCTTCGAGCGCCTTCCCGTCCGGGTCCCAGACATGGGTCAAGGCAAGGGCCAGGGCGATGGCGCCCCAGACGTCGTCAGGTCGGGACTCCACCATCGACTCCGCACGCGCGACTACCTCCTCCGCACGGGTCGACCGGGAGGATGATGAGCGCGACAGGTTGGCTACCGTCCACGCCTCCAGTTCGGTGCTCTCCGGCCAGCGCTCCAGCGCCGCCTCGCCCACCGCGGCGCCGTGGTGGAAGTCGTGGCCGAAATAGAGGGATCGGACCCGGGTGATGGCGCTTTCCAGGTCGGCCGGCGAGTCCGCTGCAATCCCGACCGGGGGGCTCTGGGGGACCGGCGTCTGGGCGGCGGCCTCGCTTCCCGGCACCGCCGGCGCAGCGGCCAGGGCCAGGAGGGTGATGAGCGAGAGTACGAGCACTTGAGGCAGAAACTGCGAGCGGTTTGACGTGGACATCATGGACTCCCGGAAATTGGGTTGGACGTCGCCTGGAGTCCGTCGTCCAGGAACGTGGAGAAGCGTTGGGTGCTGCGGGTCATGCCGAGAAACGTGGCGACGGGATGGCCGTCGCCGTCGACGACGGCGTAGTACGGGAGTGCCAGTGTTCCGAAGCGCTCCTCCTGGAACCGCTGCTGGGACCGGTATGGCTCGCCCTGGCCATCGGTATAGAGACGGACCAGGACGTAGCGATCCATGAGGGCCAGGATCTCGGGACGGGGGAACATGTTGGCCTCCATCCACCGGCAGTTGGTGCAGGTGTAGCCGGTGAAGTCCACGAAGAGCGGCCGGCCCTCTCCCCGGGCCTCGGCAAGGGCTCCGGCATAGTCGTTCAGCCACCAGGCCAGAGCCGCCGCCTCGCCAGCGCCATGCCCTCCGGCAGGGGGAGGGACGTACGCCTCCAGCTCACCCAGGGGCCGCCCTCCGAGCCCCGCGGCCAGCCAGCCCGACAGCATCAGAGCCAGTCCCGCTGCGACCAGCCGGGGAGCCCGCCGAACGCTCGGCGTACGAAGCCCCGCCAGGAACACCCAGGCCAGGGCCAGTGCCGCCAGGAGCCAGAGGGCGATGAAGCGGTCTCGGGGCAGCAGCCCCCACCCGGCGACCATGCTCGCGTTGGACACGAACTTCAGCGCCGCCGCCAGCACGATGATCCCCACGGCCCGGAGCAGCATCTGCATCCACGCCCCCGAGCGCGGCAGCCGCCGGAGGGCGCCCGGCGACAGGGCCAGGAGCACGAAGGGGCCGGCGAAGGCCACGGAGTAGATGCCCAGCCCCGCCAGCGGCCAGCCCGGGTCGCCCTGCGTGGCCAGTACCAGGAGCGCACCCACGAACGGCGCCGTGCAGGTGAAGGACGTGACGGCAAAGGCGCCACCCATGGCTGCCACCAGGGCCAGCCCACCCCGGCCGCCACCACCGCCGGCGGCACCCGAGCCCGGCGGGGCGGAGCCCACGGTGGAGAGACGGGTCACCAGCCATGACGGCAGCCGGATCTCGTAGGCGCCCAGCAGCTTCAGGCCGAAGGCGACGAACAGCACCGCCAGCGACAGGTTCACCCATGGGTTCGTCGCCAGCCGCAGGATCCCGGCGGCGCCGAACACCGCCGTCACCACCAGCCCCACCACCGCGAAGGTGACCACAATCCCCGCCCCGAAGGCCAGCGCCTGCCCGACCGGTCGGGCGCCGCCGGCAGAGCGGGCAAAGAAACCGACGGTCAGGGGGACCAGCGGCAGCACGCACGGCGTCAGCAGGGAGAGCAGGCCCATCACCCCCGCCAGGACCAGGAACCGGGGGAGGGAGCCGGAGCCGGTGAAGGGCGACGGCGGTACCGCGGGTGGCGTCAGTACGACCGGGCCCGACGATTCCGCCTCGGCCAACCCTTCAGACCCGGGCTCCCGCGCGGGGGCAGGATCGGAGGCCGGGATGGGCTCGGTATCGGGGGCCGGCGCAGCCGGCGCGGGCTCGGAATCAGGCTCCGGCGTAGCCGGCACGGGCTCTGCCGCTCCCGCGGCCGGCTCCACCACACCGCCCCCCTCTCCGGCCACGGCCCAGCGCAGCGTGTCTGTCCTGGGCGGCAGGCAGTAGGTGCGGGTGCACGCCTGGTACTGGACCAGCACCGCCAGCGGCGACCCATCCCCACCGTCCACCGGCCGCACCGCCAGGGAGAACTCCGGTGAGCCACGGTAGACTTCACTGATGATGCCGAAATTCCGGTCCGGCAGACGACGAGGCCGGGGCGCCACGAGGTCGCCCACCATACGCCAGCCGCCCCCCGCGGCCACGCCCACCTCCATGGGGTAGGGACCTGCCGCCGGCTGCGTGGGCGCGTACAGGTACCAGCCCTGGTCGATCTCCGCGTCCAGTCGGAACACAACGCTGTCCGGCCCCACTATGCCCGCCGCCCCCACCGCCCCCGCCGCCGGCTCCAGCGTCCAGTGGACGGGGCGCTCCGCCTGACCACTCGCCCCGTCAACAGGCGGGACGAACAGCAGGAGCAGGGCGAACAAACAGGCTCGACGGGGCAGTCTCATTTACTGGATCCTTCGGCGGCGGCTGGAAAGGACGCATGCGCCTCTCGAGCATCCGCTCGAGGCGGACGAGTCGAGAGGTGTGCGCATGGTCAGCTCCTTATGTCGGGGGTCGGTTCCCCCACAACGCCAGTTTCGTGCCCATGCGGTGGTCTGCGCGCATGTGACGCGGCCACAACGGGTTGCGCCGGTTCAGCGCCGCGCGTGAGGCTCCGAAGCGTTACGAAACGTTCCGGTTGCCGCGTGGATCGTTCCGGTGCGCGGCATGCCCGGCCGAAGGGGCGGCACTTACGATGAAAACGTTCCGTTGGAGAAGAAGAGGAGACGCCGGTGGCGAGGGTCTCCACGAGCTCGGCTTCATGGCGCGTAAGGAAGACGTGATCTTCCTCGGCCCGCCCGGGCGCGGCCGACTCGTGAGGGGCGGGTACGTATCAGCATCATGGGACCGTCCTGTGTAGTATGAAAAGCGGAGGCTCAGCGGAGCCGTGCTACGAGCGTGACTATCTCCCGCTGATCCTCCCTCCACACGGGAATCCGGACGGTAAACGTCCTCTGGTTCCTGACTCCCGCGCCTCGGCCGCAAAAGAGGGAGCCAAACGATAGATCTCCCCTCTCCCCGACCCGCACGTGTTCGGCGGGATAGAGCACCTCCCAAATCGACTCGCCCGCCTTCAGGACGACAGAGATCTCGCTGGTCTCCCGCTCCAGAACAGAAGGCACCCTGTGCTCCATCCAGGGGTCCACGGGAGCGATCGAGGCCAGCATGAACGCTCCGTGTTCGTTGTGCAGAGGAGACTGCCTCATGGACGAATACCGGTAGAGCTGGGCGAGTCGCTCCGAGGAAAGGAGGAAGTGCGCCGTACCCGCGGCCTCGGTGAAGCTCGCCCCTCCCCAGTCGATCCGAACGGGAGCGGGCCCGGGATTGTGCAGGAGGACCTCCAGCCATTCGCGGCCGATTCGCAGCTCGGCCTCCACGGCACTCATGCGCGAAGCCGGATCCTCTACGGGGCTGGGGCTGAGCATCTCGATCGGGATGTAGCGCATGGGACCACACGCGCTCGCAAGCAGCAGGATCGGGACCAGCGCGAGCTTCTTCATGGGGTCCTCCGGAAAGGGTGTGTCGCTTCGTAGAGCGGTGAGGCTGCGGAAAGCCCGCCGTCCCGATACCGTGTTTAAGCCAGTCCCGTGCCCATTCGGTGGCCGGCGCGCATGTGACGCGGCCACAATGGGTTGCGTCGTTTCAGCGCTGCGCGTGAGGCTCCGTAGCGTTACGAAACGTTCCGGCAGCGGCGTGGATCGGTCCGGTGCAGGGTATGCTCAACCGCAGGGTCGTCCCGCTGCCAGGGATGTTTGGGATGGCACCTGATGATGCCGTGGTAGGCGGTCAGTGGCTGGATCTGCGACCTGGGCGAAGAACGGGGTCAAGAGCCTCACCCGGCCGACGCTGCGGCCCTTGCGGCGAAAGCATTTCGTTGGAGAAGAAGAAGCGCAGGGGGCGGCTCCTGGACGCCACCCCCTGCGGACTGTTCCGACGAGACCTGCCGGGAAGCTCCTCGACATGCGGAAGGCCATCCCCAATCCACCGCGTGCGCACTACCGGCGTCCGGCGGAATCATTGGCGAACAGCTCGTGCAGTCCGTCCATCCGCCAGAGCTCCTGGCCGGTGTCGACAACGTCGTGGACGAGTCGGTTTCCGGCAGGCGAGAGGAGGAGTCTGCTCCGGTTGGCGCCCGGGATGTTCACACCCCGCTGGGGCCGGAAGGGACTGATTCCGACGACGGTTGTGGAGCCATCGAGTTCGATCCGGAGAATCTCCTCGGCTGTCCTGTCCTCCGTGAATCGCGTCGCGAGCAGCGCGTTTCCGGCCGGCAGCCACCCCAGGAGGGTGACTGCATGGTCCCAACCGGCGATCGCTCGCAACGGCTCGGACCCATCCATCCTCACGACGAAGAGGGAGTCCGACAACGGCTCCGACGCGTCCCTCCTGACGAAGAGGGAATCCGACTCCTCCCAGGCCTGCTGAAGGAACGCCAGTCGCGTCCCATCCGGCGAGACGCTGAACTCCGGGATGGCATCGGAGGTGCGATGCAGCTCGAGTTCGCTACCGTCTTCGAGGGAACGGAGGACGAGCATCGTCCCGCTCCAGTCGCCGTCGAGCGTGTGCTGCGGCAGGGGCAGCACGACAGAGCGGCCGTCGGGCGTCACGCGGAAGAAGCGACTCAACTGCCCGGGCTGCCCCAGATCTGCCGCCGCGAACAGCCGCGTGGTGGTCCCAGTAACCAGGTCCATGCGCAGGAAATCGCTGGGAGATGTATAAGACGACCCTGCTTCTCCCGCTCTCAGAAGCAGCGCCCTGCCGTCCGCCGTAAACTGTGCTGCCCGAGGTTGGACATCCCCATCCAGCCAGAACACGCGGCTTTCGCCGGTCTCCATGGAATGGAGGGTGATGGTGGGTGCCATGTGCCACCGGGTGATCGAAGCGAAGGTCTGACCGTCGGGTGACCATGCCAGTCCGCCAGGAAAAGTGCTAAGGTCCGCAAGAGGGCGCGAAGGGGCTCCGACAATCGCGCCGCTCCGCGGGTCCATGGCCACGACGGCGGGACCTCTCGAGCCGGTAGACACAGTGTAGAAGAGTGCGCCATCCCCGAAGCCGACGGCTTCGCTGCGGAAGAAGCCGGAACGTACCTGGAGGGGCTCGGCGCTCGCGCGGCCATCGACCACACGCACGCTCCAGAGATCCGTCGTTCCCGAGCGGTCGCTGGAAAAGAGAACGACGTCGGTGCCCGGCAGCCAGCCCACCATCCGATCAACGGCGGGGTGCTCGACGAGCGGACGCGCGCCGCCGCCCTGCACGTCGATGATGTAGATGTCCGACCGGCCCTGTTGCCCCCGCGAAAGCTCGTGGTTGTACAGGAGCCAGCGGCCATCGGGGGCCAGATTCATGCCCATCCAGGAGCGGGCGTGCCGCGGGATCGTATGCACCGGTCGCGCCGCGCCGCCTGCCGTGGGGATGAGCAGGACCTTCAGATCACTGGTTTGCGCGCCCTGGCCCGGCCACATCAGCACGAACACCGAGTCCGCTGCCGGGGTCCATGCGACGGGCTGGGGGTGCCAACCGATGTCGGTGGTGTCCGGTGCCAGCAGCGTCCGCGACTCTCCGGTGGCGACATCAAGGATCAGGAGGGACTCTTCCGTTTCCTGTCGGTCAAGGAAATTCATCCACTGGAACACGATCTGGCTGCCATCGGGCGATGCCACGGTGTACATGGCCATGCCCGTGTCGTACGGCTCGTCGTTGAAGCGAAATCGACGGACCTCCTTGCTGACCATATCGAAGACGGCCGGATCTCCGAAGATCCAGTCCGTGGTCGCCACCCCGGCGCCGTCCGGCATGATCGAGCCCAGATAGGGATTGATGTTCATGGTGGTGTCCTGCGCGGACGTCCATACGCGCCGGGTCGTCACCACGCTGGTGTCGCTCGCGAGCGGAGCGGCGTACGCGGTCGCTGCGGGCGGACCGCGCAACCAGTCTCC
>Ga0209498_1001136_pt1 | contig 16347 bp, 11 predicted proteins | sample WalLakDeSediment_FD_184131 | JGI IMG/M metagenome (GOLD analysis project Ga0209498, IMG submission 184131) | Lake sediment microbial communities from Walker lake, Nevada to study Microbial Dark Matter (Phase II) - Walker Lake 11/02/13 Deep... | ecosystem: Environmental > Aquatic > Freshwater >... | reverse complement strand
TATTCATCCTCATCGATATTTGTCATTTCCCTGCCGAGTATCTCTATGTACCCCCGTGTAGGCTTCATCAATCCGATGAGATTTTTAAGGAGCGTGGTTTTCCCGCAGCCACTCACCCCGAGAATAACCGTGATCTCATTTTCAAATATTTCAATAGAAACATCCTCGAGAACGTCATTCCCGTTATATCCCGCCGACAGGTGCTTTGTTTTAATAATCGCGTTTGACATATATACTACAGGTAAAAGAGTAATCCTAATATACTATCCGCAATAATGACTAAAAATATTGCAACAACGACAGAACGTGTGGTCGATCTCCCGACTCCTTCCGGTCCGCCTTCGACGTGCAATCCAAAATAAGAGGCGACCACAATGATGATCGTTGCAAAAACTATGCTCTTGACAAAAGCCGTCATTATCTCATAATATCGAAGAGCAAATGTCGCTTCATTGTAAAAAGCGTTGAAATCTATCTGAAAGTTTATGAGTCCGATAACAGCACCGCCGAATATACCGACGAATGTTGCAACCGCTGCGAGGAGCGGCATCGAAATTAATATTGCAAACAGCTTCGGTATTATCAGGTATGGAACCGGATCGATGCCCATCGACCGGAGTGCATCGATTTCTTCGGAGACTTTCATGGCACCGATCTCGGCAGCAATAGAAGAACCCGAGCGACCAGCAACCATAATCGCAGTCAGAAGCGGACCGAGTTCTGCAATCATTGCAAATGTTATCAGCTGGGCAATAAAGATTTCAGCTCCGTATGGTCGCATTTGAAGGCCGACCTGTAAGGTGAGGACAAGTCCGATAAGGAAGTTAACAAGAACAATGATCGGTAAGGCAGTTACACCGATAAAATTTGCCTGACGGATAACCTCACCCTTTCGCCGAAGTTTCGGACGGAACAATGCTATAAATCCGAAATAAGAAATATTTGCCAGGAGGTTCATAAAATCACGAAAAACTAACAAGAGTTTATAAACACTCCCGCCGATATATTCCAGGGGATGTTGCTTCGCCTGCTCGTCCTGTGGCTTTATAATTTTCCCCGAAAACGTTTGAATTGTCTTTTCAAGATCCGGAGAGATATTTTGAAAAGTTACTTCAACGCCTTGCTCGACGGCATTTTCTCTCACCTTTTCGAGCGTCATGACGCCTGCACTGTCGATGTATTCGACATTGGAAAAGTCGATACATAGCTCGGAGCTTTGGGAGGACTTACGTAATATCCCCCGGACACGATCATAGAAATGTGTAATCGTATTGATGTTTAAAGTATCGGGTGGATGAATTGTCTGATTGCTCATGGATTAAACAAATAACTTATTCAGTTATGAAATATTCAATGGTTTTGTTCATAAAGGTATAGATTTCATTGATGAATATATTGTTAATCTCACGCGCAAACACATTCATCGGTGTATGAACTTCAAAAGCTGAAAATGTATTAAACCGATGCGACAGGATGATCCGGTTGCCGCGGACATCAACAAGATCGATGACACCATCTATGTGCGCTCCCGCTTCCCCTTCAATATCAACCCGTTCTAATATATTGATCGCACCCGTCACGATAAATTGCGGAGCTGTGACTGTAAGCCGCAACTGACATACTTCGAATATTCGGGCATCGTGTAAAATCTTCCAGACGAAATAACGGACCGCGTTCCCTGGTGTTTCTGCCCACTGATGATAATGATAATATTCCAGTTCATTTGAGTCGGTCCGTAGAGCTATGCGCGTATCATTATAAGGACCGGCAATTGAGAAGTCGATCACCTCTACAATATAGGGTAACGGTTCTTCTGCAAGCGGTTGCACGATATCCGGCGGAGTCATGGAATAAGAATCAATTGTATAATAGACAATTGACCGTTGTTTACCGGCGCAACCTGCCAGAAAAAGTATACACGTCAGAAAAATAATGGTCTTTTTCATTTATCACTCCAGTCTATTGTCAGGGGGATTGCTGGGCCGTGATCCACGTATCAAAATTGACGGATTTGAATCGATTTGCCTGGCGGCACTGCTCAAATATCGTGTAATGAGATGTAATTCATCGATCGTATCGACAAACTTTCCGGTATTTCGCATAACAAGCGTTTCGGTATGATTGAGTACATCATCCAGCGATACCAGGACTTTATTGACATCTTCAATCAGTTTCGTTAAATCTACCTGACGTACGGTGCTTGTGATATCCTGCATATCTGCAAGGATTGTAGTTAGTGTATCTGAAGAGATGAATCGATTAAATGATTCGGCGGTATATTTAGCAGCAGTACTTAAACCCTTTAGTTCTACGACAAGGGTATCAAGATTCGTCATTGTTCTATCCATCCTCTCACGATTCTCGTCGAGTGCTTCGCTTACCTTCCGGACGGTGCTTACGGATTCATCAAAGAATGAGAATATTCTGTTTTGATTTTCGATACTCGATAATTCAATTAAATTATTCAACACTAATTCGATCTTCTCGGTAATGACTTCCGCACGGCCGGTGATATCTTCCGTAAGTGATTTCCCGGGTTGGATATACCCTCCGGGTGCCAGCATATCCGATTCAACCGTACCACCCCGAAGTTCGATCTGCTTTAAACCGGTAATACCGATAGTTGATATCTCGGCCCGAACATCCTCTTTGATCGGGGTCTCCTTTTCGATTGCGACTGTAACAATGATTCTATTTAAATCTTTGGGATCAATTTTAATGTTTCTGACATTCCCGACATTCAAACCCAGATATTTAACCTGACTTCCGATATCGAGACCGCTTACCGAGACATCTTCGTAAGCAATGTGGTAAATATCCTTCGTGTCAAAAATACGGTCATATGATAAGGTCCCGACCGCTATGAGTATCACCGTAATTGAAATAACGATAAAAATACCCAGTCTTATCTTTTGTGCTCTTGTCACCATACATACCTCCATCCACCAAGTTGACGTTTATGGGAATAGTAATAATTTTTGTATATTTCTAATAAAAGTCAATATCAGCATTCTCCAATTATGAACTACGACCACATACTCCGTGAAATATATAAAGAGGTTTCACCACTGTTCGACAAAGGGAAGGTTGCACAATATATTCCCGCACTTGCCGCCGTACCACAGAATAAATTCGGAATGGCAATATGTACTCTCGGCGGTGATACATATTCAATTGGTGATGCCGAAGAAAAATTTTCCATACAAAGCGTTTCAAAGATATATGCCCTGACGCTGGCGTTTAAATTATTAGGTGAAAAATTATGGATGCGGGTCGGGAAAGAACCTTCCGGCAATCCGTTCAACTCGCTCGTCCAGCTTGAGTATGAACGAGGTATTCCACGGAATCCGCTTATTAATGCAGGATCGCTCGTTCTTGCCGATATTTTACTTTCAGAACTTCAGGATCCGAAAAAGACAATTATTGAATTCGTCAGGAAAACAGCACACAATCAGGCCATTCACTACGACAACGCCGTCATAGCTTCCGAAAAGATAACCGGCCACCGGAACTTTGCACTGGCACACCTCATGCACAGTTTCAATAACATCCGCAACCCCGTGGATGACGTCCTTGACGTTTATTTACATCACTGCGGTATATCCATGAATTGTATCGAACTTGCAAGGTCATTCCTTTTTCTTGCGAATCATGGAGTCATCCCCGATACGGGAGAATACGTTCTCGGTAAAAGCGAAGCCAAAAGGATAAACGCGCTGATGTTAACATGCGGCCTCTATGATGAATCCGGTGATTTTGCTTTTCGTGTCGGACTACCGGGGAAGAGCGGCGTCGGCGGTGGCATAGTTGCCGTATTACCGGAAAAACTCAGTGTTGCCGTCTGGGGTCCTGCGCTCGGTACGTCCGGTAATTCACTTGCGGGTATAAAAGCACTGGAACTATTCACAACGCTTACCGGCGTGTCAATATTTTAATCAGATAGCTTTATTGCTTTTTGCTCGTCGGGCTTGAGTTCGAAGGTGGATCCGTTTAACCCGATTATTATCTCTTCACGTTTTCCGTTTATTGCCTTTATGACTATCTCTCTTTGATTCACCGAAATATCAAGCCACGTACCATAGTATCGTATCCGAAAATGGAGGTTATTTACTCCATCGGGTAACGCAGGATCAAGCCAGAGAACATCGTCACGAATCGAGAGACCCGTAAAACACCGTTGTACGATATCGACAGTGCCGGCCATCGCTCCAAGATGGATCCCCTCTTTTGTTGTGCCACCCTGAATATCAGTGATATCGCTTTCGAGTGCTTCTTTGAATAGTGTCCATGCTTGCTTTCTGTCGGATCGCGCAAGGACCCACGAATGAACTATCCGGCTTAAGGTTGACCCATGGTCGGTCCGGTCAAGGTAATACTTCACAATTTCAGGTAATTTTTCCCGATTGAGCTTATACCCGAGTCGTTCGAATATCTCTTCCAGTATTTCTGCAGGGAAAAAATAAAAGAGCATTAACACATCGGCTTGTTTCGAAATCTTGTATTTATTCGGATTATCGTTTTCGGATTTCAGTATTCTATCAAGGCGATGGAGATGACCGTATTTTTCTCTATAGGCATCCCAATCTAACTCCTTGAGACTTTCGTAGCCTTCAAATTGAGCAGGTATATCTTCTTTTTCAAAAACGATTCTCATTTTTCTTGATATGGCGTGCCATCGGTCAATTTCCTCTTCTGTCAGATCAATCTTATCCGTGACCTCATTCCTGCAATCGGGATCCAGCAATTCAAGCGCTTTGATTGCTCTGCAAATACACCAGACAGCCATTACATTTGTATAGGTATTGTTATTTAGTCCGGGCTGATCACTATCCGGATAGCCCTCATGATACTCATCGGGTCCCACGACACCTTTTATTTCATACTTATCGAGATCTTCGTTATAGGTTGTCAATGAATCCCACAATCGCGCGATCTCGAGGAGCATTTCTGCACCGTACGCAGTGAGAAATTCAATATCATGAGTTGTCTGGTAATAATGCCAGATATTATATGCAATTGCAGCATTAACATGACGCTGGAGGTGTGTATAATCGGGATCCCACTCTCCGGAACGGGGATTGAGATGCAGTTCCTGTGTTTCTTCACGTCCGTTACTGCCGCTTTGCCAGGGGAACAGTGCTCCACGTAAATTCTCTTTTTTTGCCGCTTCCCGTGCCGTTCCCAGCCGGCGATACCGGTATAAGAGCAATGACCTGGTTATCTCCGGTAACCGGTGATTAAAAAACGGTAAAATAAAAACCTCATCCCAGAAGATATGACCGCGGTATGCTTCACCATGTAAACCACGCGCAGGAATACCAAAATCCAGATCAATGGTATTCATCGACGTCGTTTGGATCATATGAAATATATGTAAACGTAAGATTAATTGTGACCTTCCGCCGTCTTCATCAAATGTTATATCGGTTCGATCCCAGTAATATTTCCAGCGCTTCCAGTGGTCTTTAAATAATTCATCAAAAGTTCCCGATGCTTTTACTGCGTTGCGGGCATCGAGGCCGCATTCTGTAATTGCTTTATCCCGGGATGAATACAACGCAACGATTTTCTCTACAGTTATTTCTTTCCCTTCTTCCACCGGGCAATAGAAACTATGCGCAACAAATCCGTCCTCCTGAAATAACTCTCGTTGAACATCATGTTTTTTATCGTCTTTATAAATACGCGTTCGAGCCGCTTCTGCAACGTGTATTTTTGATTGCTTTGTTTCAACCTGCAACCAGATGCTTTCGTCGTCGACGACTCCGCCGTCAAGAGCACGCAGGTGATCTCCGCGCAAAGTTCTATAACGTTCAACGCCGTTATTTGTCACCGTACCGTCAATTGCAGAGCGTATTTGTATTTTTCCCGACCAGTTTTCGGGCCGTATAGTCATCTTGATTGCAGCAAGATGGTGCTCCCGGATATGGACGAATCGTTTTGAAATAACAGTTGTTATTCTGTCCATTTTATCCTTACAGGTTACCTCCCGTTCAAGAAACCCCTCACGGAGATGAAGCTCCTGGCGAAAAGATTGGATCTGAATATTCTGCAGGTCAAACCATTCACCATGTTCGGGCCGAAAGGTTAAGGGCAACCAGTTCGGGAAATTAACGAGATCCTCATTTTCAACCATTCTACCGGCTACTTCGGATTTCATTCTATTAAAGCCACCGGCCAGATAGGTACCCGGATAGTGTACATCATCAGCCTGTGTCTCTTCTCCCGCTCCTCTTGTCGCGAAATTCCCATTTCCCAGCGTGCACAATGCTTCCCGCAAGCCCTCTTCCTCGGGTTTGAATTCAGTATATTGTAATGACCACATAACAGTAACTCCGTTTATATCGAGGTCGATAGTCGTTTAAGAAATGCGCGGACAGCGTCAGTATCCGCAAGGACATAGTGAGCATCGGATTTTTTCTTTTCATCCGCTACAAGTATTCCTACACCGTCATGCTGAATCTCGCGGAAGGCATTCTCATCGGTGAGGTCGTCTCCGATATAAACCGGAATACTATTCTTCTCGTCCATTTCCAATGCTTTTAATAGCCATCGAACAGCTTTGCCTTTATGCCAATCGATAGAGGGTTGAATTTCGATGACTTTTTTTCCTCCGCTTTTTTTCAGGCTTTCATACCCTTTTAATGCTTCATCGACGATGTCTTTAACTGTCTGGACGTGATCATCTTTAACCCGTCTGTAATGGATCGCCACCGAAAATTTTTTCCGCTCTACCTGTGCGCCGTTTATGTTGATTAATTTCTTCTCGAGTTCTTCCTCTATTTCGTCAAGTTTGTCAATGAACCGCTCACCTTTCTCATGCGTCTTTTCAAAACCCCCGGGACCTTTTATATCGAAACCGTGACTCCCTGCATAGTAAAGATTATCAAGAGTCACCCGCTCTTCGACATCTTTTCTGTCTCTTCCGCTCACAATCGCAACGGTACACCGCCCGCTTATCTCTTTCAGAACCTCCCTCATATCTTCGGCCATAACGGCATCTTCAGGACGTTCCACGATAGGTGTTAATGTCCCGTCATAATCCAGAAAGAGTACGATTTTTTCCCCTTTGAACTTTTCGACTATTTCATCAAAAGATTGTATTGCCGACGGTAACCACGCTGCCGGTTTATCATCCTGAATTTGTACCTGCTCAAGATCCTTGACGACAACATCGGCGCCTTTTTCAAGAAGCTCATTTGCAATACCTGTACGATCAACGCCGATAACAAGACCGAAATCTCCCCTGCTTCCTGCACGAACCCCGGAGATTGCGTCCTCGACAACTACGGTACGCTGTGCCGCTACGCCTAATTGATCAACCGCGGAGAGAAATACATCCGGATGCGGTTTACCCCGCAAATCCATTTCTGCAGCATCCACTCCATCCACTTTGACTTCGAACAAATGGAGTAAGTCGGCACGTTTCAGTACCGGTTCACAGTTTTTACTCGATGATATAATACCGGTTTTAAATCCGGCGGCAAGAGCATCTTCGATGAGCTTAACGGTTGAATCGAAAATGACAACACCCTCTTCTGTCAGCCGCTCCTGGAAAACCTGGTTTTTCCTGTTACCCAGCCCGCAGACTGTCTCTTTACCCGGAGGATCGGACGGATCACCATATTCCAATGTAATATCACGGGATTGCAGAAAATCTTTCACGCCTTTATAACGGGGCTTACCGTCTACATATTGCAGGTAATCGTTATTCTTATCAAACGGTATAAATTCAGTGTTCGTTTTTTCTGCTTGTTTTTTCAGTACTTCGTCGAAGATTTGTTTCCAGGCCGAAGCGTGTACACCCGCAGTATCCGTAACGACACCATCGAGATCAAAAACGATAGCATCAAATTCGGATGTCTTGATTGTAACCGTTGTATTTTTTGGATTCATAGCATTATCCATGTATTGGGTAGACAAGTAAAATTAAGAAGATATACGACTGGTGTAGAATTTTTTACAGCAGATAATCAGCATGGATCCGTAAAAACCTTAGTGCGAATCCGGTAATTATTTATAAGATACTAAATTAATTGGATAGATGCCAAAATTAAGTATACAGAGCGATATTATTTTGCGGATTTAAATATATATTCGCGGAATTCTTGCCGACAGTGCACACAGAATCTCATATGGAATTGTTCCTATTCTGGATGCAATGTCCCATGCAGTAATAGTTTCCTCACCGCCGGTACCGAGTAGTGTCACCTCATCACCAACAGAGATGCTGTTATCATCCCCAAGATCTACCATAATTTGATCCATACAGACCGTACCCACCTGGGGAAATCTTTTTCCCTGTATTAAAACATCCGCATTGTTTGTCAGCAACCGATTGAAACCGTCTGCATAACCGACAGGAATTGTACCGATGTGCGTTGGTGAAGCGGTTGTATACCTTCTCGAGTAACTAATACTGACACCCTTCTCAACTCTTTTTATTAATGTTATCGCTGAACGTAAAGAAAGAGGCTGTTGCAGGTGAAGGGTATCGGGAATGCTTTCTCCCGGAGGATAGCCATAGAGCATGATTCCGGGTCTTACCATGGTGTAATATGTCTGCGGGTAGTGTATTATTCCGCCGCTGTTCGCCAGATGTATGTGTTCAAATTCGACGCCCTGTTTTTTTGCGTCGGTCAGGACCGATTCGAAACGTTCAAGCTGGTGGAAAACGTATTCCGGATCGTTTCCCTCCGATGTTGCGAGGTGACTGTACAGACCCACCGGTTCGATACTTTTCATTTGTGAAATGCTGTGTATAGCCCGGTATGCTTCCCGATATTGTATACCAACCCTGCCCATACCCGTATCAACTTTCAGATGTGCTCTGATTTTATTGCCGGTTGAAGCAAGATACTCGTTTACCGTTTCCAGAGCTCCCAATGATGGTATTGTCATTTCAAGGTCGTAGGCATGATAATATGGATATTCTTCTTCTCTTGCTCCGTAGAAAACAAGTATGGGGGTCGTAATTCCTGCGTTTCGTAGTGCTACTGCTTCCTGGGTGAATGCAACTCCGAGCATATCGATTGAATTGGATTGTAAATATTGTGCAACTTCGATCATGCCATGTCCATAGGCATTGGCTTTTACAACGCCCATAATGCGGACATTCTTCTGAACCAAATTGCGGATTTCCGAAACGTTGTGACCGATCTTTGAGAGATCTACCTCAGCTCTTGTCGCACGCATACTATTGCCGGAGGGGGGTGTGGAAGCAATGATTTCCCGTGGATTATCTGATATTGTTGACATAGTGTTCTGCAAAATGATGTTTCATAAAATGTAATGATTACATATCTGCAAAGCAAGGGGTGTGATGCAGGTAACACCTGTGAGCGAGAGCATTCCGAATGTTTGCGCAATACCGTATAATGCTTATAGATAAATTCAATCACGGTAAAGATACAAATGAGATATCGTAATACTAAATTAGGATTAATAAACAAAAAATAACTATGGGGGAAAAATCTATGTTTGAAAAGTATTATAGTCTTGCTCAAAGCTTCAGCACACAGTATCTGGAAGCACAACTGAAACACACCAAACACCCGAGAATTAAACATAAAGCCTTTCATAAGGTGCTTAAGACGCGTTTATTACTCGAGAAAAGACCAAATAACGGGACAACGATAAAAAAGCAGTAGTCCGGTTATTTCTTTTTCTGAATCCGGAGCCAGTTTAAAAAACCATCGCTGATCTGAAAGTGCTGTGGAGAATAGATGCCTTCTCTGACACTCTGGACATCTTCAATGGTATAAAATGCCTTCGGATTATATGACTTTACGATCTTCAAGACGCGGGCTAAATCATCGCGTTTTACGACACTATAGATAATTTTAACGTCACTGGTCTTTCCCTGTGCATCAACGTGCGTGACACCGAATCCGGCGTCGTACAACCGTTCGACGAGTTCGGAGGCCTCCCTCTGCGTGATGATGCGTATGATAGAATTACCTATGGCAAGTTTTTCTTCGATGAATAAACCCACATAATTGCCGGCGGCAAAACCTCCGGCGAAACTTATGTAATAAAGGGGATTGGTGATATTTTGGATTATTTGAGAAACGGCAATAAGCCAGATGATGGACTCAAAAAAACCTAACAAGACAACCAGAAATTTGTGTCCCCGTATGAGATAAATAATACGAATTGTCCCAACCGATACATCGATTATACGCGCACATATTATCAGAAACGGTATGAGTCCGTAGATTATCCATGGTGAATCTGATAATAAAAGTTCAAACATACTCCCCTCCTCTTATAGGTCATAATAATGATCACATATTCAATAAAATATTTTTTAATTAAGAATCAATCAAGAGATAGATAAAAAAAGCCCGGTGTAACCATCACACACCGGGCTGAAAGCACATAACGATTGCAACAAGATTATTGAATAGCGGTGAGCTCCATAGTGGCAGTTCCTCCTCCGATCTGTGCCGGCAAGACGTCCGTCTTTTTTATAATTTTATATGTCTCATCGACTGTAATCCATACACTGCTTTTTCCGGACGGATCATCGATCGGCTGTAATTCCAAACGGTAACATGTATAGGTACCCGCGGGAACAGTCACATCTTCAATCCCCGCGACATGAACCTTCATTATTCTGCTTTTTTGCATATTAAGGTCCAATGTCCGGATCGTTGTTTCTCCACCTTCACTCAATCCCATTCCGAGCAACGCAATATCCAGCGCAGGCCCATCACCGAACACCGGTGCCCGCAGTTGCACCATAATCGGTATTTCCTGAGGTCCTGCTGTGATTTTTCCGGTTACCGATTCGGGTGAGTAGTCAACGGAAATAACCGCCATGCCCTGGGTGGTAGACCGTTTCACAGGCACCAGAGAAGAATAATCAAGATAAAAGGTATCCGCAACTGCACCGAACGGCCCCGAAGCAGTCTCAATTGATTTCCACACATCCATTTCATTAAAACTGGATTTTGTAAGTGTTCTGACCGATTGTATGGTAAATGATTGTCCGGCGGTTTCGAGTACCGTGGAATACTGTAAATTATATTCCGATAATCGGTTTGTATCCATAGAGGGAAGCGGAGCAATTTCTGCATCTTTGGAAATTGTTATCGGTTCGGGTAAGGTAACCGTCGTAATATCGACCGTGATATTCTCTAATCTCTCCCCTATTTCTTCGGGAACGTCTTTTTGATACCGGCCACCGAGATGTCTTGCAAAGAATTCTTCCATTGCAACATAAAACGCTATTCTGTTTTCGCGTCCCGCAAAGCCGTGTCCTTCATCGGGTGCAACGATGTATTCGACATCACGTTCCAGATCTCTCAAAGCAACGACAATCTGATCTGATTCTGCCTTGATGACACGCGGATCGTTGGCTCCCTGGACAACCAGCAGAGGTGCTTTGATATGTTCAGCAGAATAGAGAGGCGATTGCGCTTTCATCATATCGACATCCTCGGGATCATCAAGATCACCTACGCGGACGGCAAAGATCTTCCTGATCGGCTCCCAGTACGGCGGGATGGAGTTCAATAATGTGATAATATTCGATGGTCCGACGAACGAAATTCCCGCCGCGTAAAGATCAGGCGTAAAAGCGAGTCCCGCCAGGGTCGCGTACCCGCCGTATGAACCGCCGTATATCGCGACACGTTCAGGATCGGCAATTCCTTGCTCGATCAGATACCTGACACCATCCGTAATATCGTGCTGCATATATCCCGTTCCCCACTCTCTGTTGCCCGCATTCAGAAACTCTTTACCGTAACCGGTAGAGCCTCTGAAATTTTGCTGAAATACGGCATACCCGCGATTGGCAAGGAACTGAACTTCCGACCGATAACCCCATGTGTCTCTCGCCCAGGGTCCGCCGTGAGGTAGTATAATAACGGGCAGGTTTTTCGGCTCAACTCCCATTGGAATTGTAAGATATGCCGGTATCTCCAATCCATCGCGCGCTGTATATCGCACGGGGATCATTGAAGCAAGATATTCAGTCGGTAAATTCGGTCTGGGACGATACAGAAAGCTAATCTCCTGCTTAACACGATCAAACAAATAGGTCGCACCGGGATCGGTATCGCTTGTGACACTGATAAGGAATTTTGATTCATCCGCTGTTGATGATCCCCGGTATATATCCCCGTCCGGGAGATTTGCTTTCAGAAATTCATAGTCTTGTGCAAACTTTTCATCGCGCGGATAGACCCGAAGCCGATCACCCAGATAATATGTTGCGATCAACTCTTTCGTTACCTGTGAAAATTCCGCACCTGCGAAATCGACCTGATCTTCAGGATCAGACTCGACAAATTCTTCTTCACCGGTTACCGGGTCGAAAAGAATAAGACGGGTAAGATCCGTGCCTTTATTTGTTACCATATAGACACGTTTTCCGTCTTTGTGGAATTGTATCGGTCCTGCGGATTCTTCGTTGGAAACTGTATATATCTGTACCAACTCATCTTCATCAACACGTAGAATTTCGGTGCCGCCGTCGGGGGTCTGACGAATTGCAAGTCGGATATCGCCATCGTTATCCGTTGCCCAGCCTGCTACGTTTTGATCATTCTGTATGAGCAATTCAAGCTCCCCCGTCGTTATATCCAGACGATATACGTCGTGCAACTGAGGATTACGGTCATTTATACCGATAATAATGTGGTTAGGGGTATTTTCCGGGACGGCATAAATCATTGCACGAACATCATCGATATCGGTGAGATTACGCGCAGGAGGTACGGAAGTTCCCGGGTCGGGTTCGACAGAGGGATCAACTGCATAAATATGATAATTTTCGTCTCCCCCTTTGTCCTGTACATACAGAATATACTTAGAATCCTGACTCCAGAAATAACCCATTATAGGTCGAGTCGTATCGGCAGTAAGCGGACGTGCATTCTCGAATGATTCATCAACTGTCTTCACCCAAATATTCATCACTCCGAGATGTGGTTTTCTGAACGAAATAAATTGGCCGTCGGGGGATAACTGTGCACCGGCAATCTCGGGGTCACCGAAAAATATGTCACGATCAATAAGCGGGGGGAGATTATCAAGATAGTCATTCTGATGAACCGAAGAGACCAAAGCAAATGATAGCATAAAAAGGGATAGCAGCAAACCGAATAATAGATTGCAATATCGTATCATGAATGAATCCTCCTTAACTTGTGTGATACTATGTATGTGTTATAAGTAAAAAAACGATCAAAAAATGCTCGAATTTATTGAAAAGAACAAATTTTTTAAATTTTTATAATATAAGGTATACGGATATGATATAAAATAGTTTCAACAAGCAGTTTTTTATTTTTTAATTTAATTCAAAAACAGAGATGAGAAAAAATCATTTTAAACAGAGCTTTTACTTCTTTAAGTATCGCTTTCGCTGTACGAAACGGATCGGACTGTATCGGAAGTGTTCCGGGACCTCAGGAAATCGTTATTTTGATTGGTACGGTATATAGACCGAAATTGCAGATCCTTCACCGAACGCGCTCGCTGTATCGATAAAACTATTATGACTCTCTACTATACCGTGGACCACCGATAGACCCAATCCAATACCCTCACCTGTCTCCTTCGTCGTAAAAAATGGTTCGAATATTCTGCTTTGGACTTCTTCATCCATTCCGGTACCCGTATCACCCACCGTAACACGCACATACTCTATGTCTTTCGCCTCCGTAAACCGGGGCCGAAGTTCACTGCCGTGGAGAACACCGGTACTTACCGTGATCGTGCCTCCGTCAGACATAGCATCCCGCGCGTTCAGAAACAGATTGAACAGTACCTGACCAATCTGATCTCTATCCCCACGAATAACAAGCTCACGCGAATCGAGATCAAGCGAGAACAAGACTGTCTGCGGGAATGTCTCCATTGCCAACCGTATCTGTTCACGGATAACGTCACCAACGGCAACATCGCTATAACGAACCGGCGTCTTCCCGACATACGTCATTAACTGTTGAACGAGATACGCGCCACGCTCTGTCCCTTCGATGATTATCCTCACATACTGATTAAACTTCTCCCGCCCGATCTCCGGATCCTCAAGCATCGATGCATACCCCATAATGACACCCAGGATATTATTAAAATTATGGGCTATTCCGCCAACCAGGACATTCAGACTATCCGTTTTATGCAACTGACGAAGCTTTTCATCTATCTTTTTCCGGTCCGTATTGTTACGCATTACACCGTCCATACCTGTACGGTCAGCAACTTCTGTCCGGCCCGTGAGTTCGCGAGAACTGACCAGAATTCCGCCTACGGACGCTTCATCCAGAAGGTTCCTGTATATCGATTCGATGTTGATCCACGAACCGTCGGCGTGACGAAACCGGTAGGTTATTTTTCCGAATGCACGGGGTTGACGCCGGATTCCGACAAAAACATCCACAACATCTTTCAAATCTTCGGGGTGGCAAAAGCTGAATATGCTCGTTCCGGTTCTCGATTTCTTCCCGCGGGCACCGAAGATACGGATTCCCGAAGGTGATTCATACCGTATGACACCACGGTCATCGACAATACTGATCACATCCGATGTATCGGTCAGGAGAAGATGGAGACGTCTGTCATGCTCGCTTATTGACTCCTCTGCACGCCGGTCGGCAGTACTGTGAACACCTCGTTTCAGCTCAGCAAGATGCCGCCGGAATCTGTCGATCCTTTCAAGTATCTCGGATTTTTGTATTAAATCGTTTGTCATCTACTGATCGACTTCTTCCGTGCGATGCTGAGTAAGGATTTTCATTTTACGTACAGTGGTGATTCCGATTACGCACGATATACAGGATGAATAATGATATGGACAATTACCGTAATTCAAGAAGGGCTACATTCTTTGTTTGCAATCTTAAAGGTCCAAAATCTTACGTACTGTTACTAACAGTTCATTCAGTTGATATGGTTTATGAACAAAAGCTTTCACGCCATATTCAGCCAATTTTTTCTTTTTGAGCGGATCGAAATATCCGCTCGCCAGGATGAATGGTACACTTGTATTAATTTTATACAATTCTTTTAAAACTTCTGGTCCGCTCATGTTGGGTAGTCCTATATCGGAGACCACAAGGTCAATGGTGTCACGATGTTTACCATATATATCGATCGCACTTAATCCATCGACTGCCGTGCATACTTTATATCCTTTCTCCTCCAATATAGTTTGTACGGCTTCGAGTAAGAAAGTTTCGTCTTCAATAAGGAGGATTGTCTCGTTTCCGCCCCGCACGTCGTCGTGACCGGAGGTACCCTTCACATCTTGCTTATCCGTTGCAAATCGTACCGGCAAATATATCGAGAATTCCGTTCCTGAACCCGGACCACTTTTTACATCGATATATCCCTGGTATGATTTTATAATACCGTATACTACGGAGAGGCCAAGCCCTGTTCCCTTGCCCATTTCTTTTGTCGTGTAAAATGGTTCGAAAATTCTCTCTATAGTTTTTTGATCCATTCCCGCTCCTGTATCGGAGACGGAAATATTCAAATAATTATCAGACCCTGCATCATCATACTGAGGATGTAATTGCGATCCCGGGACAACCCTTGTTTTTATGGTAATAGTGCCGGTATCGGTTTTTTGGGTTTGGATAGCATCTCTTGCATTTACACAGAGATTCAACAAAACCTGGTGAAGTTGGCCTTGATCAATCAATAGTTCGGGGAGATGAGCTGCAAGTGCTAAATGTATTGTTATCGTTTTAGGAAATGTTTCCTCGAGCATTTTCGCCAACTCGGAAATAACAGAATTTATTTCAACAACGTCAAGTGTCAATTCAGTTTTACGCGCAAATGTCAATATTTGTTGTACAAGCTTCGCCCCTCTGTCTACAGTTTTATTAATAACCTGTATGTTTCTTGACACACTTTCATTATCATTATCTTTATTATTTTTCTCGATGAGCGACGTGTAACCGAGAATGATACCAAGAATATTATTAAAATCGTGTGCGATACCGCTGGCAAGGGTCCCTATACTTTCCATTTTTTGTGTTTGGAGCAGGTGGTGTTGAATTTGCTTTTGATTAGTAATATCCTGTTTTATGGCGATAAAGTGTGTAATAGTACCCAACTGATTACGAACCGGCGTAATAGTCATCTCTTCAGTATACAATCTTCCGTCCTTTTTCCGATTGACAATTTCACCCGACCATACATTACCGTTCAGGATAGTTTCCCATATTTTCCGGTAATACAACTCATCGTGTTTACCGGATTTTAATATTTTTGGTTTATTCCCTAATACTTCATCTTTCCCGTATCCGGTCAACGTGGTGAATGCACTGTTCACGTATTGAATAATGCCTTCAGGGTCGGTTATCACCACTGCATTTGCGG
>Ga0209498_1001134_pt1 | contig 16349 bp, 13 predicted proteins | sample WalLakDeSediment_FD_184131 | JGI IMG/M metagenome (GOLD analysis project Ga0209498, IMG submission 184131) | Lake sediment microbial communities from Walker lake, Nevada to study Microbial Dark Matter (Phase II) - Walker Lake 11/02/13 Deep... | ecosystem: Environmental > Aquatic > Freshwater >... | reverse complement strand
AAAATCAGCGGCTTCAGTGATCCTGCCGTTATAGCTCGTAAAGCCATAAAGGCTTTTAAGGAGGAAAAGGCAGTCTACATCCCCGGCATGATAAACTGGTTTGTTCATTCCATATTGATCAGGTTTGTACCTCGAAGGCTCACCAATGCCATATCCTACTGGGGATTGAGAGCCAGGGGCTAGACTGGATTGGACAGAAGCATGGAGAGAGTATTCATAACTGGTGCATCCGGATACATCGCGGGGAAATTGCTGTCCCTTCTGAGTGGCAAAACAGAAGTCAAACAGATAGTAGGGATCGACATCAAAGAACCCTCCATCAGTCTGGAGAAGTTCACTTTCTACAGGAAAGACGTGAGGGAACCGGTTGACCATATACTCAAAGACCACGACATAGATACGGTTGTTCATACAGCGTACATCGTTCCTCCGATCCATGACGAAAAGCTGATGGAGGATGTCAATGTCAATGGTACCAAGAATATCCTCTCTGCGTGTTCCGAAGCTGGCGTGAAGCAGCTTCTCTATACAAGCTCAGCTACAGCGTATGGCTTTCACCCAGACAATGACCACCCCCTGACTGAGGATAGCCCGCTCAGAGGAAACGACGATTTTACCTACAGCAAGACCAAGAAAGAGATCGAGGGCATTTTCTCGGAATTCGTCACTGCGAATCCGGAGATCGCCGTTACCATAATACGGCCAGCTTTCGTTGTAGGTCCAAGTTTCGATGACCCGCTTGCCCGTCACTTGAGAAAGAAGGTTGTGCTTCTGCCCTCAAATACTCAACCCTTCCAGTTTGTCCATGAGGACGATCTGGTTGAGATTATCTATCTCCTTTTGAAAAAGGGGGCGGCGGGTGCGTTCAACGTTGGTGCGGATGGAACCGTTACCTCTGACGAAACGGTGGGGTTGCTGGGGAATATACAGGTACGTATTCCTTTCCATCTGATGTATTTACTAACGGGGCTGGCATGGAATCTGCAGCTTTCATTCATCACCGAGTTTCCTGCCCCCGCCCTGAATATGGCGCGGTATTCCTGGGTCGTCTCAAATGAGAAGCTAAAAGAAGAACTCAACTATCAGTACAAGTATACTTCTCTTGAGGCATACAGGGATTTCGCAGAATTCGTGAAAAGGCGTTGAAACTGCGTATTTCCGCTGGGCAATCGCCAAGATCGAGGCAGAAGCAGCCCAGGTTACTCGTAGACCTTCTCTTCCGCCTCCTCCGCTTCTAGAGCGTCGGCCTCCACATCCCGGCTCTCGTCACCGCGGGCCAAGAGGTCGCGGTAGTACTCATGCTGGATTATCAGGTTCATTACCTCGTTGGTGCCGGTCCATATCATGGCCAGCCTGGTGTCGCGCAGCATGCGCTCGATGGGGTACACACTGGTGTAGCCGATGCCGCCCATGATCTGCATGGCATCGTTCACCACTTCCCAGGCAACGTCGGTACAGAACTTCTTGGCCTCGGAGACCATGCGCCGTGCAAGCCTGCGGTCGAGGCCTTTGTCGATAGTCATCGCCGTAGTGTGAACCAGTGAGCTTGCAGCATCGATCTTGGTAACACTGTCAGCAACCTTGAAGCTCACCGCTTGAAAGTCCCTGATCCTGCTGCCGAAGGCTTTCCTCTTGTCGCTGTAGCGCGCGGCGATCTCGAGGGCGCTACGCGCTATGCCCAAGCTGCCAGCGGCACTGGTCATCCTCTCCGGGATCATCATCCGGTAAAAGATCTCCCCGCCCTGTCCTTCTCTTCCGATGATGTTCTCCTCTGGAACCTTGACATCACGGAACAGTATCCTCCCCGCCCCACCTCCCCGTGTCCCCATCAGCCCGTAAAGATGCTTCACCTCCACCCCCATGTCCTTCTCCACGACAAACAAGCTCAGCGATTCGCGAGCAGGTCCATCAGGGTCAGTCTTGGCGTAGACCAGGAAGTAGTCCGCCCCCTCGGCACCCACTACGAATCGCTTCTGCCCCGTTAGGAAGTAGTGACCGCCATCCCTGCGAGCCACAGTGGTAGCGCCGAAGAAGTCAGAGCCGCCGCGGGGCTCAGTCAGCGCCTCCGCACAGCACAGCTTGGCCTGGAGGGTTGATTGGAGATATTTCCGCTTCTGCTCCTCTCTCCCGAATACCTGGAAAGCCTCGCCGCAGATGCTAACCAGCGAGTAGAGACAACCGAGGGACAAGGGCAATGCTCCTCCCTCCTCGAGGGCAATAATCTCGTCCTCCCATCCCAGCCCTCTGCCACCGTATTCCGGGGAGAAACGAATGCCGAGCAACTTTCTCCTGGCAGCATCCTCCAGGAATTGCCTGGGGTATTTCACCTTGTCGGCGTCCATGTCCAGGAGTAGCTGACGGGGTACAGCCTTGACGAATTCACGCATCTCGTCACGCAACTGCCTCTGGCTCTCGTTCAGCATCACTTCAATCATGTCTATTTCCTCCCCTCTTGCTAGCTCCCTTGGTGGACTAATTATAACCATGAGTCTGCAGGACGCAAGGGGTATCCCATTTCAAGCATCCTGTAGCAAGGAACTCGCTGCCGCACCACATAACACTTCGTTGACAATTGACATAGCTAATGGTAGCATTCTGCTCGTCTCAACATGATTCGAGCGAATACCTGGTGAGCATATCCGATCGTCAGGTGGGATTGCCTCCTGCTTCAAGAGATGAGCGATGAAAGACGATAAAAAAACGAAAAAGCAGCTAGTAGACGAACTGGCCGCGATGCGCAAGCGAATAGCTGAATTAGAAACCCCGAAAGCCGCACGTAAGCCAGCGGACAAGCAGACTACACGCTATGCCAGGCAGGTAGATGCGCTTTGTGTCATTGCGCAGACGATAAGCCAGCCGCTGGATTTGGACCAACTGTCAACCAAGGCCTTGGATGAAGCAATTGAGGCAATGCAGGTAGATATCGGTGGTATATTCCTGCTGGATATGGAGCAGAAGGCGTTTTTGTTGAAGGCGCAGAGGGGATTCAATGAGGAGACCCTTGGCCAAGTGTCGACCCTAAACCTGACTGAAGCGGAGTTCCAAAACGTGCTGCGATGGAAAGACCCAAGCACCCCACTGTCGGAGATACTTGACGAGACAACGCTCAACACGATAACGGAGGCGATGCGGAACGACCAAATACAATCGCTCATCACTGCCCCCCTCTCAACAAGGGATGAGGTGCACGGAATGATGATACTCGGCACCCCTACAGACCATAAGCCTACCCCGGATGACCTCGAGTTGCTCCGGGCTATGGGCAACGTGATAGCGGCAGGTATAGACAACATTAAACTATTCGACAAAACCAGGGAACTATCGTTGACCGATGAGCTAACAGGACTCTACAACCGCAGCTACTTCTTCCGTGTACTCTACAATGAGATGCACCGCGCTCAACGCTACGGCCCTTCGTCCTCTCTGGTAATGCTCAATCTCGACCACTTCAAAGAATACAATGAGATGTTTGGGCACACGGCTGGAGATAGCGCTCTGAAAGCCCTGGCTCAAACGCTTGAGGAAGACCTAAGGAAGACCGATATTGCTTTCCGCTATGGTGGCGATGAGTTCGCCCTGATCCTGCCGGCCACCAAAGCTGAATCAGCAAGGGAGGTTATAGACCGCATCAGATTGAAATGGGCCGAAGTAAGCAAGGCTCAATACAGCTCCCAGGACATTGTCCTCGGTTTCAGTGCTGGAATCACCCAATTTCCCAGAGATGCTGAAACAGTAGATGGCTTGGTATTGCTTGCCGAAACTGCAATCCACGAGTCAAGGGGAGCGGGAGGCAACAAATCAACCCTGGCATCTGAACTGGGGGCAGTTCACACGGACGTCGCGGATACAGCAACGATAGAGCAAGTCTATGCCCTGGCAGCCACCGTAGATGCCAGAGACCCGTTCGCCTATGGTCACTGGGAGAGGATCGCCGCCATTTCGGATATGATAGGGAAAGCTATTAAGCTGTCACAGGATGAACTGGCCAACCTGCACGCTGCCGCGCTCCTGCATGATATCGGCAAGGTGGGCATTCCTGACTCAATCGTAACCAAACCTGACAAGCCAACGGAGCATGAATGGGAGATCATAAGGCGACACTCGACTGAAGGGGCAGGGCTAGTCGGCAATGTCAAAGGACTCTCAGAGCTGGCACCCATCATTCGACACCACCACGAGTCATACGACGGCTCGGGGTACCCAGATGGACTAAAAGGGGAAGATATACCTCTTGCCGCTAGAATCATAAGCATAGCTGACGCCTATGACACTATGACCACGCAACGACCCTATAGAGACGTCATCTCTCATGAAGAAGCGTGCGAGGAACTGAGAAGGTGTGCCGGTAGCCAGTTTGACCCTGAGTTCGTGGAGGTATTCGTACAAGTCATGGAAGCCAGTACAAGCTCGGGCTAGACAACACCTATCAGCTCCATTCACCTCAACACCTGTTCTACACGCCAGCAACTCTAACTTTAGAAGTGGTGCATAAATTGGGGGTAGGCCAGGCGGTGCCCCTTTGGACGAGACCCTGGCAAGGTCCTACGGAGCCGATGGTTACGCCGAAACGGCTGTGACCATTCTAGAGGAAACAGAGGCAGCTATCAGAAGGGTCATTGAAGGAAAACCATGGCTATCTTCGAAACAGAGTTGAACAGAGGCCTCATAGAAGGACTGACAAGCAAGACGCTACATAAGTTGGGCTATGATGCGAGCGAAACCCTGGATCCGAAAATCGCTGAAGTTTTGGATGGGGCCCTGCTCGTAGCCAGGAAGGTCGCCAAACCTAGAGGCATCTACCGTACCCTCCCTGTGCTTGGAACGAGCAGGTACGGTGTTAAGACAGAGGCAGGCATCATCCGCAGTGCAATGTTTACCCGCCTGGCAAATATGTGCAGGGGGGATCGTTCAATCGTATTTATGATCACCACAATTGGGGAGGAACTGGAGATAACCGGCAGGTCCAGCGAATCACTCTTCCACCAGTTGGTATTCGATACCCTAGGGTCTGAATTGACTGAAATGGTGGCGGATATGTTGGAGACGGATTGGAGAGCGCAGTTGAGCAGTCTAGGCCTGCAATGCAGCTCGAGGTTCAGCCCTGGATACTGCGACTGGGCACTGGATGGACAGGACGTGATATTTCAAGCTCTTGACGCAGGGCTGATAGACGTTCACCTGACTCCACAGTTTGTAATAGTACCAAGCAAGTCCATCTCAGCTATTGCGGTAGCCGCAGAAGAGGTCCCGATTTCATCCCCCTGCGCCTTCTGTGCCAAGGAAGACTGTTCCTGGCGGAGATTGCCAAAGGACAAAACGCTGATGGATCGCATAAAGGCAGCATAACGCATGGTAGACCTTACCGGCCAGACGTAAAGCTGAGGGCAACTTGCTTTCCGCATACCAGGGCTTAGGCCCCGTGGAGCACGCCTCGGATTCCACGAAAAGAGAATGGGGAGTTGAAATGACAGGACAATATGGATATGCAGGAAAGATACTGAGGGTAGATCTCTCCTCAGGCAATGTGACCGATATAACGACAGAGGATTACGCGGGCCGCTTCCTCGGGGGGAGAGGCATAGCCGCAAAGATATACTGGGACGAGGTATCCTCACAAATCGATGCCCTTGACTCAGAAAACAGGCTTATATTTATGACCGGTCCTGTTTGCGGCGTGCCCGGCTTCGCCAGCCGGTTTCAGGTTTGCGGAAAATCTGCCTCTACCAACCGGTTTTCCTACTCTAATCTGGGCGGTTCCTGGGGTGCCTATCTCAAATTCGCTGGCTATGATGGGTTGGTTGTTCAGGGAAAAGCTGGTAGGCCTGTGTACCTATGGATCGATGGCGACAGGGTAGAACTCAGAGACGCAGCTCATTTGAGTGGCAAAAGCGCGTTCCACCGTGAGAAAGAAATACAAAAGGAACTGGGAAAGTCCGTCCGAGTGCTTACAATAGGGCCAGCGGGCGACAATATGGTTAGCTTTGCTACTTTTCTAGCATCTGAAAATTCGGTTGGCGCAGGCGGGCTGGCAGGTGTAATGGGCTCAAAGAATTTGAAAGCCATCGCGGTAAGAGGGAACAAAAAGGTTGAGATAGCTGACAGGGATAGGGTGTCGAAGCTCAGGGCCAGGATACGCGAGTTGAGCCCCGCCTTTACCGAATCAATGCCTGCGACAGGGTTGCTTACGCCTGCGGACAGGCTGAAGAAGAGCTTTTGCCGTGGCTGCCTCACTGGGTGCGTACGGGCGACCTACAAGAATCCGGATGGCGATGAGAGGAAATTCATGTGCCAGGCGGCTCTCTTTTATGAGACCCGGGCCCAGCGCTACTACGGGAAGGATACCGATACCGCTTTCAAAGCCACTGAGGTCTGTGATGACTACGGGATCGATACCCGTGCCATGGAAACCATGATCATGTGGCTGAGCAGATGTCACAAGGCGGGTATTTTGACAGAGGAGCGTACCGGGATACCACTTTCCCAGATTGGAAGCTATGAGTTCATCGAGACACTGGCGAGGAAGATATCCCGCCGTGAGGGCTTCGGCGATACACTTGCCGCAGGCACCCATAAGGCTGCGCAGAGCCTGGGCAGCGAGGCTCAGAGCCTGATCAAGGATTATATGACCAAGGCCGGCGACAACGAGATCTATGGTGCCAGGATGTACATCACTACAGGCATATTCTACGCCATAGAGCCGAGATTACCCATTCAGCAGCTTCACGAGGTCAGTATCCCTGTTATACAGTGGGCCGCCCGGGCTATGGGAATGAAGGAAATCCCTGTAACCTCTGAGGTCATGAGGGAAATGGCCAGGCGATTCTACGGCAGCGAGATAGCGGCTGATTACTCCACGTATGAGGGAAAAGCAGCGGCGGCGGCCATGATCCAAGACCGTGAGTACGCCAAGGAGTGCCTTATCCTGTGCGACCTTAGCTGGCCCATATACTTCACTGCGGACCCTCAGGACCCTGTCGGTGACCCTGCCCTCGACAGCCAGATTTGCTCTGCCGTTACAGGTAGAGTAACAGACGAGGCAGAGCTATACCGAATCGGGGAGAGGGTTCTCAATCTGCAGAGGGCGATCCTTGCCAGAGAAGGCCACAAGGGAAGGGAACACGATTACATAGACGAATACAACTTCACCACTCCACTAAAGGAAGCCTTCGCCAATCCTGATTGCATAGTCCCAGGTAAAAACGGCGAAGTCCTCTCCAGAAAGGGAATGGTAGTTGACCGCGAGGAATTCGAGAGGATGAAGAACGAGTTCTACGGCATCCGTGGCTGGGATGTGACGTCCGGCCTCCAGACCAGAGCTAAACTGGAGGAACTAAGCCTGGATGACGTTGCCCGCGTACTCCAAAACGAAGGGCTCCTAGTATGAGGGCCTCCCTTGCTTCTTGCAAGCCCACTCCTTATAATGAGTATATGCTCACCTTTTGGAGTTATGCCAAATGCTTCACATACATCTCATTACTACAGTCAACCAGAAAGTTCTAAGCCTTCTCACCAAGTTTTCGGACGAGGAGTTCTATGAGAGGCAAATTGCTCGAAAAATTGGTATAGGTTATGGCTCAGCAAACCGTGCCCTAAATGACTTGTATGCCACAGGCGTTATAAAGCGAAGGCAAGAAGGAAGAATGTATTTCTACGCTATTGACCCCTCCAGCGCAGCAATTACCGAGTTCAAGAAACTAATAAATATAATGCTGATCGAGCCATTGGTTGAAGAACTTAGGCACATTACGAGCAAGATAGTACTCTATGGAAGTTGCGCCCAGGGGAGTGACAGTTCTCGAAGTGACTTAGATCTGTTTATAGTGTCAAATGACAGACAACGCGTAATGCAAGCAATCGATAACCTCGCCTTCCCGCTGGGATTTGAGGATATTCACATCCAAGCGGTAATCAAAAGCCCTGTCGAGCTTCTCGGTGCGGGGGAATCCGAGCAAGCCTTCCTCGAGGAAGTAGAGCATGGCATCGTCTTGTGGGAAAGAGCAGCAAATGAACCGAGACTTTGACCAGTGTATTAATAGCAAGAAAATCGTTGCCTTCACGAGGGGCAAAACATTGGTCAAGAAGGAACTGGCAATCGCTCAAAGTGATTTGTCAGATGCAAGAGCAGGCTTCAATAATCAGCGACACAAATGGTCGACCGTGCAAGCCTACTACGCTATGTTCCATGCTGCTAGAGCACTTATCTACTCCCGAGGTTACCGTGAAAAAAGCCATCACTGCCTTGCTGTAGCGTTGAGAAAGCTATTCGTAGAGGAGGGCCTAATGGAAGCTCAAGCTGTCCGGGACTTTCTCAACGCCATGAATCTTCGTGAAGCGGCTGATTATGAGGCTGAGTTTTCCCAATCAGGGGCTGAAGCGGTTATTGCATCTGCAGAAAGATTCATTGAAAAGGCAATGGCAATCTTGAATGCTGAGGAGCAAGATACTGAATAGTATGAGTTGGATGAAGAACGAATCCCTTCAAATCCGGGGCTGGGATGTGACGTCCGGCCTCCAGACCAGAGCCAAACTGGAGGAGCTAAGCCTGGACGACGTTGCCCGCGTACTCCAAAACGAAGGACTTCTCAGGTAATGATTTACTCTTAACGCTCCTTTATATAATGGGCCAGTGATATTCAGTAAGTCATGTAATTTATACGGCGTTACTCTAGGAAGTGCTCGAATCATAATTCTGGTCATTTAATAGGGGATAATCTGGTGGCGAGCTCAGCCTCATGCTCCTTGAGCCATTTCCTGTGCTCGCGCCATCGAGGACAGTTTTCCGTCACCAGCTTCCAGAACCTCTTAGTGTGATTCATCTCTTTCAGGTGAATAATTTCGTGGATTATCACGTAGTCAATCACAGGCTCCGGTGCCATCATCAGCTTCCAGTTAAAGCTAAGATTGCCCTTATGGGAGCAGCTACCCCAACGGGTCCTCTGCCCCCGTATGGTAAGCCGCTTATAGGAAAGCCCCAATCGAGCGGTCAGTTCATCTGCCTTCTTCCTCATTAGTTTCGCGGCCTGTATCCGGTACCACTGCTCCAGCACCACATTCAACCCCCTGCTGGCTGATCCAAGGCCCACAACAAGCCTGTCCCACTCCAACTTCAAGCTGTCAGCCCTGCTGCTGTTTTGTCGCACCACCAATTCCAACTCCCGCCCGAGGTAGGGAATAGCATCCCCGCTTTTGAGGTTCTCTCCGGCAGGAAGCAGTTCAGCCTCGCTATACTTCGCGAGCTTGCCCAAGATCCAGCCACAGCTCGCCTCAAGAAGGTCAGGCAAACGTTCAACATCGTAGGATTTTGGGAGCACCACTGTCAGGCCTGTTCCCCGCTTCACCTCAAGCCGAATATTTTTCGCCCTGGGGCTGCGTTTGATAGTGTAGGAAACGGTCTGGCCGTCGAGGGCAATCTTACGTTCCCCTACAATGGTCAATCGGGGACGCGGTTTACGGAACACCTCTACAGTCTACCTGCTCAACGCATTCGGTGTCCAATTTGCCTGCATTGACTTATTCCTGACCCTTTGATAGGCTAGCGCAGGAAGAAGGCGAAACGTGCACCGCCTTCTTCCTGACTCGCCACAGGACCATGCGGTCAGCAGTTCAAATCAGGAAAGCCCCGGGGAAAGGTCGTAAATCACATGGAGTGGAAGACCAGGATAACTGAGCTATTGGGCATAAGGTATCCCATTATGGAGGGGGCATTGGCGATAATTGGCACCGCTGACCTCGCGGTGCCAGTATCAGAGGCCGGCGGTCTGGGAACGATCACTGCCTGGACGCTGCGCACACCCGAGAAACTCCGTGAGGAGATACGCAAAGCCAGGTCCATGACCGATAAGCCCTTTGCAGTGAACCTCAGCCCTGCTATGGATCCAGGCCTTGACGCTATGCGAGAGGTGGCTATCGAGGAAAGAGTCCCCGTAATTGAAACCGCCGGCTCTCGGGCATCTCACCACGGGGTACGAGTGAAAGAGGCCGGGCTGATATGGATTCATAAAGTGCAAACGGTGCAGCACGCTCTGGCAGCAGAGCGCGACGGGGCAGATGCGGTGTGCATCATGGGAATTGAAGGGGCCGGGCTCAAGAGCCCCCAGATTCTCACTACTTTAGTGAGTGTTCCCATGGCGGTGCAACAACTCAAGGTGCCAGTGATCGCCGCAGGCGGCATCGGTAACGCGCGCGGCTTCCTCGCCGCTCTAGCGATGGGAGCAGAGGCAGTGCAGTTGGGGACACTCTTCTGCACTGTAAAAGAGTGTCCACTCGCCGAACATCATAAACAGGTTCTGGTAGAGGCCAACCCCTTCGACCCGAAATGGCGCGACCCAATCCTGGCCACACCCAAAGCCGAAGACATACGGAATTTGAAGGATGCCGGGGGTACAAAACAGGTGACGCAGGCAGCAGCGAAAGCTGAGAGCACCGGCATACCGAAGGAAGCGGGAACCGGCGCCTTATCACTGGCCATCGGCTTCATCGATAAGGTAATTACAGTCAAGGAGCTGATCGACGGTATTATCGGCGAGGCCGAAGATATCCTTACCTCCGGCGGTATCGGAGGCTGGAGGCTGATACCCCCTAACTCTTCCTGACCGGGAAACGGACCTCTGTCAGAATCTCTTCCGGAGGTGTGTTCTGCGGGTCGCTCAGATAGACTTCCTCAGACGGGCCTGCGATCTCATAGCCATTCTCCATTATCCATGGGACAAGAGCGCCATAGGTCTCGCCCACCTCGTCATAGGCCCCTTTGTGCATGGTAGAAGCAACTTCATACGGCTCCACGCGCTTGATTCCTACCCCCCGCTCATCAGGCCCGCTGAGAGCCACCTCACCTGCTACGGACCCCTGAATCTCCCACAGCAACTCCTCCTCGGACACCTCTTGTGGAGCATTGAAAAACACCCCAATCGGCGGACCGGCGATTGTATATCCTTTTTCCTGAATAAAGCCGTATAGCTTGCCGATTGCATCCCCAATCTTATTAAAAGACCCCTTCTCCGCCACAAAGGCTACCGTTCTCGGCTCCGTCTCCTTGACCGTGACCTCTATGTGAGATGACATCGTGCCTCCTTTCCTAATCATCTTTTTGGCCCACCTTCGCTAAGTATAATCCCAAGCCTGATCTAATTCTAGGTATCCCAGCATAAAGAAGGCATTAAAAAGGAAGAGGGAAAAGCTTAAGAATCCATGACGTTTTCCCTGCGCTCTGATTCGGCCTCCCATAAGTCAAGTTCTCACTATTGACATCCCCAGCAGCCTATGATAAATGGTAGTACACTTCTCATGCGTCGCTTTCTGCTTTTCCCAAATGAGCGCTCTAAATGCCCGGTGCGACGGGCAGATCTCAGTATAGGACCAATAGATGCCAACAAGTCTAACTGACAAGCAGCTCCGCCCAGCCCGAAATCTTCGCCACATAACATGTAAGCGCTGAGCGTAATCAAAGGAGGACGATTATGGAAGACAAACAGGCCATCGAAGAGGCCCTGGGCAGGAGACTTCTTCTGGGGGAAATGATTGCCCGTAACGCACGCAAGTTTCCCGACAAGGAGGCCCTGGTATACGGTAAGACCCGCCTGACCTACAGGCAATTCAACGCCCGCATTAATCAACTGTCCCATGCTTTGCTGGATATTGGAATCAAGAGAGGAACCAAAATTGCCATACTGGCCTTTAACTGCAACCAGTTCCTGGAGGCTTACTTCGCCCTGGCGAAGATCGGAGGAGTGGCTGTGCCCCTCAACTTTCGCCACCATGAAGAAGAACTCGAATATATCACTAACCACTCGGAGGCAGAGGCCTTCATCCTGGGGGAGGCTTTTGTACAAACTGTGGAAGCCATGCGAAAAGGCTTACCGAATGTAAAGAACTATATTTCAATCAGCGAGCAGCCGGTGGAAGGTATGCTCCACTACGAATCCTTGATTGCCAAGTATCCCGATGACGAACCGCTCGTTCTCATCGATGAAGATGATCCGCTATTTATCATGTACACCGCCGGAACCACAGGCAGGCCCAAGGGGGCCGTCATAACCCATAAGAATGAAGTGGTGATGTGGATACTGGTAACCATCTTTGTGTTCTCTCAACCAGAACTCTCTGATCTCTGGAACTCCAGGGTTCTTATCCCTCCTCCGGTATTCCATCTGGCGGGCTGGGGTTTGAGCCAGTTGAGTCTTTTCGTGGGTGTCACCGTTGTGCTGCCGGTTGAGGTTTTCGATCCGCCTTCTATCATGAAGACCATCGAAGAGGAGAAGATCACGGCAATTCTCCTGGTGCCCGCCATGGCTTTCTTCCTACTGCAGCTTCCTGATCTGGATAAATACGATACCAGTTCTCTACAAATATGGGTCTCAGGAGCGGCCATTCTGCCCACGGAGACCCGGAAGCAGATCTCGCAGCACTTCCCCACTGTCAAGATCATAGATATGTTCGGTCAGACCGAGATGTGCCCTGTAGTTTCAGGTCTAGGCCATAGCGAATCCGAGGGCCGAGAGACATCGGTGGGCAGAATCCTCCCATTCATCGAGATGAGGATTGTTGATGACGACGACAATGATGTCCCCGTGGGAACAGTGGGTGAGGCGATCTATCAGGGGCCGACCGTGATGAAAGAGTACTACAAGAACCCTGATGCCACTGCAGAAGCAATGAGAGGGGGCTGGTTTCACTCCACCGATCTGGTAAGGCAGGATGAAGAGGGGTTCATTTACATCGTGGATCGAAAGAAGGACATGATTATCAGCGGCGCGGAGAACATCTACCCCGCTGAGATTGAGGAGGTCCTCTATAAGCATCCCAAGATACTGGAGTGCGCGGTCATCGGGGTCTTCGACGAAGAATGGGGCGAATCTGTCAAGGCTGTGGTGGTCTGCAAGCCAGGAGAGGGGCTGACCGAGGAGGAGGTCATAGAATATTGTAAGGAGCATCTGACGAGCTACAAGAAGCCCAAATCGGTGGACTTCGTGGACGTCCTGCCCCGTGGCTCGATTGGGAAGGTCCTGAAGACGGTCCTCAGGGAGAAGTACGGCAAATCCGTTAGATACTAGAGGAATCACAGGTACTCCCTCCCCTGGTGGGAGGGAGTTAGAGGGAGGGGGTCACTCACTGCAAGTGATGAACATAAAAGGTATTATTGATGGAATCAGGGCTGTTTTGGCATGAGGTTTCACCCTCACCCTTCGTCAAGCTCAGGACAGGCCTAGCCTCTCCCATCAAGGGAGAGGGACTTTAGATTCTCCCTCCCCTGGTGGGAGGGAATTAGAGGGAGGGGGTCACTAACAGCAAGAAATGAGTAAAATCCGAAAATCAACGTCATTCTCCCGGAACTTACGTCAGAAACAAACAGTTGCTGAAAGTGACCTATGGAAGCGACTAAAGAGCAAGCAACTGGAAGGCATAAAGTTCCGACGCCAACAACCTATAGGCCCATACATCGTTGATTTCGTAAGTTTTGAGAGAAAGATTGTTGTTGAAGTTGATGGCGGACAACATAACGATAAAGAGAGGATGGAAAAGGACGAGAAGAGAACAAGGTGGTTAGAAGGAGAAGGCTTCCAAGTATTGAGGTTTTGGAACAACGATGTTTTGACGAACATCGAAGGTATTCTTGATAGAATCAGGGCTGCTTTGGCATAAGGTTTCACCCTCACCCTTCGTCAAGCTCAGGACAGGCCTGGCCTCTCCCATCAAGGGAGAGGGACTCTAGGTTCTCCCTCCCCTGGCGGGAGGGAGTTAGAGGGAGGGGGAAATGGCCGAGACCAACAGCATTGACTCCTAAACCCAAAGGTGGTACATTTTGCCCACCTGACAAATAAACAAAGAGGATGGAGTAATATGGCAGGGATAACATCTTACGGCGCTTACGTCCCCATATACCGGATCAACCGCATGACTATCTACCAAGCTCTGGGGTGGCTGAACCCCGCATCTCTCCTTCCCGGCGAGAAGTCCGTGGCGAACTATGACGAGGATAGCCTTACTATGGCAGTGGCCTCGGCCATGGATTGCCTGACAGGTGTCGAACGGGAGAAGATTGACGGGCTTTTCTTTGCCACAACCACTACCCCCTATAAGGAGAGGCAGAACGCAGGGATAATCGCCACTGCGCTCGACCTTCCCCCCGAAAACCGAACCTCCGACTTCACCTCCTCCACCAAGGCTGGAACAAGTGCTCTGATCTCCGCCTATGACGCTGTTACATCAGGCTCAGCTAAAAACGTCATGGTCTGTGCCGCCGATTGCCGCCTGGGGAAGCCCGGCGGCTTTCAAGAGGAGATCTACGGCGATGGTGCCGCAGCCCTCCTTCTGGGGAATAGCGGGGTGCTCGCCAGCGTTGAGGGTACCTACTCCGTCTCCTATGACTTCGTGGACAACTGGAGGGCAGATGCAGATAGATACAACCGCACCTGGGAGGACAGATGGATCAGAGATGAGGGCTACGGCAAGTTCATCTCAGAGGCCATCTCCGGGCTGTTACAAAAATACAACCTTGAGCCCAAAGATTTCGCCAAGGTGGTTTACCCCTGCCTCTACATTAGAGCCCATGCGGATATCGGGAAGAGACTGGGGTTTGAACCCGGACAGATACAGGATCACATGTTCACAGCGATAGGGCACACGGGCACTGCCTCCACTCTTATGATCCTGGTCGCCGCACTCGAGGATGCCAAGCCCGGGGACAAGATACTCGTCGCCAGCTACGGAAACGGCAGCGATGCCCTATACCTACAGGTGACCGATGAAATTGAGAAGGCCAGGGATAGGAGAGGGATCAAGGGACACCTCGCTTCAAAGAAAGACCTGGGCAGCTATGAGAAATACACCACCTTCCGAGAGATACTCGACATAGATACCGGTGGCCGTGGCGAGGAAGTCGCCGTCACTCAGTTGTCAACCCTGTGGAGGGAACGAAGGATGATCTTGGGCCTCTGCGGAATGAAGTGCAAACGCTGCGGTACCCCACAATACCCCTCTCAGGATATATGTGCCAACCCCAAATGCGGGGCCCTTCACGAGATGGAGGACTATCGCTTCTCCGATAAGAAGGGGCGTTTGTTCACCTATACCGGGGATATTCTGGCTTTCAGTCCCAGCCCACCAGCGATCTACGGAACGGTAGACTTCGAGGGGGGCGGGAGATGGTTCTTTGATCTAAACGACTGCGAGCTTGATTCACTAGAGGTAGGTATGCCGGTCGAGATGAGCTTCCGCAGGAAATACCACGATGCGGCGCGCGGTATCCACGCCTATTACTGGAAAGCAACGCCGATTCGAGCTTAAAAGTTTGCTCAAAAGGGAGGAGACATGGCAGAAGGAATAAGAGACAAGGTCGCTATTATCGGCATGGGATGCACCAAGTTTGGAGAGCGATGGGACATGAGCGCCGGGAACCTGATGGTCGAGGCCTTCACTGAAGCTATTGAGGATGCCGGCATAGAGAAGAAAGACATCGGTGCTGCCTGGTCTGGCACCTGCTATGAGGAGGTATCTGTAGGGAAATCCGCCATCCCTCTGGCTGTAACATTGAAGCTGCCGTTCATTGCGGCAACGAGGGTTGAGAATTTCTGCGCCACCGGTTCCGAGGCTCTGAGGGGCGCCTGTTATGCTGTTGCCTCCGGGGCTTATGATATCTGTTTGGCGCTTGGTGTGGAGAAGCTTAAGGATATCGGCTACGGCGGTCTCCCTCAAGCTGACACGCAAGTGGGGACAACATTCAGGTTTACCTTTCCCAACTATACTCCTCCCGGGATGTTCGCCATGATGGGTACCAGGTATTTCGCGCAGTACGGCCTCAGCCCCCAGGAGGGCAAACGCGCCCTGGCCCACATATCAGTGAAGAGTCATCACAATGGGACTTTGAACCCCAAGGCTCACCTGCGCCGCGAGATCACCATCGATGACGTAATGAATGCCCCTATAGTTGCCTGGCCTTTGGGATTGTTTGACTGCTGTGGAGTAAGCGACGGCGCGGCAGCAGCCATAGTGACCCGCGCTGACATGGCCAAGAAATTCAGGCCTGATCCCGTTTATGTCAAGTCGTTGCAGATCGCTGCAAGCTCAGGTGAAGAGATGATGTGCACCGACTGGGACTATGCCCACGTGGAGTCCACTGTCCACGCCGGCCAGAGAGCCTACCGCGAGGCAGGGATAACGAGCCCTCGCGACGAGATAAGCATGATGGAAGTCCACGATTGCTTCTCTATCACTGAGCTTACCGAGTACGAAGACCTGGGGATCTCTCCCCGAGGGCGAGCCAAAGAGGATATCGAGGCGGGATTCTACGATCTCGACGGGACAATCCCCTGCCAGCCTGACGGAGGCCTCAAGTGCTTTGGCCATCCCATCGG
>Ga0209498_1001133_pt1 | contig 16350 bp, 16 predicted proteins | sample WalLakDeSediment_FD_184131 | JGI IMG/M metagenome (GOLD analysis project Ga0209498, IMG submission 184131) | Lake sediment microbial communities from Walker lake, Nevada to study Microbial Dark Matter (Phase II) - Walker Lake 11/02/13 Deep... | ecosystem: Environmental > Aquatic > Freshwater >... | reverse complement strand
AAATCAAGAATGAGAAGGACTGGGTCGTTTCCGTGCTCTGGGACAATGCCGGCGTCGCTCGATTCGATGACCGTCATTACTACGTCATCACCGGCGAAACCCACAACAGCCCTTCGAACATGGAAGCCTACGGCGGTTCCCTGACAGGGATCGTGGGGATCTACCGGGACCCGATGGGCACGGGCAAGGGCTCAAAGCTGATTCTGGGAACCTATGGATTCTGCGTGGGACCTCGGGACTACCAGGGTGAACTCAAGCCTCGCCTTCACCCGAGGAGGCTCCTTGACGGCGTCATTGAAGGGGTCAAAGACGGGGGAAACAAAAGCGGCATTCCCACCCCCTTCGGCCAGCTTCTTTTTCACGAGGGCTATATGGGCAAGTGCCTGGTCTTTGTCACCGCCATGGGCATCATGCCCTCAGCCATCGGGGACGAGTCCAGTCATCTCAAGCGCACAAGCCCGGGGGATCTCATTATCATGTCCGGAGGGCGGGTTGGTAAAGACGGCATTCACGGTGTTACCGCTTCTTCCGAAACCTACACCGAGCACACCCCTGCGGGGCATGTTCAGATCGGGGACCCCTACACGCAGAAGAAGATGCATGACTTCCTGCTCGAAGCGAGGGATGAGGGTCTCATTGCATTTATCACCGATAACGGCGGGGGCGGCCTGTCTTCTTCAATCGGGGAGTCCGCCCGCTTCAGCAACGGCGCCAGGGTCGATCTTGACAGGGTGCCCCTGAAGTATGAAGGCCTGGATCAATGGGAGATCTGGATCTCCGAATCTCAGGAAAGAATGACCGTGGCTGTAAAACCTGAACACCTCAATCGTTTTATGGCCTTGTCGGCAAAACACGCCGTGCAGAGCACCGTGATCGGGGAATACAATGATTCAGGCTACCTCAAGCTCGACTACAAGGGCAAAACCTGCGCGCTGATCCGGATGGATTTCCTCGAGTCGGATTTCCCCCAGTGGGAGTTTGATGCGCAATGGCGGCCCCCGGATATGAGGGGCCTTCATGAGCCCGTTCTTCGTGAGCCCAAGGACCATGGCCCGCTCCTCAAGGCCATGTTATCCCGCCCCAACCTTTGCTGCAGGAATTGGATTGCGCGACAGTACGACCATGAAGTGCAGGGCGGAAGCGTCATCAAACCCCTTGTGGGAAAAGGCCGAGACATTCCAAACGATGCCGTCGTGCTGCGGCCGATTCTCGACTCCAACAAGGGCCTTGCAGTCAGCCAGGCCCTGAATCCCTTTTATTCTGAAATCGACACCTACCACATGACCGCGGTCACCATCGACGAAGCGGTCAGGCGGGTGCTTTGCGTCGGAGGGGACCCCGACCACCTGGGCGGCGTGGACAACTTCTGCTGGCCCACCATCCTCTATGATCCAAACGAGAACCCCGACGGCAAATACAAGGCGGCGCAGCTCGTAAGATCAAACTGGGCGTTGAGGGATTGCTGCCTTGCCTATGGCATCCCTCTTCTCTCCGGAAAGGACAGCATGTATGTGGACGGCCTTTTGGAAGGCCCTTTCGGAGAACGTCGGAAAGTCTCGGGCCTGCCCACCTTGCTTTTCACCGTATCGAGCGTGGTCCGGGATATCCGGGCATGTCTCAGCATGGATGCAAAGTGCGCGGGGGACCTGGTCTATGTCCTTGGCGAGACCCGCAATGAACTGGGAGGAGGAGAGTACTACCAGCTTATGGGGAAATTGGGGCTCCATGTGCCGGAGGTCGATCCCAAGGCTACCCGCCCTCTTTATCAGGCTTTTCACCAAGCCCTGACAAAAGGACTGCTCGCTTCAGCCCACACCGTTGCCCGAGGGGGGCTCGGGGTGCACCTCGCCCTGGTTGCCATGGCAGGTCAACTGGGCATGGAACTCGACCTGAAAGCCGTTCCCGTTGCCGTTGCTCTTTCTGATTCGGCCGTGCTTTATTCAGAATCGGCAGGCCGCTTTATCGTCACGGTGGACCCCGAAAAAAAGCAAGCCTTTGAAGCGCTTTTCCCGGGCATGAAGATCGGGTGTATCGGAAGAACCACGGATGCGCCCCTTTTCAGGGTGAAGGGGCGGGGCGGTGAGCGGATCATGGAAGAAGACGTCCACGAATTGAAGGAGTGGTGGAAAAAACCCTTCGGGCACCTGGTATGATTCACCGCAAAGATCGCCGAGAACGCAGAGGATTATAAATCAGAAAAAACTATTTTCGGATCCACCCCTGAATAAACACCCTCTGCGCTCTTTGCGCACTCTGCGGTGAGATTCTTCACCGCAAAGACCGCGAAGGATTTTTCATTTCACGGCACTCGCCTGCACAGGTGAAAATGTAGGGGCGCGCTTTACGTGCGCCCGGTGCGGGCGGGGATAAACCCCGCCCCTACGAACACATTGAAATTCTCTTTGCGTTCTCAGCGTTCTCTGCGGTGAAAGTCTTTGGAGGTTTGGTATGCAGTCTGTGAAGGCCCTTGTTCTGACCGGTTACGGTCTTAATTGCGACTACGAAACGGATTATTCCTTGAAGCTCGCCGGCGCGCAATCCTACCGGGTTCATATCAATGACCTGATCCAGGGAAAAGAAAAACTTGAAACCTATCATATCCTGGTTTTCGGGGGAGGCTTCAGCTGGGGAGACGACCACGGTGCAGGGGTGCTGCTTGCCGCCAAGATGAAGTTTAACCTGGAGATGCAGATTGAGCGGTTCATTCAGTCGGGCCGACTCATCATCGGCATTTGCAACGGTTTCCAGGCACTGGTGAACCTGGGGCTCCTTCCCGGGTTAAACGGGAACTATCGGGAGCGCCGGGTCGCCATCATCGCCAATGCGTCCGCGAATTTCATCGATGCTTGGGTCAACCTGAAGGTCAATCCTCAATCCCCTTGCGTGTTCACCAAGGGGATCTTTCAGATCGAACTGCCCGTGCGACACGGTGAGGGAAAATTCTACGCATCGGCCAAAGGTATGACAGATCTCTTCAAGAGCAATCAGATTGTGGCGCAGTACGCAGACGAGAAGGGAGAGGAGGCGGGTGGGCAGTGGCCCCTTAACCCCAACGGCTCCCTGAACGACGTGGCCGGCATCTGTGATTCCACAGGTCGCATCTTCGGGCTGATGCCCCATCCCGAAGCCTTTAATCATTTTACCAACCACCCCGACTGGACACGGAAGAAAGAAGCCCTGGCCAGGCAGGGCAAAAGAATCTCCGATGAACGCGGCGACGGTCTTCAGATTTTCCGCAATGCCGTGGACTTCATCCGGGCACAAACGTGATTCACCGCAGAGATCGCAGAGATCGCAGAGGAACTTATTCGTCAAGGTCCAAAACCATGCGGCGTAGTCCGTTCTTCAGAACTCTAACATTGAAATTGATGATAAGCCCTCCTTTCTGTTTTTTTCGATACCTAACCCTCTCTGCGCTTTTTGCGGTCTCTGCGGTTAAATCAAAAGGACATGGTCAGGGAGTAGGCGTAGGCGCCCCGTTTTACAACGATGCTTAGAGAGGAAAGATGATGAGAGCGGCTGAGGGCTTCTTTGAAATCATCCATTCCTGTCATGGCCTGGTTGTTGATTTGAAGGATCACGTCCCCTGATTTCAGCCCGATTCGACCCGCCTCGGAATCCGTTTTGACTTCCTCGATCACAAGGCCCGCCTGACCCTTCGGGCCCCGATTCGCAACCTTGATCCCAAGGCGGCGGTAAAAGAGCTCCGGTGCAAGTTCCAAGGGAAAGGAAGAAGCTTCCACAGCCACGTTGATTTCTCTGCCCTTTCGAAAAACCCTGAAAGTCAATCGTTCGCTTGCAGTGTACTCACCCAATGTCTGATGATATTCCTCAGGCGAGTCCACAGCAAACCCCTCCAGGGTGACAAGGACGTCTCCCCTCTTGATTCCTGCCTTATCGGCGGGGCTGTCCCGATACACATCGCTCACAAGAACGCCTCTTTTCTCTTCCGGCACGCCCAAATGGACCCTGAGCTCCCTAGTCAGTTCCTGCAGGTCCAAGCCGATCCATGGAGAGCGAACCTCGCCGGCTCTAAGCAATTCCTTGACAATCCTTTTCGCCTTGTTGATGGGGATTGCAAAACCGATTCCCTGGGCCTTCTGGTAAATCGCCGTGTTGATCCCGATCACGTCGCCGTCGATGTTGAGCAGTGGGCCTCCGCTGTTTCCGGGATTGATGGAGGCGTCGGTCTGGATAAAATGCCGGTACACCCGATCTTCGGCGCGTACCGAGCGATCCAGCGCACTGACCACGCCGGTCGTGACCGTGTGGGTCAATCCAAAGGGGTTACCGATGGCAATCACGGTTTCCCCGATCATGAGGTCCTCCGAATCCCCCAGCTTTGCCTCGGGCAGTCTTTCCTTTGCATCGATCTTGATCACGGCCAAGTCCGACCGGGGGTCCGAACCAAGGCTTCTCCCCATGTATTCCTTCTGATCCGAGGTAATCACCTTGATCTCCGAAGCCCTCGCTACCACGTGATGGTTGGTTACAATATATCCGTTTTTCCCGTCCATGATGACCCCGGACCCCAAGCTCGACCGCTGATATTCCCTGGAGAAAAATTCAGGGAAAAAATCCTTGAAAAAATCATCCCGGCCGAATGGGAAAAAAGGAGTCACCCTTTCCTGAACCACGGTACTGATATTGACAACGGCCGGGCTGACCTTTTCTACCGCCACAACCACGGGGCTGCGGCGCTGCGAAGCCTGAGCATCGCCCACAGCAAACAATAGGATCATCAATACCAAAAAACATCTGAGTCTCATAGATAAGTCCTTGTCTGGAATACCAAAATCCAAAGGCCAAATGTCAAATGAATGACATTTGACATTTTCTTGCTCTCTGCCTACCCATTTTCCCTTAGGAAGCTTCCTATGATATCGATCAGCGCTTCCTCATAGCCTGAATAAAAATGATCGGCCCCCTGGATCACTCGAAACAGGGCCTGATCGTTCCACTTGGGCAGCATCTTTTCCACCTTCTTGTATTCCGCAATCTCATCTCTTGAACCGCAAACGACCAGTCGAATCTTTGGATTATACTCCAGGAATCCGAAATCGATAAAACTGACCGGCGGGGACACCATGATCAGTCTTTGGGCCTCCTCGAATTTCGCGAGCCCCAGGGCGTTGACCCAGGCCCCGAAGGAATAGCCCGCAAGGTCCATGGTTTCTTTCCCCAGGGTTTTCAGGGCTGCCTGGACGTCCGCCTGCTCGCCTATGCCGTTGCCGTAAGCTCCCTCGCTCTGTTCCACGCCCCTGAAATTGAACCTGAGAGTGCTGTAGCCCGCATCCTGATAAGCGTGGGCAAAAGCCCTGACCACATTGTTGTGCATGGTTCCACCATAGAGGGGATGAGGATGGGAAAGGACAACCCCCTTTTCACCCTGAACCTCTTCCATCATGCCCTCGATTTTCAGCCCTTCCGACTCAAAGAAAACCCGCTCTTCCGCCATAGGAATCACCTCTTTCAGCGTATGCTTGTCCGCCCTTTCTTTTTAGCCTTTCACGGGTTTTCCTGTCAAGCAGAGCCACTTCGGGCATGAAGATCTGTTTTTCAGTGATCGAGACGTTAAAGATGATCTGTCCTTCCATGGGATTTACCCCTTTTTTTCATTCCCCGCCTTGACAAGAAGCCTTGACGCCATTAGGTTTCGCGCAAATTTCAGGTTTTTTCATTGCTCCGTAGCGAATTGCTTCCCTCGGAAAGCTTCCTTCAGGAATCACTATGGGCATTCAGAAATCATTGCTTAAGAATTCTTCGTCTTGGGGTTGAGCCCGAGACCACCGCCGAACACCATCGGGGGTCTCAATAAAATCTTATCAGGGAGGGAAATGATGAAAGGCAAAGGCATCTTAATTTTATCAACAGCGGTTTTAGTTCTTTTAACATGCGGGAGGGCTTCTGCCGACGAGGTTTGGCTCAAAAACGGAGACCGCCTCACCGGCAAGGTGGTATCCCTGGAAGAAGGGACTCTCCTCGTCAGCACAGCCTATGCGGGAGATATCTCTATCAAATGGGAAGAAGTCGTGAACCTGAAAACAGAAGAACCGATTAAGATCGTTCTCAGCGATGAAACAACGGTTCAAGGCCCGGTTCTGCCCGGTGCAGGGGGTCAAGTCAGTGTCAAGGCTGAAACGCTCGCAGAGCCTGTAACCGCGGATCTTGCGAGTGTGAAGACAATCAACCCGAAACCACCCAAGCCGCCCCTCAGCACAACGCTCAGAGTCAATGCAGGCGCCGGCTTTGCAACCGGCAACACCGACAAAGAAGACATTTATGCGGACGGCGAGTTCGTGGCTCGCACGGATAACAACCGTTACACGATCGGAGGCATGTACCGTCGCGCCGAGAGCGACGACGTCAAAACTGAAGATAAAACGATGGGATATATGAAATATGATCACTTTTTCACAAAAAAGTGGTATGCGTATGCCAATGCAGCCGCTGAAAAAGATGAGTTCAAAGATCTCGACATCAGGTACACCCTGGGCGTGGGCCCCGGTTACCAGTTTATTGAGTCCGAGCGCACCAATCTCTCTCTTGAAGGTGGCGTGAGCTACGTGAACGAAAACTTTATCGTTGCCGACGACAACAGTTTTACGGCAGGCAGATGGGGACTCAGGTTCGACCATTTCCTTTTGCCCAAATCCCTCCAGTATTTCCTTTCCCACACAGGCCTCCAGAGTCTTGAGGACTCGGAAGATCTCCTTCTTTTCACCCAGACCGGATTTCGAGTTCCCTTTTACAAAAACCTGAACTTTACCGCCCAAATGAACTGGGAATACGACAAGAGCCCCTCTCCGGGAAAAAAGGAGAGCGATTACATGTACATCTTTTCCATTGGCTACCAGTGGGCGAGATGATTCATCTGAGATCCACTGCATGTTTTTCATGAAGTCATTCTTGATGGGCTCGAAAAAAAAATTTTGAAGAAAAGGAGAAAAGCCATGTTTAAGGAATTCAAAGAATTTGCCATGCGAGGTAATGTGGTGGACATGGCGGTCGGCATTATCATCGGCGCGGCCTTCGGGACCATTGTCAGATCCCTTGTGGATGACATGATCATGCCGCCCATCGGATTGCTCTTAGGCAGTGTGGACTTTGCAGACCTTTTTATCACCCTTAGAGAAGGAGCGACTGCAGGCCCCTACCTCACCCTTGCAGCAGCCAAAGAAGCAGGCGCGGTAACCTTGAGCTACGGCGCTTTTTTCAACACCATCATCAGCTTTCTGATTGTCGCCTTTTCCGTATTCCTTCTGATCAAGGGCATGAACAAGATGAAGAGAAAGCAGGAGGCGGCCCCTGCTGCAGAACCGACGACCAAGGAGTGCCCCCATTGCCTTTCCACCATCCCGATCAAGGCAACCAAGTGCGGGCATTGTACGTCGAACTTGTAAAAACCCTTTTTGAGATCGCCCTTCCCTCTTGCCTGAAAAAGGGGAGGGAGGGCCGAATTCAATAGGCTACCTAAGGAGACCGCAATGAAAAGGATCAGCCCCTTTGTCTGCTCCCTCTTCCTCTTGCTCGCCACCCCCGGTTTGGCTGAGAGCGATGAAAAACCTTCCACCATTGAAATAACGGCAAGGGCTACAGTGACGAGCACACCCAACGTGCTTACCCTCTCCTTTGCCGTAGACACGGATGGGCCGTTGGCCAAGGACGCGGTGGATGAGAACGCGGAGCGCACCCAAAACGTTCTTGCGGCCCTCAGGAAGGTCGGAGGCAAAGAAATCAAGATCTGGACTTCAGGGTTCAGCCTCTCCCCCCTCTACGAGAAGGGTGACCCATCCAGACCGAGCGGGTTTCGCGCCAGGAATTCGGTCATTCTGGAATCAAAGATGTTGGACAAGGCAGGCGTGTTCATTGACGAGGCTGCCGCAGCCGGTGTCAGCCGTGTCAGCAATCTGGTTTTCTCGAGCGATAAGGAGGAAGATCTCAGGAGGCAAGCAGCTGTGGAGGCATTCAAACAGGCAACCCGCGATGCTGAAATGCTGGCAAAAGCCGCCGGCCTCGCCATTAAACGGGTTGTCAAGATCAGTCATGATCAGAGAGAGCATGTTCCTCCGGGCGTGCTGCGCGAAGCGGCCTTTGCAGGAGTTCAAACACCTATTGCCATAGGCGAGATCACGGTTCATGCCAATGTGCATGTGGTCTTCGAACTGGAATGACAGAAGAGTTCATTCACCACAGAGACCGCCGAGAACGCAAAGAGGGATCAATGTTATGTAAAGTCCTTTTGTCGCATGCTTCCCAGCGAAACAACCACTCTGCGCTCTTTGCGGACTCTGCGGTGAGATTATCCCGCCAGCCAGGGATTGTTGGCTTTCTCATCCCCGATGGTTGATGACGGTCTCACACCGTAGTCATGTCCCGGCCAGACAATGGTCTCCGGAGGCAAAACCAGCAACCGCTCCCGGATCGAGCGCATGAACTGGTCATGGGAAGACCCCGGCAGATCCGTCCGGCCGATAGCCTCCACGAAAAGCGTGTCACCGGTAAAAATATGACCGTCCTCGTGAAGGCACATTCCACCGGGGCTGTGACCCGGCGTGTGGATCACCTCAAGAGAAATGTCGCCAATGACGATCCGATCGCCGTCTTTGACCGTGATATCCGCTCGAGGCGAAGGCGTAAATCCCCACTGCCTGGCCATCGCCTCACCCTCCGGTGAATTGAAGACCCGATCATCCACCTCGTGCATGACGATTTTAGCGTCCGTAAGGTCTTTTATCTTCTTATTCCCGCAAGTATGATCCGCATGTCCGTGGGTGTTGACAATATACTTGAGACTGAGCCCCAGCGCTCGGACGTGATCAACCAGCTCTTCCTCGTTTCCCGCCGGGTCGATAAAAAGGGCTTCCTTTGTCCTCGGGCAGGAGATAAGGTAGCAAAACACTTCCATAACCCCCACTTTGATCTGTTCGACATTCATTGTATTGCGCTCCTCACCTAAGGCTCAGGGAAAAGGATGGCCCTCTTCGCCGAACCGGTTAAAAAGGTTGACCATATCTTCCTTGAGCCCTTCAGGCACCAGTTCCAGCTTGTCTTTCGGAAGTTCCACGAATTCCCCTTTGGCCCTGGCAAGAATCTGCCCTGACTCATCAAAGACTTCGGCAACGGCTCCGAGGTAGGGCCCTCTCATTTCTTTTGTCAGCCGCCCTTTCACGCTCAAAGGCACGCCGACAAGGACAGGGCGGATGTACTTGATCTCCATGCGCCGCGTGACAAAGAAAACTCGCCTGAAATAAATGATGGTCCAGGACATGACTTCGTCGAGAAGGGTCGAGATGATCCCGCCATGGGCCATATTTTGCCATCCCTCGTGATACTTGCTCAGGGTGATGTCGGTGCAGACACTCTCATTGGCACGATAGAACCGAAGGTTCAGGCCGATGGGATTTTCGGTCCCACAGGCAAAACAGCCATGCCCCTGGAGTTTCGGTATATCGATTCGTTCTTCAGTCATCAAAATAAACCTCACTCAAAAGAAAGAATACAGAAAACAGGAGACAGAATACAGTCCGTGGTCCGTTGTACGTCGCAGCTTCCGTGTGGCGCGCCGCAGGTTGCAAGTTGCTGGTCGCATGCTTTATTCTGTCTTCATCTTTTTCTGTTTACTGATCACCGATCACTGGTCACTGATCTTGGGGTGGCACTTACCAAGATCGTCACCCATGTTCCCTCGCCGTCCCACTCCTTGACAACGGTGAGGCCCCATCGCTCCAATCTCGCCTTTATATCCTTTCCCTGGCTTCTCATCAACCCTGATAGGATCAGCCAGGAAGTTTTTCTGAAGCTTTCCTTCTCAACCATCTCCTTGAGAACTTCAAAATGGCTATTTGCCACGACCAGGTCGGCGGCCTTCTCCACAAAATCTTCCGCGTCTCCTTCCAGGACCTCGACGACCGATTCCAGGTGGTTGAGCTCAATATTCCGCTTGGATGTTTTGACGCATAAGGGGTTCAGGTCCACGGCCAAAACCCTCGTTGCTCCGAGCCGAGCCGCAGCCACAGCCAGGATGCCTGTTCCCGTGCCGAGATCGATCACCTTTTCAAAGGCCTCCTTTTTGCGAAGGTAAGCCAGGGCCCGCAGACAATCCCTGGTTGTGGGATGGATTCCGGTTCCGAAGACGACTCCCGGATCCAGGACAATACTCAGTTCGCTCGCCCTTGCACCCGCCTTATCCCACGGTGACCTGATCAGAAAGGGATCGATTTTGACAGGCTCCAGGCTGGTTCCCTGCCACTCTTCGTAAGAGAAGTCATGTTCTTCGAAAAAAGAGAGAAACGGCCGCCTTTGCAGTGCAGAAGTTCATTGATTTTCTCCCTTGAGGGCACGGTGAAAAACAGAAAGCTGGTTTCCCCTTCGAGCCACGTACCCAAGAAGTGCTTCCCCAAACCTGTCTCATCAGCCCGCGTCACCACACCCTGCGGGAGGTACACATGCAGGTTCTTGTAAGGGCCGTTGAATTCGCCTCGGTCTTCGGAAGGATACACTCTATCTCCAAATTGACTTTCCCGGCCCTTTAGGCCATGATCATTTCGGCAAAATAGCGAGTGGAATTGATCAGGTCAAGTCCGAAACATGAACGGAACAAATGGAGGTAGGCTTTGACTTTATCCGAACTCACGAAAAAGCAGATCGAGAGAATTCTGACTGCCTACTGCAGTGAGAGGTTACCGGTTTACCTCCACGATGAAATGCGGCTGGGGTTCAGGTTTCGAGGAAACACCGTCACTCTTTACAAGGAACGCCCTGCCTTCGCAGAATCCGGCATGCAGGCGGAAACCGCTGTCGCTCAATTCCGATTTAATTCCCGGACCAATGAATGGGCCCTTCACTGGGCTGATCGCAAATCCAAATGGCGCCCCTATGAATTGACCGAGTCGAGCAGGAACTTCGAAAATCTGCTTAAAGCAGTTCACGAAGACCCCACCGGCATCTTCTGGGGCTAATATTTCAATATGATTCCTTTTTGCTTAAGGATTTTTTGGCCGGCAAGCAAATCCCGGGCTGCACTCTCATCCAAGACGTAAATCAGGTTGCCCCCTTTCTGCGAATAGATTTGACCATAAGAAATAGGGACGTCGGGGGTCGGATCGCCCAGCAAGGACTCGGCCACCGGCTTGACCTTTCGCTCGCCGGATGCCAGCAGTACGACAGTCTTTGCCTGATAAATGAGTTCAGCCCCCATCGTGAGCGCGTAGCGGGGAGAGTCCTTTTTTGAAGAGAAATGCCCGTCCTTCACGGCATTGGAAACCGTGTTGTCGTCCAGCCTCACCAGCATGACGCCGCTGCCCTTAAAGGGAATGCCCGACTCGTGGAAACCCGCATGACCCCGACCCCCCACGCCGATAATCTGCAAATCCATGCCGCCGGCTTTTCTGATTTTTTTGCCGTAGGCGCCCAGAACACGGCCCCTTATCCATCCCAGGTATTGGGACTCGGGTGTGGCCTTAATGCGGATTTGCCGGCCCGCATCCTTGCCCACTTCGCGCCAATCCTCAGGGTGTGTCCTGAGTTCTTTCAGGAGCCTCTTTTGGTCGATCAGAGAACCTTCAGGCAGGTTCGTCTCGATCGGTTTGCGGTGGAGAAGGCCGAAGAACTCCTGAATCATAAAATAGCAATAACTCTCCGGATGCATAAATCGCTGCTGCGCGCTTTCACCGGGCAGACCCACGTATTCATCAAGGTTGAAACTTCGTATACGGCTGCTGTCGAATTCTCCACCGTTCGCCGCCTCCGCGAGATACTTGTAGACCCCTGTGGGCGAACTCCCCGTGGCCAGGCCCAAAACGTATTCGCCCTTATTTTTCAAGGTCCGGATGATGTCTTTCTTGACAAGCTCCGCCGCCACCTCGCTCATGTGGTCAAAGTCTCGTGTCACCAAGACCCGGATAGGCATGCTTGACCTCCTCGTGCGGTGTCTCAAGAGTTCTGCATCTGAAGGGTGTTTAATCCTCTTCCTACGACAATTTACCCTCCTATCCCAGCGCCTGCTCCACCGCATCGGCAATCTGCCGGCAAAGCGCCTCTGTGAGCGTATCGGTCGGCCCCTCAACCATGACCCGGCATGCATTCTGAGTCCCGGAATAGCGCACCAGCACCCGGCCTTGGTCTCCAAGTTTCGCCTCCACGTCTTTGATGGCTTCCAGCACCTGGGGAATCGTGGAAATGTCCGGTTTGCTCTTCACCGGCACATTGATCAGCTTCTGAGGGAAGACATCCATCACCTTTGCCAATTCGGAAAGAGGTTTATCTTCCTTGATCATCGCAGCGATCAACTGCAGGGCCGTGAGAATGCCATCGCCCGTGGTGTGGTGGTCCAGGAAGATCATGTGGCCGGAGTCTTCACCTCCGATGACCGCACCCAGACGTTGCATATCCTCCAGGACATAGCGGTCTCCCACTTTGGAGGCATGGTGCTTGAACCCAAGCTTCTTGCAGGCCAAGGTGAGCCCGAGGTTGCTCATGACCGTGCTGACAACCAAGTCGTTTCTCAGTCGGCCCTGATCTTTGAGCACCTTGGCGCAGATCATCAGGATTTGATCCCCGGTGATGGCCTGACCTTTTTCATCGACGGCAATGAGGCGGTCTCCGTCGCCGTCGAACGCCAGGCCGATCGCCGCTCCTGTCTCCACCACGCACTTCTGCAGATCCTGGGTATACTGGGAACCGCAATGATCATTGATGTTGAGCCCGCTGGGATTGTTGTGGATGACCTCCACTTGGGCGCCCAATTCGGTGAATGCGGCAGGGCCTACTCTATAAGTGGCGCCGTTGGCCGCGTCGATCACGATCTTCATGCCCTCCATGGAAAGATCGCGGGGAAAGGTGTTCTTCAAAAAAACGATGTATCGACCGGGAGCGTCTTCCATTCTGTAGGATCGTCCCATCTCACTGGCCGGGGGCACCATGTCGGGCAGTTTCCCGCCCAGGATAAGGATTTCTATCGTCTCTTCCTGCGCGTCGGAGAGTTTGAAACCGCTTCCAGCAAAGATCTTGATGCCGTTGTCCTGGTAAGGGTTGTGGGAGGCGGAAATCACAATGCCCGCGTCCGCGCGCATGCTTTGGGTGATAAAGGCAATTCCGGGAGTGGGCAACACACGGACCAGATAGGAAATGCCGCCCATGGAACTGATGCCCGCCTCAAGGGAGCTTTCCAGCATGTAGCCTGAAATGCGGGTATCCTTGCCGATAACCACCCGGGCTCGGTGGTCCTCATTTTTGAAAAAATGGGCCACCGCCTGTCCAACGGAGAATGCAATCGCAGCATCCATCGGATAACGGTTGGCTTCTCCCCGGATGCCGTCTGTGCCGAATAGTTTTCCCATAGGTTTGTCTCCTTATTGCAAGAAATCACGCCGGAAGCATTGTGCAATTTCAACGTTGATGACCTCATAAAAAGTCCTACACCGTCATTGCGAGGCGCAACGCGCCGTGGCAATCTCTCGGCGATTCAAGGAGTTATGAGCCCGCCCTGGCGCGACATAGCGGGGAGGATCACGACCACTGGAGCATTACAGGATTTCGCCTTGGAATCCCAATTGTCATTGGCAGGTCTGGGCCAGGGATTGCCGCGCTTCGCTCGCAATGACATATCGGCGGTTTCCGGACTTTTTACGAACACATCAAACTTGACGGCTTCGCAAAAAGTCTCCTCAGTTGTCACTCCCGCGAAGGCGGGAGTCCAGAACCCCTTGAGAACACTGGATTCCCGCCTACGCGGGAATGACAGAAAAAGGTGTTTTTGGACTTTTTACGACTTCATCAAACTTGACGGACTCGTAAAAAGTCGTCAATTGGGACGGCACAGTAAAAAGCTCCAGATGCAAGGCGCGCGAATCTTGAGGAATGAGGCGTACACAGAAGTACGCCGCAGTGATTTACCCTGTTGAATCGGCTACGCCGCCTCGCGCAGCGAGAATTCAACAGGGCGAGGATGAAGCGCAACGCCGCAGATGGACTTTTTACGAAGCCGTCAAACTTATACCATGAAAACAGCAGTAGAGGGAGGCTCAAAAACTCTATATGGCTGCCGCATCGGCTTTGCGATAAATGATCGGGATTGTTCGCTTTACAGAGAAATCATGATCGGGCCGGCTCCGTCTGGGAGGACAGGGCGCAGAGCAGGGAATTCTCTATTGCCACTGCTGTCGGGCTGCTCAATGCCGTTAGAAGATCCAGGTCTTCCTTCCTGAAGCCATGGGGTTTTTGTAACGAGTCCACGTAGATGACCCCCATGACTCGCGCCCTGCTGATCAGGGGCACGCACATGACGGAGCGGATTTTGTTGAAGCGGATACTTTCCGAGAGGTTGATCTGCTCTTCATTGAGCGTGTCCAGCATGGTAATGGGCTTGGCCTCCTTAATCACCCGGTTCACAATCGAGCGGCTGTAAGCGGCCATGCCATCTTTGTCGCTTGTCTTGATGATGGAAATGACCTCTCCGATCTCTCCGGTTTCAAGGTTCAGAAGAATGATCACCCCCCGGTCGATCCTTCTGAGAAGTTCCATGATGTGTTGGAGGATTTTTTCCAGGATTTCTTTGGTATTGATCGACTGCATCAGAACCGTGGAGACCTTATAGATCAATTCCATGTTCTTCCTGGCCGTGGAGGGTCTGTCCGGCGGGCCGCTTCCGTCGTCCTCATCCAGTTCCTTGAAAAGGTCAATGGAGTCGAGCACGGTCAGCACATCGTCCGGATAAGGCTTGCCCAGAGAGAAAAAGGTTTTTCCAACGGCAACAGGCATTCCTTCCTTCACTTCGTATTCCAACTCCGGCCCGATTCTGACGCCGTCAATAAAGGTGCCGTTTCTGCTTTTCAAGTCCGTGATAAAGTGCTTGTTTCCTCTTTTCACGACTTTGAGGTGAACCCGGGAAACGGACTTGTCCTTGATCTGTACATCGTTTTCAGGGGCACGGCCGATGTAAATCTTGGTTTTATCGACCTCGCACTTCCGGCCTTTGTCCGGGCCGTTCATGAAGTAGACCTTCAGCATAAGCACGGCACCTTACTGTAGAAAATTCCAACAAAACTGAAATCACTCTAACTTGACTTATCAATTTTACATTGAAAAAGGCAAATCGGTCAATAGAATTCTTTTCCCTCCAGGGGGCGGCAAAGATCTCAATAACCCATTTCGTATCAGTTTAGCTATTTCAAAAAGCTCTGAGAATTATGGCTCTCTTTCTTGAGCGACTGGTGGGAAGGCGCCGTCTTTTCACGGTTTATCTTGCAGGCGGGATCGAGGCGTTTTCGATGGCCGCAGCCAAAGGGCCGCCCAGGGCGTTGAGGAGGTAGAGGTCCTCTCCCCGAAATCCGTAAGGTTTGGTCACCGAGTCGGCGTAAAGCACCCCACAGAGTTTTGATCCGCTCATCAGGGGCACGCACATGACCGACTTAATGTTGAGGAGCTTGAGGGTCTCCGGAAGGTCGTCTTCCGATTGTTCGGTCTCTGCGTCGGAGATCATCACAGCTTCCCGTCGGTTCGAAACCCGTTTTACGACCTCCTGGCTGTATTGAAGGGGGCGGGCGCCCTGCTTGGTCTTTGATACGGCTTCCCGCATCCGGCCTGTCTCAGCATCGACCAGGATAATGGCCCCTCTTTCTATTCTCACAAAAACTTCAAAGATGTGATCCAGGGCTCTTTTGAGCATTTCATGAAGGTCAAGGGTCTGCGTCAAGTCATCGCAGATCCTGTAAACCAGGTCCATATTCTTCTGCGTCGTTGAGGGGCGATCCGGGTCGCCGTTCTCTTCCTGGAGGGCCGTTCGCACTGCTGCCGCGGATTCCAGGAAGCTTAAGATTTCTTCCGAGCACCCTTTGCCCAGACAAAGAACGCTCATTCCGATAACGACAGGCAATCCCTCGGAAAGAGGGTATTCGATGCCGGGGTTGATCAGGTCGCCGTTCACAAAAGTCCCGTTCTTGCTGAACAGATCTTTGATGAAAAAAATATCTCCTTTTCTTATTATTTTTAGATGTTTACGGGAAACAAAGCTGTCCGCCACCGGGATGTCGTTGTTCGCCGACCTGCCGACAAAAAAGATGTCCTTTTTGACTTGGTAGGTTCGACCCTGGCCGTCAGGCCCGTTGATGACGTAAAGATCCGTCATGGTCTCCTGTCCTGTCGCTCCGCCCTATTAAGGGTAAGTATATGGGATAGGGACATTTTTGTCAATCCGACCCCTTGACCCCAATCCTGCGCCGATATATAGTGCGCATCAATCCAAAAACCGGAAGCGGAGCTTCGTGATCCATGGAAAGCCTGAAGAAAAAGAAAGAAAGGGTAAGACTCATCTTCGAAATCCTCGACCCTCTTTACACCTACGAAAAAACA
>Ga0209498_1001131_pt1:2500-16354 | contig 16354 bp, 15 predicted proteins | sample WalLakDeSediment_FD_184131 | JGI IMG/M metagenome (GOLD analysis project Ga0209498, IMG submission 184131) | Lake sediment microbial communities from Walker lake, Nevada to study Microbial Dark Matter (Phase II) - Walker Lake 11/02/13 Deep... | ecosystem: Environmental > Aquatic >... | reverse complement strand
CCGCCTGATTCGATGGAAGAAGAGCGAGTTCCGGAGCCAATGCGTCCGCGTCGATACATCCTCTTGGGGTTGAGCCTCCTTGCCCTCTGGCTCCCCCTTTCTGGGCATACCAAGCCCCTTATCCTGGCCTTCGGAGTGGGGTCCGTGGTTCTGGTGACCCTCATTGCGGCCAGAATGGACCGGGTGGACCGGTACGCCTATCCCGTGCGGCTCTCCTGGGGAATGCTGGGGTACCTGGCCTGGCTGGTGAAGGAGATGTTCAAGGCCAACGTGAAAGTGGTTCGCATCATCCTGGACCCGGCCCTCCCCATCAGCCCCATCATCGTCCCCTTCCGGTCTCGCCAGAAATCGGATCCTTTCAGGGTTCTCTATGCCAATTCCATCACCCTGACCCCGGGCACCATGACCACCGGCACCCACGGCCGGATCCTTCGTATTCACGCCCTCACGTGGAAGGACGTGGATGGTCGGGACGACGACGAGATGGATCGCCGGGTGTGCGCCCTGGAGGATGAGTCCTGATGTACCTCGTCTGTGTTCTGGCCATCCTAGGCGCTATGGGCATGGCCCTTACCCGGTCCCTCATGGGGCCCACGGTGTTCGACCGGGTTCTGGCGGCCAACAGCTTCGGAACCCTCACCGTCTTGATCCTTTCGGTTTTGGGGATCCTGACACGGGGCCCCAACTTCCTGGACCTGGCACTCCTCTATGCCCTCATCAACTTCCTGGCAACCTTGGCGGTGCTGAAGTTCTTCGAGTACGGCGACCTGGGCCGACGGGTGGATGCCTCGGTAGGGGGGGGCGTCTCGTGAGCCTGCTCTCGGACGTCCTGAGCTGGGCCCTGATACTGGGCGGATGCTTCTTCATCCTGGTGGGGGCTCTGGGGCTTTTGCGGATGCCGGACGTGTTCACCAGACTCCACGCTCACGGCGTCATAGACACCATGGGGGCGGGGATGATCCTCGGGGGCCTCATGTTCCAGACGGGGTTGGGCCTGGTCACATTCAAACTGGTCCTGGTGCTGGTACTCGTCTGGTTCTCCAGCCCCATCTCCACGTACGCCCTTGCCCGGGCCGCCTTGAAGAGCGGTGAGGAGCCGTACTGGAACGAGGAACTGGAAATACCAGAGACGGCTCGCATCCCCGGCGGGGGTGGGGCAGCGATGGGGGAGGAGGAGCCCTGACATGGATCTAATCATCGACTTCGCCCTCCTTGCCCTTCTGGCGTTGACGTCCCTGGCCATCCTTCGCCAGACCAATCTCTTCGCCGCAGTCACACTCCTGGCCATCTTCTCCTTCACTTCCGCAGCTCTTTTCACCGTGATGGATGCGGTGGACGTGGCCTTCACCGAGGCCGCCGTTGGGGCCGGGTTCTCCACCGTCCTCCTCCTGGCCACCCTTTCCCTGGTGGGGGGCGGGGTGAAGACCCCCCAGGTCCGCATCGTGAGCCTCACCATCCAGGCCCCCATCCGGCGTCCCACGTTCCCCCTGGTGGTGGTGCTGATCACCGGGGGGATCCTGGTCTACGGCACCCTGGACATGCCCCCCTTTGGCGACCCGGACAACCCGGTGCATCGCCACGTGGCCGACCACTATCTCCTGGACTCGGAAGAGGAGATCGGGATCCCGAACGTGGTGACCTCCGTGCTGGCCAGCTACCGGGGGTATGACACCCTGGGGGAGGCCACCGTGGTGTTCACCGCCGCCGTGGGGGTCATTGTCCTCCTCTCCGGGCTTCGGAGACGGGACTCTCTGGGTGAGGAGGCGTGGGGCGAGGAGGGTCTCCATGATCTGGACCCGGGCTTGGGTGCGTCCTATTCCGGGCACGATGAAACGTCCGGGGAGGATGAGAAGGGAGAGCGGCCTGGCGAACGGCCGGGGGGAGGGGTGCCGTGAGCGATCAGGTGATCTTGAGGGTGACCACCAAGATCCTGGTGCCGGCCATCCTCCTTTTCGCTCTCTACGTCCAGTTCCATGCGGACTTCGGCCCTGGAGGGGGCTTCCAGGCCGGCGTGGTGTTTGCTGCGGGGTTCATCCTCTACGCTATGGTCTTCGGCCTGCGCAGGGCACAGCAGGTCTTGCCATCATGGGTGAGCCGGCTCTGCGCCTCCCTGGGTGTCCTCATCTTCATCGCGGTGGGTTCCTACAGCATGTTCCGGGGAGCCCACTTCCTCGATTACTCCGTCCTTGGCCATGATCCCCTTGAGGGGCAGCACATCGGAATCCTTCTCATCGAGATCGGGGTCCTGGTGACGGTGCTCGGCGTCATCCTGTCCATTTTCTATTTCTTTGCGGCCCGGGGGAGGGAGGACCTGTGAGGATCCTGGGGCTCTACAACTACTGGGTGTTCGTCTTTCTCATGATGGTGGGCTTCTACATCCTCATATCCCGGCGCAACCTGATCCAGGAAATCCTGGGCCTCACCATCTTCCAGACCGCCGTCTTCATCTTCTACATCAGTATGGGGAGCATTTCGGGGGCCGAGCCCCCCATTCTGGTGCCCGGTGCGGAGGGCATCGTTTACGCCAACCCTCTCCCCCATGTCCTCATCCTCACGGCCATCGTGGTGGGCGTTTCCACCATGGCCGTGGCCCTTGCCCTGGTGGTGCGGATCAAGGAGGCCTACGGGACCATCGAAGGAGACGAGATCGCTGACATGGACACCGCCTCAGAAGCCTGATGTCCGAGCATCTGCCCATTCTCCTGGTGGTGGTCCCCCTGGCGGCAGCCGCCTTGGCTGCCGTGATCCGGTCCGGTCGGGCGGCATGGGGTCTGATGCTCCTCAGCGCCTGGGTCGTCCTGGGCTCCTCCGTCTCCCTTCTGGCGCAGGTGCTTCGGGAGGGAAGGATCCGGTACGTCCTGGGAGGGTGGCCTCCACCCTGGGGGATCGAGTACAACATCGATCTTCTGAGCGCCTTCGTCCTTGTGCTTCTTGGGGGGATCGCCGCCATCATCACGCCCTTCGCACTGCGTAGCGTGGAGAGGGAGATCCATTCGGCCCAGGTGCATTTCCACTACAGCGCCCTCCTCCTTTGCTTTGCGGGTCTTCTGGGGATGACCTCCACGGGCGACGTGTTCAACCTCTTCGTCTTCCTCGAGATCTCCTCCATCTCTGCCTATACCCTCATTGCCATGGGCTCCGACCGGAGGGCGCTCCACGCCGCCTTCCGCTATCTCATCATGGGGAGCGTGGGGGCCACCTTCATCGTCATCGGCATCGGCATGCTCTACATGATGACGGGGTCCCTGAACATGGCGGATCTGGCGGAGCTCATACCGGCGGAACGGAATCGGACTCTCTCGGTGGCCCTGGCGTTCCTCACCGTGGGCGTGGGCCTGAAGCTCGCCCTCTTCCCCCTGCACCTCTGGCTGCCGGACGCCTACACCTTCGCCCCCTCCGCCGTAACGGCCTTCCTTGCCTCCACCGCAACGAAGGTGGCGGTCTATGTGCTGGCACGGTTCCTATTCACCGTGTTCGGAGTGGCCTTCACCTTCGAGGTCATGGCCCTGGACCGGATCCTCATCCCCCTGTGCCTCTTCGGCATCCTGGCAGGTTCCCTGAGGGCCATCCACCAGCGGAACGTCAAGCGGCTGCTCGCGTATTCCAGTGTCGCCCAGGTGGCATACGTGGTCCTGGGGATCTCCCTGGTCTCGGTGACGGGTCTCACCGCCGGGATCCTTCACCTCTTCAACCACGCCCTCATGAAGGGGAGCCTGTTCCTGGCCATGGGCTGCGTCATGTACAAGGTGGGCTCGGTACGTATCGAGGCCATGAGGGGCCTGGGGAGGACCATGCCTTGGACCATGGCCGCCTTCGTCATCGGGGGCCTGTCCCTCGTGGGCGTTCCCCTCACCGTGGGGTTCATCAGTAAGTGGTACCTCGTTCTTGGCGCGGTGGAGCAGGGGCGGTGGCTCGTGACGGCGGTGGTCCTCCTGGGCTCCCTTCTTGCGGTGATCTACATCTGGCGGGTAGTGGAGGTGGCGTATTTCGAGGAGGCCAGTGGTAACGGGCCCGGGGGAGAAGCCCCCCTCTCGCTCTTGATACCCACCTGGGCCCTGGTCCTCGCCAACCTCTACTTCGGCATCGATGCGACCCTGACCTCAGGGATTGCCGGTGGAGCCGCCCGACTCCTCATGGGCCTTGGCGGACCATGAGCCCGGAGAGCCTCACCCTCCTGGCGCCGGCCATTCCCCTGGTGGGAACCCTCGCCATCCTTGCGGCCCGCAGGCATCCGAACCTCCGGGAAGGGGTGACCCTTCTCACTGCGGTGTCCCTTTTCGTCACGGTGCTGGCCCTCTACCCCGTCATCGCCGGAGGCGGCCGACCCCAGGTGGTCCTCCTCGAGGTGCTCCCTGGGCTGGCCCTCTCCTTCGAGGTGGAACCCCTGGGGATGCTCTTTGCCCTGGTGGCGAGCGGTCTGTGGATCGTCACCTCCGTCTACGCCATAGGGTACATGAGGGCCAACAAGGAGGGGCACCAGACGCGATTCTTCGCCTTCTTCGCCCTCTCCCTGGCTTCGGCCGTGGGGATCGCGTTCTCGGGTAATCTCCTGACGCTGTTCGTCTTCTACGAGGCCTTGACGTTGGCCACGTACCCCCTGGTGACCCACCACGGGACCTCGAAGGCCAAGAGGGGAGGCCGGACCTACCTGGGCATTCTCCTCACTACCTCCATCGGGTTTCTCCTTGTGGCCATCGTCTGGACGTGGCACCTCACCGGGACCACGGAGTTCAGGGAGGGAGGCATCCTGCAGGGAGCGGCTTCCCCGGGGGTCCTGATGGCCCTCCTAGCCCTTTACGCCTTCGGAACGGGGAAGGCCGCCCTGATGCCCTTCCATCGGTGGTTGCCCGCCGCCATGGTGGCTCCCACGCCGGTCTCGGCCCTCCTCCATGCTGTGGCGGTGGTGAAGGCCGGGGTGTTCACCATCCTCAAGGTGGTGGTGTACGTCTTCGGCCTGGAGACGCTTCAGACTCCGGGCCTCACCACCTGGCTCCTCTACGTGGCGGCCTTTACCATCCTGGCGGCGTCGGTGGTGGCCCTCACCAGGGACAACCTGAAGGCAAGGCTCGCCTACTCCACCGTGAGTCAACTGTCGTATATCGTCCTGGCCGGGCTCCTGGCCAACCACGCGGGGATTGTGGCCGGCGGGTCCCACATCGCCATGCATGCCTTCGGGAAGATCACCCTCTTCTTCTGCGCCGGGGCCATCTACGTAGCTGCCAAGAAGACCGAGATCTCCGACCTGGACGGGCTGGGGCGGAGGATGCCCCTGACGTTCCTGGCGTTCTTCGTGGGGTCCCTTTCGGTGGCGGGCCTGCCTCCCACGGGGGGGACCTGGTCCAAGTGGTACCTCCTGGTGGGAGCCCTGGAAGGTGGCCATCCGGTGTTGCTGGGGGTCCTGGCCCTGTCCACCCTTCTGAACGTGGCGTACCTCATGCCCATCGTGGCCCGGGGGTTCTTCCTCCCGCCCGGGGACGGCTGGCAGGGTGGCCTCAAGGAGGCCCCTCTCCTCTGTCTCCTACCCCTCTGCTTCACGGCCTTGGGCTGCGTCGTCCTGTTCTTCTTCCCGCAGCCCATCCTGAACCTTGTGGGCCTGTTGCCATGAGAGACGAGGCCGAGATGGTGTTCGGGAAATCAACGAAGGTCCGCTGGGTATTCTGGGGGCTGCTGGCAGCCTGCCTGATGATCCTTGCGGCGGATTTCTTCCAGGAGAAGCGCGGATACGTACCCTGGGAGGGGTGGAAGGGCTTCCAGAGCGGTTTCGGATTTCTGGCGGGCTTGGTGGTGGTTCTTCTGGCCCATGGGCTGCGCCGCCTCGTGGGGCGGGGCAGAGACTACTATGAGCGCTAGCTGGCCCCTGTTCCCCTTCCCGGGGATGGCCCTGGTGGCGGGAGGGCTCCTCCTCCCCCTGGTGCCCCGCGGCTTGAGGGGTCCGGTGATGTTGGTGCTGCCGGTTCTGGGTTTGCTGCAGCTTGTGGCCCTGCCGGCGGGCACCTCGCTGAGCCTGGATGTCCTTGGGCTGACACTGGAGGTGGTGAGAGCCGACGGGCTCTCCCTGATCTTCGGCTACGTCTTCCACCTCGCGGCCTTTCTGGGCATCATCTTCTCCCTCCGCATCCGGGACCTGGGCCAGCAGGTGGCGGCCCTGGTCTACGCCGGGAGCGCCATTGGCGCCGTGTTCGCCGGAGATCTCCTTACGCTCTTCCTCTACTGGGAGCTAACGGCCGTTTCGTCGGTCTTCCTGATCTGGGCGGCCAGGGAAGAGGGGGCTTTCCGGGCCGGTTTACGCTATCTCATGGTCCAGATCCTCTCCGGCATGCTCCTCCTCGTGGGCGTCGTTCTCCATTACCAATCCACGAACTCCCTGGCCTTCGGCCACCTGGGGCTGGAGAGCCCCGGAGGCGCCCTCATCTTCCTGGCCTTCGGCATCAAGTGTGCCTTCCCCCTCCTCCACACTTGGCTGCCGGACGCCTATCCCAGGGCCACGGTGACGGGAGCCGTCTTCCTGAGCGCCTTCACCACCAAGCTGGCGGTGTACGCCCTGGCCCGGGGTTTCGCCGGAACGGAGTTCCTGATCTGGGTCGGGGCCTTGATGGCGGTCTTGCCGGTGTTCTATGCCGTTATCGAGGACGACCTGCGACGGGTCCTGTCCTACAGCCTCATCGTCCAGCTGGGGTTCATGGTGGTGGGGGTGGGAGTGGGGACGGAGCTTGCCCTGAACGGCACGGCAGCTCACGCCTTCGGCCATGTGCTCTACAAGGCCCTCCTGTTCATGGCCATTGGGGCAGTCCTTCATCAGACAGGGACCGCCCGGGCTTCGGAGCTGGGGGGGCTCTACCGGTCCATGCCCCTCACGGCCTGGTTTTGCATGGTGGGGGCCGCTTCCATCTCCGCCGTGCCCCTTTTCAGTGGGTTCGTGAGCAAGGCCTTCATCACAAGCGCCACGGCCCAGGCCGGCCATCACCTGGCCTGGACCATGCTTCTCTTCGCCTCCGCCGGGGCCCTGCTCTATGTGGGCATCAAGGTCCCCTACCTCGCCTTCTTCGGAAGGGACTCGGGAGTCCGGGTGGCCGAGGCTCCCCGATCCATGCTCGTGGCCATGGGGTTGGGCGCGGCCTTGAGCGTGGTGATCGGCGTCCGCCCGCAGCTCCTGTACGGCATCCTCCCATTTCCCGCGGGGTATAACCCCTACACGCCGGGCCACGTCCTGGGCCAGCTCCAGCTCCTCCTGTTTTCGGCTCTGGCCTTTGTGATCCTCTATCGGAGGGGTTGGTATCCCCGCATGGTGCCGTCCATAAACCTGGATTTTGACTGGATCTGGCGGAGGGGGCTGCCCCGGGCCTGGCAATTCCTGGCACGTTTCGCGGCTCCCGCCTGGCATCGAGGGAGGAGCGCCTCGGGGACCATCCTACGACGAGCTCTTGATCTGCTCCAGTGCCACTTCGGCCCCGGGAGCCGCCTGGCCAGAATCTGGCCCACGGGCTCCATGGTCCTCTGGGTGGTGGTCCTCCTCGCCCTGTCCCTCCTGGTGTCGTACTTTTGAAGCCGCCGCCTGGGAATTGCTACCCAGCCCGGCCCCGCCCCACGTCCCTTGCCCGTGAATCGTACCCCAGGACGGATCGGTGACCAGAGCTTCCGCCCCACCGCCACGCTCCCCTTCTGGCACGCTTCCCTGGGGAGAAGATACCCACATTGGATGAAGTCCTCTCCAGAATCCAAGGAGAGCGGCCTTGATCACTTTGGCCTGGAGACACCCATGAACCGAAGAGACGGACGTGGACCGGGGGACCTTCGCCCCCTCAGCATGGAGTTGCACGCTGCAGAGTATGCAGAAGGCTCCTGCCTCATCGGTGCCGGGGGCACCCGTATCCTCTGCACCGCCTCCATCCAGGATTCGGTTCCGGAATGGAGAGCACCATCTGGAAAGGGGTGGGTCACGGCGGAGTACGGGATGCTTCCTCGGGCTACCCACACCCGGGGCTCACGGGAACGGAACGGCCCCAAGGGCAGGACCCAGGAGATCCAGCGGCTCATCGGGCGCTCCCTCCGATCAGTCATGGACCTGGGTGCCCTTGGTCCCAGGACCATAATCCTGGACTGTGACGTCCTCCAGGCTGACGGCGGGACCCGCACCGCATCCATTACCGGCGGCGCCGTGGCCCTGGCCCTGGCCTGCAAGCGCCTCCAGAGTTCGGGGCAGGTGGAGCGAAATCCCATGAGGGAGATGGTGGCTGCGGTATCGGCGGGGATTCTTGGGGGCGCACCCATCCTGGACCTGGACTACTCGGAAGACTCCGCCGCGCAGGTGGATTTGAACCTGGTGATGACGGAGGGGGGCAAGCTGGTGGAAATCCAGGGAACGGCGGAAGGGGAGCCCTTTACCACCGATGAGCTTCAGGAGCTCCTGGCCCTGGGCATTCACGGAACCCGAGATCTGATCCGAGCCCAGAAGGCTGTGCTGGAGACCTGAACATGCGATTGGTTGTGGCCACGAGAAGCCGGGACAAGATGAGAGAGATCCGGCAGATCCTGTCGGATGTGAATAGCATCGAACTCCTGAGCCTGGAAGAGGCTGGAGTGCCCTATTCCCCGGAGGAAGAGGCATTGGAGCCCTTTGGCACCTTCGAGGAGAACGCGAAGTCGAAGGCGTCATACTACAGGGCGAAGACGGGCCTGCCCACGGTGGCGGAGGACTCGGGCCTGGAGGTGGACGCTTTGGGCGGAAAGCCCGGGGTCCGAACCAAGCGCTTTGCTCCCGGGGGCCTGGAGGGCAAGGAGCGCGATGAGGCCAACAACGCTCATCTACTGGAGCTCATGGTTGGAGTTCCCCAGGAGGAGCGCACCGCCCGTTACGTATGCGTGGCGGCCCTGGCCCTGACCCCCGACCGAGTAGAGTGCTTCCGGGGGGAGGCCCCGGGACGTGTGCTGGAGAAACCCAAGGGCGCCTCCGGGTTCGGCTACGATCCGGTGATGTTCCACGATGAATCGGACCGGAGCTATGCGGAGCTCACGCCTCAGGAGAAGAACGCCCTGAGTCATCGGGGCAAGGCCTTCAGGCTCATGGCCCAGACACTCCTGGACTCACGGTAGATCAGCCTCTGGCCCCAGAGCCGAGGCGGCTCCCGGTCAGTTCCCACATCCCCCGGCCCCTGTTCCTGTCAGCGAGGTCCTCACCGACCGTCCGGGACAACGGCTGGGTTGCCACGGGCGGCGTGTCATGCCTCCGATCGCCTGGGAAATGGCTGTCTTTCCGCGGCACCCCCGGTGTGGCTGCTTTGGCTCGACGGGAACAAGGCCAGCCCACGCGTGTTTCTTCTCGCGTCGTCCACTGCCCGGGCCTGGTTGCCGGGCCTTGGTGGGAACGCCAGGAAGGGAGGCCATGAGGTGCATCGTGATGCCGTCACACCCGCAGATTTGGGGCCCACCGACGACGGGCAAGCGCTTCGTATCCGCTGGCGGGACGGGCACGTTTCCGTGTACGAGCCAAGATACCTGCGCCTCAATTGCCCCTGTGCCGGCTGCGTGGACGAGATGACGGGCCGGAGGACCCTGATTCCAGAGATGGTCCCCCTGAATGTCTACCCCACCGCCATTCATTATGTGGGCCGCTATGCCCTCCAGTTCGTCTGGAGCGACGGCCACGACACCGGATTCCACGCCTTCGAGAGCCTCCGCTCCCTCTGCCCCTGCGGGGAATGTGAGGCCCAGGGCCCCGGACTGGCTTCGGATGAGGGGGACCCTTCCTGACGCCCGAACTGGGGAAGGGGTGATCGCCCCCACAGTTTCGATTCTGTTCAGGGGGTAGCGACCTCGGCTCGAGCTTCGGTGCTCAGACAGTTGCCAAGACCCGGAATGCTCGATTCGCGGAAAGGGTACCGGGGCGGAGCGGCGGACTTTACCTTTCTTTGCGGCTTCCGAAGAGGTCTGGGATGTTCCCGACTTCCCTCGGTAGCCAGGTTAGCGGGGTGTGGCGCAGTCCGGTAGCGCGTCGGCTTTGGGAGCCGAAGGTCCCGGGTTCGAATCCCGGCGCCCCGATAGATGGTCCGCAAATGCGGCCCACCAGGCTGTGCGCCGGGATCTCCGAGGAGCGAAGCGACGCAGGAACATCCCGGCGCCCCGATAGATGGTCCGCAAATGCGGCCCACCCCTCTCGTCCCCCCCTCGTCTTGGATCGACCACCCACCCGGATCAGGGATGAGGCGCGAAGGAGGTAAGGGAGTTAGAATTGCGGCGTAGGAACCCGGCATCCCATGCCCTTCTTCCCCAACCCCTCCCGGGAATGAGCCTCATGGCGAAATCATTCGAGTTGAGACACGACGAACTGCACCGCATCTGCGATCCTTCATCCTTGGGGTTCTCAACCACGGAAGAAGTAGCTCCGCTGGCCCAGGCGCTGGGACAGGCTGAAGCCATGAAGGCCCTCGCTTTCGGCGTCTCCGTTGCCTCAAAGGGCTACAACATCTTCGCCCTCGGACGGGCCGGATCCGGCCGCAAGACCTTCATACAGCAGGAACTCCGGGCCAGAGCCGAGAAAGAGAAGACCCCCTCATCATGGTGCTACGGGTTCAATTTCAAGAACCCGAGGCATCCGAAGGCCCTGGAGCTGCCGGCAGGGAAGGGTGAGCTCCTGCGGGCTCGCCTGGACGCCCTCATCGCCGAACTGAAGAAGGCCATTCCCCAGGCCCTTGAGGCTGATGATGTGTCCAATCGTCGCTCCAAGATCTACGAAGAGCGAGGACGGGAGGCTTCTGCGGCCATGGACGCGTTCCGGAAAGAGGTGGAGAACGACCCCCACGTGGTTCTCATCGGCCACCAGGATGGCGTCGTCGTGGTTCCGGCCAAGGACGGCCAGCCCATTACCAAAGAGGCTTACGGTGCCCTGCCGGCAGAGGTGAGGCAATCCATTGACGAGCGGGTGCGTGTGGCCAGCAAGGGCCTCTTCATGGCCCAGCGGAGAATGCTCGAGCTCCGAACCGAGGCGGACTCCCTGGCGGAGGACCTGCACCGCCAGGTGACCAGAAGTGTCGTGAGCCACCGCTTTTCGATCCTGAAGGACCTCAACCAAGAGAGCCCGGCAGTCCTCAAGCACCTTGACTCCACGGCTGCGGACATCGTGGAGAACTGGGAGAAGTTCGCCGCGAGTGGGAAGGAGGAGGGAGACGCCGGATCGGCCGTCCTGGGTCAGCCGGCGGAGGACTTCTTCGTCCGTTACCGCGTCAACCCCATCATCACGCCCGATCGGCAGGCTGGGGCGCCTGTGATCATGGAATCCAATCCATCCCTCTGGAATCTCCTGGGCCGGGTTGAGGGCCAGGTGCGGTTCGGGGTCATGGTGACGGACTTCACCCGCATTGCTCCGGGTGCGCTGCATAGAGCCAACGGCGGATACCTCATTCTCCACGCCGAGGAGGTGCTGTCCCGACCCCACGTTTGGACGTCACTCAAGCGAACCCTCAGGACCCGAGAGTTGCGGCCGGCGGACCCGGCCGGAGACATGGGCGTCATGCTGACCGAGGCCCTGGAGCCCGAGCCCATTCCCCTCAACGTGAAGGTCATCCTCATCGGCGAGCCTCGGACCTACTACCTCCTGAACGGCGCAGACCCGGAATTTGAGGAGCTCTTCAAGGTCAAGGTGGACTTCACGCCCCACATGGATCGAACGCCGGAAGCGGAGGCAGGGTACGCTGCCTTCGTCGCTGCGCGGTGCAAGAAGGAGAATCTCCCTCCATTTGACGCCAGCGCAGTGGCTGCCTTGGTGGAAGAGGGGTCCCGCCTCGCGGACAACCAGTGGAAGCTCTCCACCCGCTTCCGGGCCGTGAGGGACCTGGTCCGGGAAGGGGCGCACGTGGCCGCCCTGGAGCAGGCTCCTTTGGTGACCAGGTCGCACGTGGAAGAGGCTCTTGACGACCGCTATCACCGCAACAACAGGCCCCACAGGGAGCTGCTGGACCTGATCAAGCGGGGAGTCCTCTCCTTTGAACCTCGGGGGAGGGAAGTGGGCCAGATCCACGGAATCGGCTTGATCCAGATCAGCGACGAAGCCTTCGGCCGGCCCATCCGGGTTATGTGCAGCGCCTACCTTGGTACCGAGGGGGTAATCAACATCGAGCGGGAAGCCCAAATGAGCGGGCGCATCCACAACAAGGCGTTCCTGGTCCTTTCCGGCTACCTGGGTCGGACCTTCGCCCGGTCCAGCCCCCTGCTCCTTTCAGCTAGCCTATCCTTCGATCAGCTCTATGAAGAGGTGGAGGGAGACAGCGCATCCGCTGCGGAGCTTTACGCCCTCCTCTCGGCCATTTCGGGAATCCCCATCAGGCAGGACATATGCGCCACGGGTGCCATCAACCAGGATGGCCTCATCCTGCCGGTGGGAGGAGTGACTCCGAAGGTGGAGGGGGTCTTCGCCGCCTTCGAACAGGCGGGGCTCACGGGAGAGCAGGGCGTCATCGTTCCCCGGAGGAACCTCGAGAATCTCGTTCTGAGGCGAAGGATCCGGGATGCGGTTGCCGAGGGCAGGTTCCACATCTACGCCATCGATCGGGTGGAGGACGGTTGGCCGATCCTCACTGGTCTGGAAGCTGGTACGATTCAGGAAGATGAAACCTATCCTGAGGGAACGGTCCATCGCCTGGTGGTGGAGCAACTGGAGGAGTTCGTGAGAGAGTGGAAGGGGATGGCGGGGAGCGAGGAGGAGGAGGAGGAGGAGGGGGAGGTGGGAAAGGAAGGGTAGAAGGCTGAGGAGAGATGGAGATCGAGGAGGGGGAGCGTTGACGGCCCTCCTCGATCCGGGGTACCTTCTGGATGCCCTTCCGGGACGTTCAGCGGTTGACTTGTGCGCGCACGGCCGGACGGGGTTGCGCCCGTAGCTCAGCTGGATAGAGCATCGGCCTTCTAAGCCGAGGGTCCCAGGTTCGAGTCCTGGCGGGCGCGTTGTGCCGTGACCTCCGATGCTCGGGGGCCCTCCTTCTTCCTCGGTCCGCCTGTTCCGGCATCCGCCCGATGGTGGAGCGAGGTCCGCCCAGGCTTCAATCCTCCAAGTACCGGCTGACCCAGGCTGCCAGGAGCCGGCCGGTATAGACCGAATCCCGCCCCCGGGAGAGCAGGTGGTCCGCATCGTCCAGGGACACAAAGCTCTTGGGGTGCTTCGCCATCTTGTAGAGTCGGGCGGCGTTCTCTATTCCTACGACGGCATCCGCAGGCGAGTGCAGGATCAAGAGGGCCCTCTCCAGCCCTGCTACTGCCGACTCCATTCGCGTAGCCTCCAGGTCCTCAAGAAACTGCCGCTTGATGGTGAAGGGGCGACCACCCAGGGAGACGGTGGCAGCTCCTGCTTCCTGCATTTCATCTTCGTGCCCTCGCAGGTGCTTCAGAACGTGGGATGGCTCCGACGGGGCTCCGATGGTAGCCACAGCGTTCACGGACGGAAGGGAGTGGGCGGCGTGGAGAACGGCGGCCCCCCCGAGAGAATGACCCACCAGGAGACGGGGGGACTCCAGTTTCCTCTCCATGTACTCCCCCGCGGCCACGAGGTCGGAGACGTTGGAGGAAAAGTTGGTATCAGCGAAGTCACCCTCACTCTCCCCAAGACCCGTGAAATCGAAGCGAAGAACGGCGAAACCCTCGTCGGCCAGGGCTCGGCTCACCCGCACGATTGCCCTGAGGTTCTTCGTGCAGGTAAAACAGTGGGCGAAAAGGGCAAAGCCCTTGGGCTCGGCATCTCTCGGCATCTCGAGACGGGCTGCGAGGAACTGCCCATGAGTTCCTGGGAACTTCAGCGGCTGTGTGGACACGGCGGGCCTCCCTCCATAACCAGGGTTGAACCCAATTGATTTGGCGACGCTCCCTGCCGCCAGT
>Ga0209498_1001130_pt1 | contig 16354 bp, 16 predicted proteins | sample WalLakDeSediment_FD_184131 | JGI IMG/M metagenome (GOLD analysis project Ga0209498, IMG submission 184131) | Lake sediment microbial communities from Walker lake, Nevada to study Microbial Dark Matter (Phase II) - Walker Lake 11/02/13 Deep... | ecosystem: Environmental > Aquatic > Freshwater >... | reverse complement strand
TGACTCATGGAGCTACGAATCGAAAACGTCAGCAAGCAGTACGGTAAAGCGGTCTGGGGACTGCGCGATTTCAGCCTGCGGCTGGGGCCGGGCATTTTGGGACTGCTGGGGCCAAACGGCGCGGGTAAATCTACCATCATGCGCATTATCGCCACCATCACCCAGCCCAGCGACGGGACAATTGCCTGGAATGGCGCGGACATCGCCCGCCAGCCGGATAATTTGCGCCGCGTTTTGGGCTACCTGCCCCAAGATTTCGGCGTCTACCCCAACCTGAACGCGGTGGAGTTCCTCACCTACCTGGCGGCGGTGAAGGGGCTAGACCGGGCGCAAACCCGCCGCCGCATTTAGGAACTGCTGCAACTGGTCAATCTGACCGAGGCCGCTTACCGGCCGATCGGCGGCTTTTCCGGCGGGATGCGGCAGCGGGTGGGCATCGCCCAGGCGCTGCTTAACGACCCCCATCTGCTCATTGTAGACGAGCCAACCGTCGGTCTGGACCCGGAGGAACGCGCCCGCTTCCGCAATCTCATCGCCGACCTGGCCGGAGAGCGGATTGTGATGCTCTCCACCCACATCGTCTCCGACGTGGAAGCGACGGCGACCAGCATTGCGTTGATCGCCAACGGCCGTTTACTCCACCACGCTCTCCCAGAACACCTGCTCCAGGCGGTTGAAGGCAAAGTGTGGGGCTGGGTTGTGCCGAGCAGCGAGTTAACGGCCGTTCGCCAACGCCATCTCATCGCCAACACCACCCGCCGCCCCGATGGCGTCCTGGCCCGCATCGTCAGCGACCGCGCCCCCCACCCGGATGCCGACCCGCTGCCGCCTAGCCTGGAGGACGCTTACCTCTACTTCGTGGCGCAGCGACCGGAGACAACCCCATGAACGCCCTCACCCAACTGGCCCTGGCCGACTTCCGCGAACGGACGCGCCGCTTCAGCTTTGTGGCGATGATCGCCCTGGCCGTCCTACTTGGCTACCAGGTGATTAACGGCTTGTTCATTTTGCGCCTGGGCGCCTACCGGGGCGTCTACAACGCCGCCTGGATTGGGGCGCTGATGGCCGTTACCCTGGCCCTTTTCCTCTCGCTCATTGGCTTTTACCTGGTGCGGGGCAATGTGCAGCTAGACCGGCAGACCGGCGTGGGGCAGATTCTCGCCGCCACGCCATTGCGCCGGGTGGCCTATGTGATGGGGAAGTTTACCAGCAACACGGCCGTTCTCCTGGTCATCGTCGGCGTGCTGGCCCTGGCGGCCCTGGCCATGCTCCTGATCCATGGCGAGGATAAGACGCTCAACCTCTACCAACTGCTGATGCCCTTTTTGGTTTTTGCCGGGCCGGTGGCTTTGTTGGTGGCGGCAACGGCCGTTTTCTTTGACTGCACCCCCTTCCTCCGCGAAACAGCCGGGAACGTCCTTTATTTCTTCCTCTGGCTCTTTATGGTCCCTGCTTGGGGCGGCCATCTGCTCGCTTTTCAGGTCATCGAAGAAGAAATGGGCGTCGCTTTGCTGGCGCAGGGGGCCGACTACAGCGGCGGTGTCGTCCTGGGGGCTACCCAGGCCGTCGAGATGCAGACCTTTCTCTGGAGCGGCTTCGACTGGACGGCCGTTGCCGGGCCGCGCCTGATTTATGTGGCCGGCGCTCTGCTGCTGGCGGCCGCCGCCGCCCTGCCCTTTGACCGTTTCGACCCGTCACGCGGCCGAATGCGCCAACCGCGCCGCAGCCGGTTGATGGTGTGGCGGCAGCGCTTCTCCGTAGAACGATTTTCAAAATCGTTCGCCAGGCAGGCGACGATACAGGCCAGTATTGAGCGTGGCGGCCAGTTGACGCCGGTCGCGGCTTCCCATAATAAGCTCGGCCTTTTTGCTCAAATCGTGTTGGCCGAGGGCAAACTGCTGCTTAAAGGACGTCCCCTTCTCTGGTATATCGTCGCCGCTGGACTAATTCTAGCCTGCCTGACGGCCGAGTTGGCGACGGTGCAGCGCTGGCTGCTGCCTTTGGTCTGGCTGTGGCCGCTGTCGCTCTGGTCGGAGATGGGCGTGCGGGAGCGCAAATATGGGGTGGACCAGCTGCTGTTCAGCGCCCCCGCCCCACTCCGGAGACAGTTACCGGCAGCCTGGCTGGCCGGCGTCCTGCTCTATTTTCTCCTGGGCTGCGGGGCGTTGCTCCGCTTTCTGACCGAACCGACGCTGCTGCCCGGCTTTCTGGCGGGGGCGCTCTTTATCCCGTCGTTGGCGCTGTTTTTGGGTGTGGTTGGCGGAGGGGAACGGCCGTTGCAAATTCTACTGCTTCTCTTCTGGTATCTTGGCCCGCTCAACGGGCTGGCCGCCTTCGACATTACCGGCGCGACGGAGGCCGGGCTGGCTTTGGGAGCGGCCTGGTTCTACATCGCGGCCAGCTTGCCGCTCCTGGCGTTGGCTTTTCTGGCGCGGCAGTGGCAAATAAATGGAACGGCCGTGAATGCGTTCAGATACTGAGCTTCTAAACCGGAGGCGCGATTGGGAAGAGCGGCAAGGCGGCAAAAGCGCTTACCGCTCTTCCCAACAGAAATAGCGCTTAGACGGGGGCCAGCGTGCCGGTCCAAATCAACCAGCAGAGAACCGATTTCGCCGTCAGGCTCAGGATGATATAGACATACTCCCCATACAGGTAATCGCGCCAGCGGCCAACCTTCTTGTATTGCAACACCATGTTGATCGCAAAAATGTTAAAGAAGACGAACAGCGTTGGGACGATAACGTAGACAAAATTGGGCGGTTTGGCGTCGCCTGAATTCACGGCGCCCACAAAATAGAGCGCAATCACCACCCACGGCACAAACCCGGCAATACAGCCATAGATAAAAGCGGTCCAGTCCGTTTTAGTGGTGTGCTGATTATGCAACTCCATCATAATGCCAAACAGATTCATCGCGGCATTGAGCGTAAACAGCAAAATGATGGCCCCCAGGTCCCAAATTCCAATGAGCAGGCCGATAAGCACAATCATGAGCGAAGAACTCAGGGCATATTCGTAGAAGCGAACGGGGTTCATTCCCTTCTTGAGATTGGCCACATACCGATCATACCCAATCGTGGCCAGGTAGAAATGGGCTACGGCCGAAATAAGCAAGAATCCCGCCACCGCCGGACCAAAAGGAAGCTCGTAAAAAAGCTCTGCGCTTGGCGACAGCGAGAGGGTGGCCACGTCAAAATTCAGGTAGTTGGTAAAGATGGGGTAGGTCGTATTATTGCTGACCAGGATCATGAAGACACCCTGGATAAGATGCAAGAATCCCATGATCCCGTTGAATCGTCTCAGTTTAGCAAATGAGACATCCGTTATTTTGTTTGTTGGGCTGCGTTTAGCCGCCATTTTGTTTTCTCCTATAAAACAGCTATGGGTTTGTGAAATAATTGTTGACCGCCGCCGCCAGCGCATCCCCTGTTTCTGGCGTGAATGGTCCGGCGGCGCGCCATATCGTCGCGCCTTTCTGATTAAAAAGATATACCCACACCTCCTGTTCAGTGGGAATATCCAACGGCTGGCGGAATTTCGCCTTATCCAGATAGAGGGTGATGGTGCGGGCGCGTGTGGCGGGGTTGGGGATACCGGCGCGCATCCCTTCGTTGAGCAGGGTGCGGTAAATGGGGTTGCCCCGGGCGAGGGTGGGGAATTCGTAATAATTCAAGCCAGGATATTTCTGGCTTAACCCGGCCACAAAAGGAACCCAGCCGTCTATGATCTCTTGATGCCAGCGCTGAAAGGCAATAAAGACTAAATTTAACGCGCCGCTGAAGTCGGCCGGGAAGTTCATTTTCTTCCGTTCCAGATTGTAACCGCTGACATTGGGCAATTGCATAGAAACGCCTCATCGGTAAGTAACGGCCGTTCTTCATGGCTATCAGGAATTACCCCGCGCTGACGACCAACCATTATCAATTATAGCGCCGTTTGCGGATAAAGGGCTGGTTAAAGGCATGCGTTTAGGCGACAATTGCCGCTAACCTGAAGCGACTGCCACTAACTTTCGTATAGTAGTGGTTCGTTTAATCTGCCAAAATGGTCGTTCCTTTGGCTTGCGCCTTTATTCTATTCTTCACCCTGCGCCCCCGTTAGGGCAGGGCGGGCGCGGATGCTCTTTTCTCTACACCAGGAGGCGCACCTATGTCTAGATTATTTCTCTCCGACGCTGATGGCAACGGCTGGGGCGATCTGTTGCCTGCGTTTCTGGCTCGGCAGCGATGGCTTTGGGTCGCACTCCTCTTTGTCAGTCTGCTAATCGGTTGCCAGACAGATACCTCTAGACACGCTCCCGGCGCGGCCACCCCTGCCACACTTGCCCCAACGCCCGCGTCGCCTGCTTTTTGGTATGGTGTAGACGCCTCGTTCTTGCCGCAGTTGGAAGCGGCTAGGGCGCAGTTCTTTGCCGATGGCGCCCCCCAGGATGCCCTGGCTATCTTCGCCGCCCACGGCGTGAACAGTGTACGGCTGCGTGTTTGGGTGGATCCCGCCGACGGACACAATGGCGCAGACGAAATGTTGGCGCTGGCCCAGCGTGTCCACGCGCTGGATATGGCGCTGCTGCTGAACCTCCACTACTCAGACACCTGGGCCGACCCTGGCAACCAGGCGAAACCGGCGGCCTGGATGAACCTGGACGCGGCCGAATTGGAAACGGCCGTCTACACCTACACCTTCGATCTCGTCACCGCTTTGAAAGCGCAGGGAACCCTGCCCCACATGGTGCAAATTGGCAATGAGATCAGCCCCGGCTTTCTTTGGGACGAAGGGCGCGTCGGCGGCCGTTATGACGACAACTGGCCGCAATTCGCCGCCCTGCTGCAAGCCGGTATCGTCGGGGTTCAGGACGCAGTCGATCCAGTCGATCGGGTACAGATCATGCTGCACCTGGACGCCGGGGCCAACAATGCCGTTTGCCGCTGGTTCCTCGACAATCTTCAGGCTCAAGGCATTACGTTCGACGTGTTGGGGTTGACTTACTATCCCTGGTGGCAGGGCAGCCTGGACGACCTGGCAGCCAATCTGCAAGACCTGAGCGAGCGCTATCCACAAGAGATTGTCCTGGTGGAAACGGCCTATCCCTGGACGCTGGAGTGGCAGGATGAGACCCATAATCTGGTTGGACTGGAAGAACAATTGCTGCCGGGCTATCCGGCAACGCCGGCTGGTCAAGCATCCTTTTTGCGCGACGTTCTGGCAATTGTCCAGGCTGCGCCACAGGGCAAGGGGATCTATTATTGGGCGCCGGAAGCGATTGCCGTCCCTGGTTTCGGCTCCTTCTGGGAGAACGTCACCCTCTTTGATTTCAATGGACAGGCTTTGCCCGCGCTCGCTGTGTTGGCCGAACGGCCGTGATCTTCTACTGTCTGTCCCCCATGAACCCCGCCTCTGACTTACCTATGACCGACCCAAACGTTGCCATTTCGGGGGTTTTGTAGCAAAAATCTACGCTGGGGCTGGCTAAGAACCTTTCCCCAAGGTTCGTTTTTCAGCGCTCATATAAGCAACATAATCCCACCATACTCCGCCTTATGTTACGTAAATGACCCAGAAAGGGCACAATTACGGCCTGATTTGGGTGATTAACCGTGAGTTTTTTGGCAACATAATCAGGAAGACGCAAAAATGCCGACCCCAGAACCCCACCATCCGCTGATAGATACCTGGTTAGAACAACTGCAAAAGCAGGGACGCAGCCCCCATACGCGCCAGGCCTACCGGCGGGGGTGGGGGCATCTGGCTGAATGGTATGGGCAGACGTATGGCGAGCCCTGCGACCCGACCCGCCTCATCGCCCGCGACCTCCGCGATTGGAAATCCTACCAATAAAGCGTGGCCAAAGCCGCGCCCAGCACCATTAACCAGCGGCTGGTGGCCGTCTCTTCCTTTTATAAGTGGGCGCTGGCGCAGAACCTCGTTACCCGCGATCCCACGACCGGCATCCCTACCATTCGCTTGGCCGCACGGCAGCCGCAGAGCCTGTCCACCAAAGCGTTGCGCCGCTTATTGCGCGCCGTCCACAACGGCGGCTCGCCCCGCGACGTGGCCATCATCGAACTGCTGGCCGGCGCCGGACTGCGGGTGGGGGAGCTGCTGCAGCTGCAGCGAGGGGATATTGTCTTGGGCGACAGATCTGGCTGGGTCATTGTCCGTGAAGGCAAACATGGCGGTTACCGGGAAGTGCCTTTGATCAGGGATGTGCGCCAGTCGTTGGCAGACTACCTGGCCACCGATCTGTCCGGGGAAGGGGAGGCGTCGCAGCGATCGCTGTGGTGGGGGCGGCGGGGACCCCTGTCGCACCGCAGCTCCATCCTGCGCATCCTGCAGAGATATGCCCACCGCGCCCAGTTAGACAACCTCAGCCCGCACATCCTGCGCCACACCTTTGCCACGCACTACCTGAAAGCCAACCCGGACGATTTGCGCGGGCTGGCGGCCCTGCTCGGTCACAGCGATTTGAACACGGTCATGATTTACACCGAACCGAGCCGGCAAGATTTGACCGAGCGGTTGGAGCGGATGAGTGGGATTCGGGTGGAGTAGCGGCCGTCAAACGAACCGCAAATTCACAAGTCTACCGCTCCCCCAGATAAACGCGCAGCGTGGCGGCCGGAGCGCGGTAGCCTTGTCGTATCATTACCGCCAGCAGGCCGTCTCCCTCGACTAGGGTGACGATCTCCCGACGAACAAGAGCCAGCAGCAGTCCGATTGTCCCCGACACCGGCAGCCCATTGGCCTGCGCCAGCCGCCGCGCCGCCAGATCATCGCTGAAAAAGCGGGCCTGGCGCATTACAGGCGCTGGCAGGGATAGTTTTCCCCATTGGCGTTTACATCGGCATGGTTGGCTCGTGGATCGTGATGGGCGCGTTCGCCATCGGCCTGACCATTGCCTATTTCCGCAATCTGGACTAAACCTGCCGGCGGCGGGAAGGATTTCTGCTGTTTCAAGAGTTGGGACGCAGTTCGACGGAGATCAGCCGCAGGTTGAGCGAGCCAATTTGGGCCAGAATCCCAAACAAGGTTGCGGGGTCATCACCTGAAACTATCAGCAGTGAGCGTTCTGGGTAACTGTTCTCCGCCTGGATGGATAACAGCTCCACCCCTTCAAACCAGGTCTGCCAGAGCGCGCGCGGCCCGCCTTCAACACAAATTTCATAAACCTCGTTGTCATTCATGGCGTTCTCCTATGAGCTTGATGATAACGCAAGCCCACAGGAGAAGCATCGGGCGGAAGTCTACTTTTTGGCTGGTGAGGTTAGTGGCCGAAAGTATACCTGTACAAGCCCAAGCTCGCGGGCGCGGGCAACGGCCTGGGTGCGGCTGGCGGCATTGAGCTTTGCCAGAACGCTGCTGGTATGTTTTTTGACCGTGGACAACGATATGACAAGTTCAGCGGCGATATCCTGATTGGAACAGCCGTCGGCAAGCAACGCCAGCACCTCAAGTTCACGGTCAGTGAGCGGCTCGATGAGCGTTGACTGGTCAATTGCGGCGGGAACGGCCGTCAGGCGGGCGCGTAAGGCGTCACATTGTTGCTGGAAATTCCACAGCCCACTGTGTTGCGCCACCTCAACAGCCAGGTCGAGGGCAGAGGAGGCGTCGGCGCGTTTGTTTTGCTCAAGGAGCAATGCCGCCTGTTCCAGGTACACAGCGCCCGTCGCCGGGATGCGGTTAATCTGGTTCTCGTCCATCAGTTGCCAGGCTTCCTGGAAGGTTTGCTCGGCCATTGGAAAATTGGATTGGCTGCGATACAGGTTCATCAACCCGGCATAAGCGCTCAGCGCGCCGATGGTGTTCCCGCTCTGCCAGACGAGCGGAATGGCTTCCCGATACGCTTTGACGGCTTGCTCCGGCTGGTTCAACCCTTTGTAGATGTGGCCGAGAGCCACTTGCAAGCTGCCCTGCAACAGGCTGCTGGCCCGCTGGACGAACGGCCGTGCCCGGTGCGCCTGCTCCAAGGCGGCGTCCAGTTCACCGCGGGCGTGCAGGAGAAAAACGCGCAGGGCTGCGGTTTCTGCGCTGGCTTCCCGGTAATCTCTCTCCGTCTCTTTCAGGCGGCCAACCGCAAGCATGTGCGCCAGCGCCTGTTCGGCGCGCTGTAGATGGGCGCCCACCTCATCGAGACGGCCGTTCAAGAAAAGCGCCCAGGCGTAACTGTTTTGCAGCGCCGGGTAGCTTTCGAAGGTATTGGCAGGCAAAGCGGCCAGCCACTCTAGCGTGGACTGCACCACCTCGGGCATCAGGTTGGGCTGAGTCGCCATACGCGGCAGCGCGCTCAGCCAGCGCAGGGTGACCGTAATATGCCCCTGGTGCAGCATCGCTGTCCAGTTCTCGTTGACCAGGCGCTCAACGGTGCGGAAATCCCGCCCGGCGAGGGCGTGGTTCAGCGCTTCCTGAATGTAATTATTGGCCTCAAACCAGGCGCAGGCCCTGTGGTGCAGTTCAGGCAAGAGGGGGGCATGGGCGCGCAGCAAGCGCGCATGGAGCAAGTCGGCGAACAGGTGATGATAACGGAACCAGCGCCGCTCGGAATCCAGGGGAATGAGAAACGCATTGCGGGCAAACAACTCCTGCAACATGGTTTCGCTTTCAACTTCATCCGTCAGCGCCCGGCAAAGCGGGGCGCAAAACCGGTCGAGGATAGAGATGCGCAGCAGAAAAGTAGTCAGCGCAACGGGCTGGCGGTTGAGCACCTCTTCCAGGAGGTAATCGGCGATGTATTCCTGGCTGCCGCTGAACTGCTGGATGAACTCCTGCCGGTGCGCGCTTTCGGCCGGCAAAGCCAGCGCTGCCAATTGCAGACCTGCTGCCCAGCCCTCGGTGCGCGCTTCCAGGGTGGCTATTTCGAGGAGGTCAAGGCCAAGGGCATACAGATCGTTAAAGAATTGGACGATTTCCGCGGTCGTGAAGCGCAAATCTTGCAGGCGGATATCCACCAACTGCCGCCGCGCCCGCAGGCGCGGCAGCGAGAGCGGCGGAACAACGCGCGTGGCAATTAGAAAGGTCACACCTGGAGGCGCATGTTCGAGCAAGAAGGTCAGGTTGTCGTGGATCGCCGGGTTGTTGATGGCGTGGTAGTCGTCCAACGTCACCAGCAAGGGAACGGTTATGTCGTCGAGGGCATTGATCAGCGCCGGGAGCACCGTCTCCTGCCCGTCCGCAGCGCCGGTCCGAATCTGCTCGAAGAGGTCGGCGGCAAAATGGGGGTGGACGCGCTGGATAGCGGCAATCAGGTAAGTGAAAAAACGCTCCGGGATGGCATCCTGCTCATCTAGCGAGAGCCAGGCGACAGGTGCAGTCTGCGTCGTCGCCCAGGCGGCCAGCAGGGCGCTTTTGCCAAATCCGGCCGGCGCGCAGACCAGGATCAGTCGGGCGGAGTTTGCCATTCCCAGCCGTATTTTTGCAAACAGGCGTTCCCGCTCCACCAGCGGGCCGGGCGTATGCGGAAGGTACGTCTTGGTAGCCAGGAGGGGGAAGGTCATAGAACTTTGGTATACCTCATCAGATTTCAGGGTTGTGAAAAAAGTAGCCCTTTGGCTGATGTGCCCGGTAGATAGTCAGCCGATAATTTGGGCAAGTATAGCATGTTTTTGTAGACCACATAGAATTAACAGACACCACCATGCATTTTGAAAACACCGCAACTACTAACGCTCTGGCCGGTCTCCTGACCGCGCCAGACAAGGCGGCGCGGTCAGAGCCTGCACTGAGCCCGTCGGAGTGAGACCGGCCGCAGCCAGTGGGGCTTAGTAGTTACAAAAAACCGAGCAGTAGCACGACGCGGAGATAGAAAAACAGGAGTAACCTATGTATTACCGGGCAATCCGCAACGATATTCTAAGAAGCAAAGCGATCACGCTGACGACCATGCTTTTTGTCGCCGCCGCGGCCATGCTGGTGGCGCTGGCGGCCGTTCTCGTCGTCAACCTTGCCGGCGCGATTGACACCCTGATGACGCAGGCAAAAACGCCGCATTTCACGCAAATGCACGCCGGCGAACTCGATCTGGCGCGGCTGGCGGCTTTTGCCGAACAAAATGAGTTCGTCGCCGCTTTCCAGGCGCCTGAATTTCTCAACGTGGACGGCGCGCAGTTTTTATTTTCCGCGCCCGGGTTTGCCGGCCGTTCGCTGGCGGACAGCGTGCAGGACAACGGCTTCGCGGTGCAGAATGAGCAGTTCGACTTTCTGCTCGACCTCGATGGGAACATCATCCAGGTAGACGACGGGGAAATCTATGTGCCCCTCACCTACGTGCAGGATGGCACGGCCAGGGTCGGCGAGACGGTAAGCGTAGCCGGGAAAACGTTCACCATTGCCGGCGCGCTGCGCGATTCGCAAATGCAGCCGCTGCTCTCCTCGTCCAAACGTTTTCTGGTGAGCCAGAATGATTACACGGCGCTACGGCCGTTCGGCAGCGTGGAATACCTGATCGAGTTCCGCCTGCATGACCTGGACAGCCTGGGCTCATTTGAGGCTGCCTACACCGCCGCCGGGCTCGAAGCCAACGGGCCGACCCTCACCTATGCCCTTTTCAGGATGTTCAACGGCCTTTCCGATGGGTTGATGATTGCGGTCATTCTGTTGGTCAGCGCGCTGGTGATTGCCATCGCCTTCCTGTGCATCCGTTTCACCCTGCTGGCAAAAATCGAGGATGACTACCGCGAAATCGGCGTGATGAAAGCCATCGGTCTGCGCGTTGCCGACATCAAGAAAATCTACCTGACGAAATACATCGCCATCGCCGCGGCCGGCGGCCTGCTCGGTTACGGGCTCTCCTTTATTTTTCGAGACGCACTGCTCGCCAATATCCGGCTATATATGGGCGAGAGCGCCAACGCCGCTCTGGCGCCCCTTTTGGGAATCGGCAGCGTGGCGCTGGTCTTCCTGACAATCAGCGGCTACGTGAACGGCGTGCTGGGGCGGTTTCGCAAAATCTCCCCGGCGGAAGCCGTCCGTTTCGGGGTTTCGCAGGAAAAAGCGGGTGGGGCAAAGCGTTTCCGCCTGAGCGTGAACAAGCTGCTCAGCGTCAATGTCTTCCTCGGCGTCAAGGATGTGCTCACCCGCAAAAGCCTGTACGTCACCATGCTGACGGTGCTGGCGCTGGCGGCGTTCATCATCATCGTCCCGCAGAATTTGTACAACACCATCGCCTCCGACAGTTTCATCACTTACATGGGCGTTGGGGACAGCGACCTGCGCATTGACATCCAGCAGACCGACCACATTCCCGAAAAAGCAGCGGAAATCGCCGCGGCGCTGGGGAATGACCCGTCCATCGCCAGCTTTGTTGTGCTGACCACCCAAACCTTCCGCGTGCAGCTGGCCGACGGCTCGGAGGAACGCCTCAAGGTCGAGCTGGGCGACCATTCCGTCTTTCCCCTGACCTATATCCAGGGGCGCGCCCCCGCGGCGGAGAACGAAATCGCGCTTTCGGTGCTGAACGCCAACGAGCTGGGCAAAACGGTGGGGGATGTCATTACGCTGATGATCAATGGGCGCGAGACAACGCTGACGGTCTGCGGCACGTATTCCGATGTGACCCACGGCGGCAAATCCGCCAAAGCGGTCTTCGCCGACCCTTCGGCCGACATCATGTGGAGCGTCATCACCGCACAACTGGCAGACCCGGCGCTGGCGAAAGAAAAGGTCGCCGAATACGCGGGCCGGTTCGCTTATGCCAAAGTCTCGGACATTGATGAATTCATCCGGCAGACCTACGGCGCGACCATCAACGCCATCGGCAAGGCGGCTTATGCCGCCGTCGGCGTTGCGCTGGCGCTCACCGTGCTGATCACCCTGCTGTTCATGCGCATGTTGGTCGCCAAGGACCGCTATGCCATTGCCGTGATGAAGGCCTTCGGTTTTACCAACGCGGACATCAAGGCGCAGTACGTGGCGCGTGCGGTCTTCGTCCTGCTCATCGGCGTTTTGCTCGGCACACTGCTGGCAAACACCCTCGGCGAGATGTTGGCGGGGGCGGTGATTGCCTCGTTTGGGGCGGCTTCCTTCCAATTCATCGTCAACCCGCTCTTTGCCTACCTGCTCAGTCCGCTGCTGATGGCGGGCGCGGCGCTGACCGCGACAATCCTCGGTACCCTGGACGCGGGACACATTAAAATTTCTGACAACATCAAGGAGTAATCCCATGCAAACCCTGATTAGCAGTGAAAATATTACCAAATCCTTCGGCGTGGGCGCGGAAAAGCGCAACGTCCTCGACGGCGTCTCGGTGGACATCCGCCAGGGCGAGTTCGTCGCCGTGATGGGGCCTTCGGGTTCGGGAAAATCCACGCTGCTGTATGCCCTGAGCGGCATGGACAGCGTGGACAGCGGCACAGTTACCTTTGACGGCGCGGATTTGTCGGCGCTGAAGGAAAACGAACTGGCCGACCTGCGCCGCACCAAGATGGGTTTTGTCTTCCAACAGCCGACGCTGCTCAAAAACCTGAACATCCTCGACAACATCCTCCTGCCGTCCATGCGCGATGGCCGCAAGAATGGCGCGCGCCTCACCGCAAAAGCCAGGACGCTGATGGAAACAACCGGCATCGCCGGGCTGGAAAACCGCGACATCACCCAGGCTTCGGGCGGGCAGCTCCAGCGGGTGGGCATCTGCCGCGCCTTGATGGGCGACCCGAAAATCATCTTCGGCGACGAGCCGACCGGCGCTTTGAACTCCACCTCCGCCAACGAGATTATGGCCCTCCTGGCGCAAATTCATGGCGCCGGCGTAACCATCCTGCTGGTGACGCACGATGTCAAGGTAGCCGCCAAAGCGGGGCGGGCGCTGTTCATCTTGGACGGCAAGATCGCAGACGAATACCTGCCCGGCGTGTATGATGAGACCCGCGACGACTTAAAAGCCCGCGAGGCAAAGCTCAGCGCTTGGCTTGCCGGGATGAAGTTCTAATCCGGCGAGATCCTCTATACTTTTATGAACATACGCAACCTCAAACATAAAACAAACGGAGTCTAAAATGGTCACAAAGAGTACCCAAACCAAAAAGATGGATGTGATGTGGAAGTATGTCATCCTTGCATACTTGTTATTCTGGTTCATGGTGATGGCGTTGGGCGGTTCGGCGGCGCTGGTTTTCAATGCGCCGCCCGTAGTGCAAAGGACAGTTCAAGCGTTTTGCGCTTGGGCGCCTACCTTTGCGTTTCTCATCATGTTCAAGAAACTAAGACCTGAAACAAGTCTCAAGGATTTTGTCAAAACTGTTTTCAGTCAAAAGCTCAGGCTCGACCTCATGCTCGTCAGCGGCGTTGCCGTCGTCTTAAGCTCAATACTCCCTCTTTTGATATTGTCGTTATCGAGCGGTCAATCGTTCACTTCGTTCTTCAGTTTGAAGGGGTATTCGTTGCCCGTAACATTACTATTGTGCCTGTTTGCAGGCCCCCTGGGAGAAGAACTTGGCTGGAGAGGCTATCTACGAGTTGAACTGGACAAAAAGTACAGTTTCATCCAAGCCTCCATCGTAGCCGGAGTCATCTGGGCATTCTGGCATGCTATTCTGTGGTTTGTAGGTGTTGCCTTTGAGGGTGACGCGATGGGCTGGCCTCTTGTGGTCTATATCATTTCAAATGTAGTGGTTTTGACATCGCTTGTTATGATTATGAATGTGGTCATGAAGAGAAGTAACAATCTGCTCAACGCCATCTGGATACATTTGTGTTACAACGTCATCTTTTATCATTTGACGAATATCACTCACGTGTATTTTGGATGGCTCACCCTTGTTTATGCAATCACAGGCGCACTGTTCCTGGTGTATCACTATGGGTACTTTTCAAGGAGACGACCTGTTTTAACCTGGCTCGGTGGAAAACTGCCATGACATAATTATCCCGCAAAAAATGAACCCACCCATCTAACAAACCCAATCAGGAGAAAATCGAAAATGAATACAAACAAATCCTTCAACCAAATCGTCACCCTGGTCTTCAAAGGGGTTGCCCTGGCGGCAGGCATTGCCGTCGTCGTGCTGAACATCCTTGGGACTGCTGAATTGCAGACGCAGACGCTCTTGCTGGGCATTGGACTGGCCTGCCTGGCAATTGTGACCCTGGACACCGAAAAAGAGGCAGGAAAATGAAGGCTTTTGACGTCTATGCCTATGGCGTCATCGCTGCGAGCGAGCTCCATCTGCTGAGCATGGCGTTCCCCTCACCCGATGGCTACGCAGAGATTGCCGAGACCCATTTCATGACCGGCGGCGAAGCCCTGAATTCGGCGATTGTCCTGAGCCGCCTGGGGGTGAGCGTTCAACTAGACGGCAACTGGATCGGCGATACGCCTGCCGGCGAGCGCCTGCTGGCAACCATCCGCCGCTACGGGATCGACGCCCGGCGCTTGCGGGTCGAGCAAGGCTTTGCCGGGGCGCGGGAAATCGTCTTTTCCGACGAGCAGAGCCGGACCATCTTTGGCAACTACGTTGATCTACTGTCCACGACGCGGAAGTGGAACATCCCCCAGAAAGCTGACCTGGCCAGGGCGCAGATCGTCTGCGTAGACCCGCCGTTTCAAGCCGAAAGCTCCCTGGTCGGGGCCTACGCGGTCGAGCTGGGCGTGCCCTTTGTCTCCATTGATTGCCCCTATGACGAGGCATTGGCCGGCGCGGCCGCGGCCGTCATCATATCCGGAGAGTTTCGCAACCGGGTATATCCCCAGGCAGAGTTATCCGAGCTGTTTGCCGCATACCAGCAGCGAGCGCAAGGGCTGGTTGTGTTTACAGTGGGAGATGATGTCATCTTGTATGGCAGAAGGGGCGCGCCCATCAGGCAGTTCAAGCCATATCCAGTCAAAGTAATAGACAGCGCCGGGGCCGGGGATTCGTTTCGGGCTGGCGTCATCTATGGCATGTTGCAGCAGTGGGGCGATGACCGCACCATCCAGTATGCTGCGGCCGTCGCCGGATTGGTGTGCGCCAGCTTTCCCGGCGTGCTGAACAGCCCCACCCATGCCGAAGTCATGCGCTTCATTCAAGCGCATAGTTTGTGAATGTCTACGAGATAAGGAGTCCATTGTGAAACTCACACTTTGGAGGGTCATGCTTAAAACGGCCGTCGCCCACACCGTCACCTACTTCCTGATGGGGTTAGCAGCCCTGGCTCTGCTGGATTATTCCGCTAGATACGCCGACCCGGCAGTCGCCGTCCTGATGCGCCAGACCACCGATCCACTGGTCGCCGCTGGGCCGCTCTTTCAACCCATTCGCGGCGCGCTGTTCGGCATCGTCATCTACCTGCTGCGCGACCTGATCCTGGAGCGCAAACGCGGCTGGCTGACCCTGTGGGCGGTGCTGGCGATTGTCGGCGTGATTTCGCCCTTCGGCGCGGCCCCTGCCTCTATCGAGGGCATGATCTACACCACCCTGCCGCTCTGGTTCCACATTAATGGCCTGCCCGAGATCCTGCTCCAGTCGCTGCTGCTGGCGGTGGTCGCCACCTACTGGATCAACCACCCCCAGAACAAGTGGCTGGGCTGGCTGATGGGTATTGTCTTTGTCGTCATTCTCCTGCTCGGAACGGCTGGCGTGCTGGCCGGGTTAGGAATTTTGTCAACCCCCGCTTAAGGGGGAATTGGAGAACACCATGTCACAACAGATGGTAGAAATGGTCCGCTACGCCACCCTGGCCGCCAACGGGCACAACACCCAGCCCTGGAAGTTTGCCATTCGCCAGGACGGTATCGAAATCCACCCTGACTACAGCCGCCATCTGCCGGTGGTGGACCCAGATAACCGCGAGTTGTGGATCAGCCTGGGCTGCGCCCTAGAAAACCTGCTGCTGGCGGCGCGGGCAGCCGGCTACGCGCCTGAAGTCGCTTATCCAAACAGGGATGAGCTCATCCGCGTGCAGCTGGCGCCTGATGCAGCTCAGGCCAGCCCGTTGTTCGACGCCATTCCCCTGCGCCAGACGACGCGCTCGGTCTATGACGGCCAGCCTGTGTCGCCCGCCGACCTGGACACCGTACAATCCCTGTCCCTGGAGCCAGGCGTTTCCCTGCGCTTCCTCACCACCTCGGCGGAGATGGAAACGGCGTTAGCCTACGTCAATGAGGGTAATCTACGCCAGTATGCCGACCGCGCCTTTGTGGAAGAGCTAATTACCTGGCTGCGCTTTACCAAGAAGGAGGCCATGGCGACCCTGGATGGCCTTTACTCGCGCTGTTCGGGCAATCCGGCCGTGCCGCGCTGGCTGGGGCGGATGTTTGTCGCGGGCATGAAACCTCAGCAGCAGGCCGATGCGGACGCGGAAAAGTTCCGCAGCTCAGCGGGGGCGGTGGTCATCGCCACGGACACAGACGATAAAGCGGCCTGGGTCCGCGCCGGTCAACTGTACGAGC
>Ga0209498_1001129_pt1 | contig 16370 bp, 18 predicted proteins | sample WalLakDeSediment_FD_184131 | JGI IMG/M metagenome (GOLD analysis project Ga0209498, IMG submission 184131) | Lake sediment microbial communities from Walker lake, Nevada to study Microbial Dark Matter (Phase II) - Walker Lake 11/02/13 Deep... | ecosystem: Environmental > Aquatic > Freshwater >... | reverse complement strand
CTCGGCGTGGAGTTCCCGGTAGGTCAGCGTCCGCCGGTCACCCGTCGGCTCCCCGACCCAGACGATCGCCGGCTTGTCGCCGCGGCCGGCGGCGATCTGGGCATCGAGGCAGGCTGCCGAGGCGTTCGTGCGACCACCGGTGAACCAGGAGGCGTGCGGGGGCTGCCAATCGAGAACCTTGGTGTAGGGCGTCATCCAGGGGAGCGCTCGGGCCCGCTCGTCCCAGAAGGCCTCGGGGTCGGCGGCCGCAGCGTCGTAGAGCCGCTGGTATTCCTCGAGCGATCCGATTCGGGACCGGGCCGAGAAGTCGGCCGAGGGGGGAAACACCCGCGCCTCATGCATCACGCTCGCAATCCTGCCCGCCGCTTGGGCACTGTTCCCCTTAGTATCCGCCTCCGCCATGGCAGTGTCCTCTCCCTCTATTGTCGAGATCCAGAAAATAAGTGTTCAGCGGGCCGCCGGTTCGAGCCGCGTGGCCGTTGTGCGGGCCGGACTGGCGTAGTCGGCCGCGATTCGCGTTGCCTCAGCGACCGTCAATTCGCCTGGCTGCACCCAGAACCGGTAGCCCAGCTCGAGCGGCTTGCCCGGCTCGAGCTCATGGGCGAAGTAGGAGCCGAAGCGGGCATAGTCACGTTCGCTCATTCGGGCTTGGCCGGGGTTTGCCGGCCGGTTCGCCCGCAGCACGGTGTATCGCTGCCCCCCGACGACAAAACTCGCGGCGTGCCAGGGAGTGTCGACGTAGGTCTTGTCCTGGGGCCAATTGCGGAACTCACCCGGCTCGGCCTTGCCATCGGGCCGGAGGTAGTAGGTCTGGCCCGTGGTCGATTCATGCACCTCGTTTGACGCGCGGAAGTGAACGCCGGCATGCTGCGGGTCGCCGTCGAGCGAGATGGGTGTGGTGGCCGTGAGCTGGCTGGCAAAGTCGATCACCGTGCCTCCCGCCATCGGCACCACCTCGATCTCCCGCACCTCGTCGAGCAGGTTGCTACCGCCACTGCCGATCCATTCGATCGCCACCCGTTGCCGCGCGGCCACTGGGCCGGCCAGCTCGACGAGCGTTTCCCGATGCTCCTGCCGACTCTTCCCCGTGCAGTGCCAGCAATCGCTGTTCTGCTGCTTGCCCTCACCGTGGGCGATCCGGTTGTAGCCGAAGAAAATCCCGCGATGGTGCGTGTACTGGCCGCCGGGCCCTTTGGTGAGGCGGATGCCGGTGGCCGGATCGAACACGTGATGGAACGGTTTGTAGCTCACCACACGGGCGGCCTCGTCGGAGGCGTCGTAGGCGGGCATCTCGTACCGCAGGAGCGGCTTGCCCGCGAGCATCAGCGAGGCTCCGCCAGGTTCGGCTGCCCAGCGAAGCCGGGCCGCCTTGTCCGACTCCGCCCGGGGTGTGATCTCCGCGGTGACCTCCAAGCCCTCACCGGCCGGGAGCCGGGGCAGGACAAAAACCAGTTCGCGGGGCACCTTTCCGGCCGCCGGTTTCGCGGGCCCGAGCAGCCCGGGGTCGCCGAGTTGCCCATCCACCTGGCTGCCGTCAGCCAGGGTCACCTTCACGTCACCGTCGGCGAGTGCGTCGGGCAGCTGGAGGAGGGTGTGGATCGGAAGATTCGAGCGGTCTACTGGGCCGGCCTCAATCCCGATCCGCCAGGCCGCCGCCTCCGGTGCGGGCTCGGCAGCTCGAAGCGGCAGGACAACGACGAGCGATAAAATCGCTGACAGGAGGCGGCCGCTGGTCGTGAGAGCCGGCCCGTGCATGATCAATGGGGTTCCTCCCGCAGCGGCCGCGATCCCATCGACGCCGCGGCAAGCCGGTAACAGAGCATGACCAGGGCCCTCAGGCAATGCCCCCGCCGGGATGGCGGGCTCGCGCCCCCCGGCCGTCTGCAAAGGGTTCGCAGCCATCGGTCTCATCGCCGAACCCGATTCCGAGGGCCCGCGCCGCCTGCACCGCCGACCCCCGCGGGTCGACCGTGGAGAGGTTGAGGATCGCCTCGGCGATTGGCACGCTCTCGATATCAGGCGGCCGGTAGCAGACCGTCTCGCCGAACCGGCCCTCGTGGACCAGCCGCACGGCATGGGCGCCAAACTCGGTGGCCAGCATCCGATCGAAGGCGGTGGGTGTGCCTCCGCGCTGGAGATGACCGAGCACGACGGTGCGGACGTCGCGGCCCAGCCGAGACGCCACCTCGCGGGCCACGATCTCGCCGATCCCCCCGAGCCGCACCTGCCGCTGCCCGTCTGGCTGATTGGCGTCGTGGACGGTTCCACCGCCGGGCAGCACCGCCCCCTCGGCGGCCACCACGAGCGTGAACCGCTTGCCCTCCGCCTCCCGCTCGAGAACCTTGCGGCAGACACCCTCGAACGTCCAGGGAATTTCGGGCAGGAGGATGACGTCGCCGCCGCCGGCGATGCCCGCGTGGAGGGCGATCCAGCCAGCATGGCGGCCCATCACCTCGAGGACCATCACCCGCTCGTGGCTGGCGCCGGTGGTGTGGAGCCGGTCGAGCGCATCGGTGGCCGTGGCCACTGCCGAATCGAAGCCGAAGGTAAAGGCGGTGGCGCCGAGGTCGTTGTCGATCGTCTTGGGCACGCCCACCACCGGGATGCCGTGCTCGTGGAGCTGCTGCGCGATCGCCAGCGACCCGTCACCACCGACGCAGATGAGCCCCACGACGCCGAGCTGCCGGAGCGTGACGGCGACCCGCTCGAGCAGGGCCGGATCGATCTGCACCCGCTCCCCCTCGCCGACGAGCGCCGTGAACCGGCCCTGGTTGCTTGATCCGAGGATCGTGCCGCCCTTTAAAAGGATGTCGGCTGTCAGCCGCGAATCGAGCGGCATGTAGCTCACCGGATCGACGAGTCCCTCATATCCTTTGAGGAAGCCGATGCAGCCATAGCCGAGCCGCTCGGCTGTCTTCGTGGCGGCCCGGATCACGGCGTTGAGGCCGGGGCAGTCGCCGCCGCCCGTGAGGATGCCGATCGTGGGTTTACGGTGCGACATGGAAGAAAAGTCTACCCGCCCCCCTCGTGGGCGGCGGCTGTCAATGCTCTCCCTGGCCGGCCAACCACCGCTCGGCGTCGAGGGCCGACATGCAGCCCGTGCCGGCCGCCGAGATCGCCTGCCGGTAGTAGTCGTCGGCCACGTCGCCGGCCGCAAACACCCCCTCCACGCTGGTGGCGGTGCGGAAGTGCTGTGTCCACACGATGTATCGCTTATTGGTGAGCGCGAGCTGACCATCGAGGAAGCCGGTGTTCGGCGTGTGGCCGATCGCCAGAAACACACCCACCGCGGCGAGCGTCTGCTCCGGCCCGCCGGTCGTGCTTTCCAGCCGCACGCCCGTCACGCCGCTCGTGTCGTCGCCGAGCACCTCGGCAAGTGCCGAGTCGAAGTGGATCTTGATCTTCGGGCTGTCGAGCGCCCGCTGGGCCATGATCTTCGACGCCCGCAGCTCGTTGCGGCGGTGGATGAGGTGGACGGTACTCGCAAACTTCGTCAGATACGTCGCCTCCTCGACTGCCGAGTCGCCGCCGCCGACAACGACCAGCGGCTTGTTGCGGAACCGCGGCAGGGCTCCGTCGCAGACGGCACAGGCGCTGACGCCCCGGTTTTTGAAGGCCTCCTCGCTCGGCAGGCCGAGCCAGTTGGCGCTCGCCCCGGCGGCCACGATCACGCACTTCGCCTCAATCACACCCCCCTCGGCGGGAAAGAGCTTGAACGGGCGGCTCGAGAAGTCGACCTTTGTGATGTCGTCGGTGATGACCCGGGTGCCGAAGTTCACGGCCTGCTGCCGCATGAGCTCCATGAGCTCGGGTCCGGTCACGCCGTGCCCCTCGTGCGGGCCCATCATCGTTCGCCGCTCCGGGGGGAGGGCCGAGTCGAGGAAGGCACCCAGATTGCCGGCGGGGAAGCCGGCGTAGTTTTCCACCTCGCTTGTGAGGGCGAGCTGGCCGAGCGGCAGCGTGCCGGCCATCCGGTTCTTCTCCGTGATCGCCCCTTCGAAAACGAGCGGCTCGAGCTGGGCCCGGGCGGCGTAGGTGGCCGCCGACCAGCCGGCCGGGCCGCTGCCGATGATGACGAGTTTTTCAAGCTGCTTGGCGGTCATGCTGGAAGAGTCTCCGGTGTGTGGGCGAAGGGGCCGCGGCGATTCGACAGCGAAGCGGCGGGGGAGGCATGATAAACGCCGATGCCACGTCACCGAAAACCCGCCGCGAAAACCGGGGCCACCGGAGGCCTTGCCAGGGGCCGCGGCCCGAAGCCCACGAAGCTCTGCGTTGCCTGTGGCCGTCCCTTCGAGTGGCGGCGAAAGTGGGCCCGCTGCTGGGATGCCGTGAAATACTGTAGCGACCGCTGCCGGGCGGCAGGAGGGCCATGACGCCCGGCACGAGGTGTTCCGAGCGCCAAGCCCAGACGCGGCCGGGGCTTGGAAGACTCCCGCGTGCTGGCCACTGATGCCGTTACTTTCCCACCAGTTCCTGGTCCAGGAACGTCCAGGCGAGGGCGTCCATGAAGGCCTTCTGACGGTTGTTGGCGGCCCCGCCGTGGCCCCCCTCGATGTTCTCGTAGGAGAGCACCCGCTTGCCGTACTCGAGCAGCCGGGCGGCCAGCTTGCGGGCGTGGGCCGGGTGGACGCGGTCGTCTCTGGTCGAGGTCGTGATCAAGAGCGGCGGATACTCGCGATCGGTGGCGACCATGTGATACGGCGAGAAGGTCCTGATGAAGGCCCACTCCTCGGGCAGGTCGGGATTGCCGTATTCCCCCATCCAACTGGCCCCGGCGAGGAGCTTGTTGAACCGCCGCATGTCGAGGAGCGGCACTTGGCAGTCGACCGCTCCGAAGAGTTCCGGGCGGCGGGCATACATGTTGCCCACGAGCAGGCCGCCGTTGCTGCCCCCCTTGATGCCGAGCCGCCCAGGGGAGGTAACCTTCCGGGCGATGAGGTCCTCGGCCACCGCCGCGAAATCCTCATAGGCTCTCGGCCGGTTTTGCTTGAGGGCCGCCTGATGCCAGGCCGGACCAAACTCCCCACCACCGCGGATGTTGGCAATCACGTAGGCCCGGCCCCGCTCGAGCCAGGCGGCGCCGGCCAGTGGGTCGTAGCCAGGCACCAGCGGGATCTCGAAGCCGCCATACCCATAGAGCAGGGTCGGCGTGCTGCCGTCGGCGGGGAGGTTGGCCGGGGCGATCTGGAAGTAGGGGATCCGGGTGCCGTCGGCGCTCGTCGCCTCATGCTGGGAAACGACGAGGCCGGCCGTGTCGAAAAACACCGGCGACCGCTTGAGCGGGCTGGGCTCCGCACCGCCATCCTCGCCGACGGTGCCCAGGCTGAGCGTCGTCGGCTCGAGTGGCGTGGCGGTGGTGAGGAAGTAGTCGTCGCCGTCGAGCTCGTCGACGGCCGCAACGCTCGCCGTGGCCACCGGTGGCACCCCCGGCAACGGCACGCGGTGCCAGGCCCCGTCGCGGTGGCTGAGCACAAACAGCCGGCTGCGAACCTGGTCGAGCGTTGTAAGCAGGACATGGTTGCGGGTGGGGGAATAGGCGACGAGCGATGTCCGTTCGGCGGGCTCGAAGAGCACGTCGAGCTGGCGATCACCGGCCAGAAACCGCTCGAAATTCGTCGCGAGTAAGCTGCCGGCGGCGTAGGTCGTGTCGCCCACCGTCCAGGGTGAGCGGAGCTCCAGAAACAGCCACTCCCGGTGAACGCCGGCGTTGGCGTCGGCGGGCTTGTCGATCGGCACGAGCCTGTCATCCCGCCGCAGGAAGAACTCGTTGGTCCAGAACGTGATTTGGCGGGAGATGAAGTCTCGCTCGAAGCCGGGCGTGGGATCGTGCCAGCCTGTCACCGACATGTCGTCGGGTTGTCCTGCGTATACAAGCGGTGCCGCGGCCAGCGGAGTGCCACGGGCCCACTCGCGGACCGTCCGCGGATAGCCCGATGTGGTGAGCGTGCCGGGACCGAAGTCGGTGGCCACGAACAGGCTGTCGCGGTTTCGCCAGGCGACGCGGCTCTTCGCCTCGGGCAGCGTGAAGCCGCCGTCCACAAACTGCCTTGTCTCCAGATCAAACTCACGCACGACGTCGGCGTCGGCGCCGCCCCGGGAGAGCTTCACGAGGCAGAGCCGGTCTTCGGGCTCGTGCACGCTCGCCCCGTGCCAGACCCAATTCTCCGCTTCGGCCGTGGCCAAAGCGTCGAGGTCGAGCACGGTCTCCCAGGCCGGCTCAGGCCTGCGGTACTGCTCGAGGGTCGTTCGCCGCCAGAGGCCGCGGGGATGGGCGGCGTCTCGCCAGAAGTTGTAGTAGCGTGCGCCGATCCGCGAGACGTAGGGAATCTTCTCCCGCGAGTCGAGGATCGCGAGCAGGCGGGCCTCGAGATCCTTGAAGTCAGCGCCTGTGGCGAGCGTTGCCACGGCCTCGGCGTTGCGGGCCTTCACCCAGTCGAGCTGCTTCTCACCGGCCACCTCCTCGAGCCAGAGGTGGGGATCAACGGGCTCGGCGGTGATGTCGGCGGCAGGGGAGATGGGCATGGTGATCCAGATGAAAGCGAGCGCCACGCGGCACCCAAAACGGATGAATAAAGTCATGTGTGCTACTCACCCTCGCACCTGGCCCGTGCCGCGGACCACGTATTTATAGGTTGTGAGCTCCTTGATGCCGCAGGGGCCGCGGGCGTGGAGTTTGTCGGTCGAGATCCCGATTTCGGCGCCCAGGCCGAGCTCTCCGCCGTCGTTGAACCGGGTGCTCGCGTTGACGATCGCCACGGCTGTGTCGACCCGGGCTGTGAACCGCTCGGCCGCAGCCGGATCGGCCGTCACGATCGCGTCGGTGTGTCGTGAGCCGTGGCGGTTGACATGGTCGATGGCGGAGTCGAGTGAGTCGACGACCGCCACCGAGATTTTGGGCCCGAGGAACTCGGTGTTCCAGTCGGCCTCGGTGGCCGGGCCGGCTGCCGGCACGAGTCGTCGCGTCGGCTCGTCTCCCACGATCTCGACGCCATGGCTGGCAAGACGAGCCGCGATGGCCGGCAGAAACCGCTCCGCGACGTCGCGGTGCACAAGCAGCGACTCGGCGGCGTTGCAGACACCCATCCGCTGGCACTTGGCGTTGACGGTGATCGCCTCGGCCATGGCGAGGTCGGCGGCCCGGTCGACGTAGATGTGGCAGTTGCCGGAGAAGTGCTTGAGCACGGGCATCCGGGCCTCGGCACAGACGCGGCGGATGAGCCCCTCGCCACCGCGGGGGATGGCGATATCGATCAGGTCGTCGAGCGCGAGAAACTCGCCGACGGCCTCGCGGTCGGGCAGGTCCACCAGCTGCACGCAGTCTTCCGGCAGCCCGGTCTCGACGAGGGCCGCCCGCACGCTGGCCACGATCCGGCCGCTCGACCAGGCCGCCTCCTTGCCGCCGCGGAGGATGATCGCGTTGCCGGAGGCCACGGCCACGGCCGCGGCGTCGGCGGTGACATTCGGCCGCGACTCATAAATAAAGAACACGACCCCCAGCGGCACGCGGACCTTGCGGACCACAAGGCCGTTGGGCCGGGTGGTCTCCTCGAGCACCTCGCCAACCGGGTCGGGCAGGACGGCCACCGCCTCGACGCCCGCGGCGATCGCCTCGAGGCGGGCCGCGTCGAGCGCGAGCCGGTCAGTGGCGGCCGGGGTGAGGCCGTAGCCGGGGGCGGCGGCCACGTCCTGTGCATTGGCTGCGAGGATCGCGGTGGCGTCAGCACGGATCTTCGCCGCTGCGGCTCGCAGGGCGGCGGCCCGTCGGGCCCCCGGAATCCCGGCCAGATCGATCGCAGCTCGCCGGGCGCGTTCGGCGATCGCCCGGCAGTGGACGGCGAGCGAGGGCGGGGTTGAACAGGTGGTTGTCATGCGAGTTTGCACGTGGAAAGGGCTTTGGGCCGCGAGGGCATTTTACCATGCGAGCGCCAGACACTCCGCCGCCGCCTGCGGGCTAAGGTATCCTGATCAATTCACCGGCCCCGGCGGTGCGTCTTGTTACCCGTCAGCCCATTCGGAGATCATTCGCATGTCAGTGACCACCCGACGCAGGTTTCTCGCCGCTTCCGCCGTCGCCTGCGGGTCGGCCGCGATCGCCCGTTCGGCGGCCGCCAGGGATCCGCTGCCGCTCACCCTTGGCATCCAACTCTACTCGCTCCGCGGTTTTCCGGTCGATCAGGCCCTCGATCATGCCAAGGCCCTCGGGCTCACGCAGGTCGAGTTTTATCCCGGCATGTTCCCGATCACCGACGACGCTACGGCGATCGCCGCCATGCAGAAGAAGCTGGCCGAGCGGGGCCTCGTGATCTCAGCCCACGGCGTGAACCGGTTCACGAACGACGCCGCGGCCAACCGCAAGCTCTTCACCTTCGCCAAGGCGGCCGGCATCAAGACGCTTGCGGCTGATCCCGACCCCGACTCGTTTGCGAGCCTCGATGAACTCGTCAAGGAGTTCGACATCCGGGTTGCGATCCATAACCACGGGCCGACCCACCGCTACAACAAGGCCCTTGATGTGCTCAGCGCCGTCGAAAAGCATGACGAGCGGATCGGGGCCTGTGCCGATCTCGGCCACTTCATTCGCTCGGGTGAGCGGCCCACCGAGGTGATCCGGCTCCTCAAGGGCCGCCTCTACGGGATTCATCTCAAGGACTTTGCCGAGATGCAGGACAAGACGAAGGGCGTGATCCTCGGCAAAGGACACCTCGACGTCCCGGCTGTGATGGAGGCGCTCGTGGCCGTGGGATTCCCTGCCGACGGAGCCCTGTCGATCGAATATGAAGAGAATCCCCAGGATCCAATCGCTGACTTGCAGGCGTGCGTGGCCGTGGCCCGCGCGGCCCTTGGCCAAACATAAGCAAAGATCCGGGCGGCCCGTCCGGGGCGGGTTGCCGGCCCTCATGGACCACGATCCATTCTCGAATCACGTCGTCGCCGTAGGTTTGCCGAGCCCAACGAATCGACTCGAGCGGGCCCGCTGAGAGAATGCGGCCGATCAGAAAAGATCGGTGGGCGTCGAGGTCGATCGCCCCAGAGTCCACATCCCACAGGAGTGGCAGGAGAACCGGCGGCAGACTGGAAGACGCCCCTGATTGCATGAAAACCAGTGTACCGTGGCCTGGCGCGGCCAGGATCGCAGGTCGGTTTGACGGGCGTATTGAGCAGCTCTGATGTGACCGGCAGCTCCACCCCTACCGGTAGCGTGAACCAAACGAGGGCCGCGATAGACTCATGGCAATCCATCGGGAGCAGGAATCGTCACCCAGGCCGCGAAAGATAGGTGAACGCGGCCGCCGTGTCGTCGTGGGTTGGCACCAAGCAACTGGGTGTGGCGAATATGGAAACGGTTGGCACCGCTGTTGTGACTGACACCAACGACAATATCTATGTCGCCGGATATACGTCAGGTGGACTGTATGGCAATACGATGCAACCGGATAGCACCCACGACTTCTTCATCACCAAATACGACAGCAGTGGAGTCAAGCAGTAAACCGGGCGCGGCCCGTTCATGCGGGAGTTGCGGGCTTCATGAGTGATCCCATCGAGTTCTATCGGTCCTTCCAGGCGCTGCTCCGCGGACGAGCCATCACGGGCGTGCTCACGTCCGGAATGGCGTGCGTCGAGTATGGAATTCAGCAGAACACAAAAGACACCGACTGGATCATCGCCCCCGGCGACATCGGCAGCCTCGTCACCCTGTTTGGTGAACTTGAACGCGGCATCAGCGGCAGCAACTGGAGGGTCTCTTACCGTGGCCTGTTCGGAGCACCGCTCGACTTCAAGTATCTTGACGGTGGATGGACGAGCCACTTGGCGGCTTTCGACCGCCCCGAATCCGCTGAGCGACACCTCGACTTCTTTGGCCGGCCGCCGCGGGTGGGCGAAACGTGGCGAAACGACACAAACACCGGCATCGCCAGCCGCGACATCGTCGCCCGCATGAAAAAAACGGATCGGCCGAAGGATTGGCCGCTCGTCAACGCATTGGCTATCCAGGCGTATTACTCGGGCGATGCCGCAGCAGTGCTCCACCTCCGAGACCCGGAGATCCTGCGGGAAGCCTGGCGGCAGGCGACGCCGGCGAGCTGCGAGGCCGCCATTCACGAGCGGCCGCTGCTTGCCGCCCTCGATTCGATCGACAACCTTCGGCTTGAACGGCTGCTCCTCGTCGAGGAGATGCTCTGGCAGTGCGTGAATCGCGAACGGTGGCTCGTCTATCAACGGGCGTGGAAGGACTTCTACAAGGCCTGGCAGCAGGATCGAGTCGGCGAGTGGCCGACGGCCGAACCGTTCCTCCAGCAGCACGGCCGCATCTGCGACGCCGTCGGCAGGCACGGACTCCCTCCAGCGCCGCTCGGCACGGTTGCGGCTCGGCAGGCCGTCTTTGGCCGCGGCCGAGAGCGAGCCGCAACGCTTGTGGCTGCGACGCCGCAGGAACTGGAGACGGTGGCCATGCCGCTGGGTACGATTCTTCCATGACGAACGAGCAGACCAACCCCACCGGCGAGCCTGGCCATCCGGCCGATCCCGTGTATCCGGAACGATACTACGAGATCCTGGCCCGCGACCTGGGCGAGGACAAGGCACGGTGGGCACGGCTTCCGTACGCCGAGCGGATGCGGGAACTGGCCTGGTACCACGCCCACTTCAACACCCCCGACGACCTCTCGCCGTGGCCCGCCGAACTCGACGGCGGCGTCGATCGCGGCTGAACGATTGCGAATTGAGTTGAGTGGCTCCTGACCCGCCCCCACGGGCGAATCATGACACCGAGCGTCTCGCCGAGGCGGATCCAGTCCTTGTAGCCTGATTCGACGACCCACCGGAGCACGTCCATGTCGAGCTGGTCGTACTGGTGAATCGCCACGTTGCGGAAGCCAACCATTCCGCGGAGCGCTGCTGCGAGCGGCGGGTCGATGAGACCGGCACGCTGCAGCAGCGAGAATGCGTCCGCCGTGCTCTGCGGAACTCAAAGATGACGATCGGCGACGACATGCATCGCCATGTCGATCGCAGCCTTGTTGAGCAGGATGTCGTCAGGCGGAATAGACGCGAAGAACCTCCCGTCTCGCTTCCTGGAGCGACGCGTACATCGACAGGGCGTACATCTCGAACGTCGCGGTCGTCGAGTGGTCGCGGTCGAAAATGAGCCGGCCGCGGGCCATCGCTTCTTTGGCGTAGACGAGATTGCGGGTCGTCAGGACGCCGAGATCGACCTCTCGCCCAGCGAGGCGGCTGAGCTCGGCGGCGAGGGTCAGCCGTTCTGTCAGGAGGAGCCTGTTGGGTGCGATCGGCAGCACCGCGATGTCCACGTCACTGTCTGGACGCAAACGTCCGTCGGCAGCGGATCCAAGCAGGTAGGCCGCGGCGACGTGGCCCTGGCTGCTCACGTGTGAAACGATCGCCGCCAACTGGGTTGGGGCGAGCGTCGAACCGTTCGTAGCCATGTTCAGCACCTCGGGCCGGTCCTGCAGTCGGCCGCCACGTTTCGGAGGATCCCGATCGCGAGTCGCGATGCAACTCCAAGGTATTTACCGTGCCACACCCTGCCGCGTCTTGTCGTAGCACTTCCTCACGAAGCTCACGGCCGGTGCCCGTGCGTCAGTGGGTGATTTCCGTGCCCAAGCGATTGCGTGGCTTTCTCGGCGACCGGCCTCAGGCCGTTTCGGCACTCACCAGATGCCAGGGGGGAGCCAGGCCTTCCGGGTGCCGAACTACTCGCCGCGGATAGCCGCTAGAAAGTCCTCGACTGTCAGCCCCGCGTGCGAGATAATCTGTCGCAGCGTTCCAATGCGGACTGCTTTGTGATCTGGCACGACCACACGGCCGGGAGGATCGATCGACGCCATCACGATATGGCTCCCTTTTTGCCGTCTGAAAACAAAGCCTCGTCGCTCGAGCGCCTTGCGGACTTCCTGGCCCGTGAGATCCGGGGGAAGTTTGGGTTTCGTGCCCACGGTTACGCCGCTTCGACCTCGACGATTTCTCTTCCGTTTTCCGACGGAATGGGCTCCCCGGATTCCCGACAGTCTTCGAGGTATGCCTCGATCGCCTCCCGCACGTTTACGAGGGCCTCATCCCGGCTTTCGCCTTGGCTCACGCAGCCAGGCAGCGACGGCACCGACACCACGAACCCGCCGTCACTTTCCTGTTCGAGCACAACCGTAAATCTCATGCTTTGCCTCGTCGTGTTTTGTGCCACTCTCGCAGAGCACATCGTGTCTTCGGGATACAGGCGTAGACTCAGAACCAAAAGGATAGCCCGGTCAATGGCACTTCGGCAAAGGTCTTCCTGCTGCCGAGCGGCTCGTGAGCCTCGGGGGGAACGGCCTGGGCGTCCGGTGGCGGTTCCCCGAAACGCCACTCACCCCCTGCGATGATCATGTTCTCGCCTCGGCGCGGGTGCAAGCGTACCCTAATCCCCCGCCACGGCCGTCCGGCCGCCTTGCTCACTCCGCCGTCGGAGGAGACTCTCAACGCGGCAGGCCGGTGTCCCGGTTGAACGTCATCGTCTGCCCCTCAACGAGCCGCGTGACGGCCTGCCACCGCGGCCCGTCCGGGCCCGGAGTCTCGGAGCCGAAATAATTCTCGCCGGCCGTCACCCGCTGCCAGTGCTCGGCGACCTCGGCGGGCGTGAGGGCGAAGTCGTAGAGGGCAAGCTCGTCGATCGTGCCGGTAAACGGCTCACTGCCACCGTGATTGCCGATCGTCGCCGCCACCGGTCCGCCGGAGAGGATCATCGTGCCCACGGGGTAGTCATGGGCAAACCGCAGCCGGCCATCGATGAAGATCGCCTTGCGGCCGGTGAAGCTGTCGAAAGTGGCGACGAGATGGTGTGGGCGGCCGTCGGTAAGCTCCGCGAGCGTGGGGCGGCCGTCGATGCCGTCGAGTGGCATGTCGAGCTCGCGGTAGCCCCGGCCGGCGAGGTGGAGTCCGAACGAGAGACACGGGCCTTCCGGCACCTCGGGCTCGGAGTATCCGTAATAGTTCAGGCCATCGTTCTGGAACGACAAGAGCACGCGGCTGTTGCCATCTTCTTTCCGATAAATCTCGTCATAGTCCCGAAACTGGCCGCTCCAGGCCGATGCGATCACCGCCTCGATCGTGATCCCCTCGCTGGCGGCTAGGAGCCCCGTGCCCACCTTGTCGCCGGTGCCGCCGACGATCTGGGCTGCGGCCGCGGGCGTGTTGTCGAACCGCACCGCCCCCGTGCCCACGAGGCCAGCCACGGGGGCTGCGCCACTGCCGAGCGTCACTGGCAGTCCGCCGACAACGTCGAGCACCTGCGTCGTGGCCGCCGGCGGCTCGGCGTCGTCGAACGGCCAGTAGCACATCGGCAGCCGCACTCGCGACTGCACCTCCACCTCACCGTCGAGCACCGTCACCGCCACATGCTCGTCGTCGATCCGCTCGACCGTAAACGCCGTGCCCTTGTCCACGATCCGCAGGTTCGATGATGTGACCGAGAAGCTGGCATCCGGTTCCGTGAGCCGGGCCTGGACGCGACCTTCGTAGAGTGTGCCCGAGTCGGTGGCGGCCATGCCAAACACGGCCATTTTGGCGACGCTCACATCGGCGCCACTGGTGCTGCGTACCGCCGTCTCCTTGCCCGGCCGCAGGGTGGCGGGAGTCAGTGATCGCCCGGGCAAACCATTGTCGCGAAAGCTCGCCACGGTCACGAGCGTCAACTGCCGGTCGTCGTAGGATCCGGCGGCCGCGGCCTGTGGAGCGTTGGGCGCGGAGACCAAGCTGGTGGGCACAAGGGCGGGTTTCGTCACGATCAGCGCAAGACAGGCCGCAGCCATGCCGAGGGCGGTCGCCACCGCCGCCACACGGCCGAAGCCCGGCAGCGCCGACCGGCCGAATCCCGCGGTTCGGGGAAAGCGCACCGGTGTGGTCTCTCGCATCTCTGGTCCGATCGCCGCGGTTACGAGTCCGAGCTGCCCGTGCAGCATGCAATAGGCCACAAACTCGTCGCGGGCGGCCGGGCTAGCCCGCAGGATCGCCTCGAGCCGCTCTGCGTCGGCAGGCATGACGGTGCCCTGGAGGTAGTCAGCCGCCAGGTCGAGGAGCAGATCGCGGTCGAACGGGAGGGTTGTCATGGTCGAGACCACGGCTGGGAAGGAATCACGACATCACCGGCTGGCCGCCGGCGTCATCGAGGGGATCGGTAGCAGAATCGGCGAGGTCGTGGAGCTTTCGGGTCACGCAGTCAAACAAGGCCTTCCGCATCACCTTGAGCGCCTTGTACACCGCGTGGACGGTGCGGCCCCAGTGCTCCGCGATCTTCTCCGCCCGCTGATTCTCGCCGTAAAACATCCTGAGCAGCTCCCGTTGCCGCGTGGAGAGCGTGGCGATGCAGGTCTCCAGGGCGGCCATCCGCGACTCGCTCGCCTCAAGGGCCGTCACGGTCGAGTCGGCCAGATCGGCGAGCAGCGCCTCGCTGAACACATGCCGATCCCGCCGCCGCGTCCGCCAGTAGAAGAGCACCTGATGCCGGGCGGTGCCGAGGGCCCAGGGCAAAAACTCAGCATCGCGGCGAAAGGTCGCGAAACTCCGCCAGAGCACGAGGCTCGTATCCTGAAAGACGTCGTCGGCCTGCGTCGGGTCGTGCACGAGCGTGCGGATGAAGGCCTGGATCCGCCCCTGGCACTTTGTGAATAGCACCAGAAATAGCTCGTAGTCAGCGGATTCTGGCATTTGGTCGCGGGTCATCGGCGGGGCCGCGGGGCTTGTACTGGCGCACTCCAATCGTAAAGAACTGCACCGGAGCCCTTGGGATTCGTAACTGGCAGCCCCAAATTTGGTTCCGAATTGGTGGACGATCAATCGGCCAAAAGGCTCAGTATGAAGGGCTGGCCGCCTGGCGGCCGGCCTCCGCGCCAGGGGTGCCGAACGTGCGTAAGCCCTTGTCACACAACCACTTGCATTTGTTCTAAAGATTTTTGGTACCAACCGATCCCGGGGCGGCACGGGGTTCTTCGGGAGAATGCTCTGCTCGGGTCGTCCGTTCTGGAATGTCCGCAGCGGGGGGATTAGGGACCAAGTCTTTATCTTTCGGAAATTTCTCGAGGGTTTCAGCACGACGACCGGGGAAGGCCTCGTGACGATCGGCGGGCAGCCGGTGGAAAATGGCTGGATCCGCTTCGCCCGCGCGGCCGTCTTGGACCGCCCTCAAGAGGTCACTTGGCGATGAGCGGGTTACGGGTCTTCAAATCGGGAAAGAGGGAAAAATCACGGTCAGCGGTCCAGAGCTCGGCGACCCCATGGTTCAGGCAGATGGCCGCGATGCGGGCGTCATGAAACCTCCCGCCCACGATCCTGGCCCGCATGCACAAGCGTTCGAGCTTGTCGAGATAGCCGGGACCCTCGTGGAGCAGGTGCAACCCCGGGGAGTTTTGCCAGGCCTTGATCGATTCGAAGGCGGTCGCCTGCGGGGTGGGTGGGGCGTAGATGCGCGGATGGGTGACGATGGCAAGAAACTCGTGCAGGGAACTCCAGGCGATGGCCCAGGAGTTTCCGCTGTTGGCGAGATCGACGAGACACGACTTGGCTATGGCATGCCACTCGCTGTCTTCGCGGTGAGCGTAGACGAGCAGATTGGTGTCAATCGCGATCATGACTCCGCAGTTCCATAATCCGCGGTTCCATAAATTGTGTCGCGGATCGCTTCCCAGCCTTCGCCACGAAAGGCAGGCTGCAGCCCTCTTCCTCGGAAGGTTACGGGCTGGATCGGTTTGTGCTTCGACGATGCCTTGCGGCCGAGCACCTCCCGCAGGCCCTCTTCAATGAGGCTGCGCAACGTGGTCCGGGAAGCCTCGGCCTCCCGTTTCGCACGGAGGAGAAGATCGTCGGCAATATCTACGGTTGTCTTCATATGGGTAACCATATTGGCAGGCTTCCGCTCTGTCAAGCGGACACCGGTCAAGGAGCCCGGGGCGATTACGAAATCTCGGCCTGGCGGCACATATCTTTCGGAGGCCGTCGATGCCGAAACCGCCTGGCCTGATGCTCACCTTGATTCACGTCCCGCTCCGCTCTGCTGCGGTTCCGCTTGCTGTGACGCTCGCCGTCGCCGCGTGGCTCGGAGGCCAGTCGGCCACCCGCGGAGAGGAGCCGCATGCCGCCGCGCAGAGCCTGATTCTCGCGCGGTGCGCCGAGTGCCACGGGGCGGATGCCCAGGAGTCGAATCTGCGGCTCGACTCGCGGGCGGCGATTCTCCGAGGCGGCGACTTCGGCCCGGCGGCCGTTGCAAGCAAACCCGATGGGAGTGAACTCCTCCGTCGCGTGAAGTCGACCAACCTTGAACTGATGATGCCGCCCGACGGCGAGCGGCTCACGGCGGACGAAGTGGCGGCCCTCGCTGCTTG
>Ga0209498_1001127_pt1 | contig 16386 bp, 15 predicted proteins | sample WalLakDeSediment_FD_184131 | JGI IMG/M metagenome (GOLD analysis project Ga0209498, IMG submission 184131) | Lake sediment microbial communities from Walker lake, Nevada to study Microbial Dark Matter (Phase II) - Walker Lake 11/02/13 Deep... | ecosystem: Environmental > Aquatic > Freshwater >... | reverse complement strand
AGGCGCTTGATCGCGACGCGCTGCTGCTCGCCATCCGGCAGCGGCCGGGTCGCGACCCAAACTTCGCCCATACCACCGGCGCCGATCGGCTGGATGAGTTGGTAGGCTCCAAGTCGCATGCGGACACCCCGAGCGTATCAGGGCCTGCTAGTGTCCCCGCGTCGATCGCGAATTTCGGTGCATGAACCGACGGGTCCGTGCGATCTTGCGTCGATGATGATCCGTCCATCGATGGTCTTGGCCCCCGCCGCCGCGCTTTGCCTGGTGTCCCTGCCCGCGTGTACGACTGACGACGCCAGCGTGGGCGACTCGAGCGACACCGAGACGAGCACCACCGACAGCCCCGAGACCGAGGGCGAGGACGAGAGCGAGACCGGCGAGCCCGACGATCCCAACTTGATCGAGATCCCCGGGGGCAGCTTCATGATGGGCTGCGATCAGGCTCACGGCCCATGCGACGCCGACAACCCGGCCCATGAGGTCACGCTCTCGGGCTATTGGATCGAGGCCACGGAGGTCACGGTCGCCGCCTACACAGCCTGCGTCGACGCTGGCGCCTGCACCAAGCCGGACGACGCCGGCAGCTGCAACTACGGGTTGATCGCGAACGCAAACCATCCGATCAACTGCGTCTTGTGGCAGCAGGCCGCGGACTACTGCGCGTGGATGGGCCGGCGCTTGCCGAGCGAAGCCGAGTGGGAGTTCGCGGCCACCGGCGGCAACGTGCGGCCCTATCCGTGGGGGACCGCGGCGGCCAACTGCGCGTTCGCGCACATGTTCGAGACCGACGGCGAGATGGGCGATTACGGGTGCAAGACCGGCAAGACCGCGGCCGTCGGCTCCTACCCCAACGGCGCGTCTCCGCTTGGTATGCTCGACATGGCCGGCAACGTCGACGAATGGGTCGCCGATTGGTACGGGGCTGGCTATTACGCGACGAGCCCCAGCCAGGATCCCACGGGCCCCTCCGAAGGGACATTGCGGGTCAATCGCGGCGGCGACATGTACGACGCCAGCAGCCTCAATCTGCGGGCGTTCAAGCGGTGGAAGACCGATCCCAACACGACCGGGCCCGAACGCGGGTTCCGCTGCGCCGCCGACTCGCCCTGAGCCGAAGCTCGGGCCGATGCTGAATGTCCGCCCGCGTGTATCGCGTGGCAAATCGATCATTCAAATGGCGAACTCGCGCGTTGCGCCGCAGCGGCCACTCCGGTAGCTTCAGCGCCGTCATCGCCCTTGGTGGGCACGACTCCAGCAGCGTCTTCGAGTTCAAACCATGACAGACCTCGTCCCCGAAGCACTTCAACCCTACATGCCGATGATCGTCGGAAGCGTGACCGCGATCGTCATCTTCATCATTGGCATCATCTTCGCGAGTTGGGCCTACGCGCTCGTCGCTCGAGCCTTGCACAAGCGCAAGGTCGACGGCTCGCTCGTTGGCTTCCTCGCCTCGCTGGCCCGCTGGCTCGTGCTCGCGGCGGCGGTCATCGCCGCGCTCGAGCGCGTCGGCCTGCAGACCACGAGCCTCGTCGCGCTGCTCGGTTCGGCCGGCATCGCGATTGGCCTCGCCCTCCAGGGCAACCTCTCGCACTTTGCGAGCGGCGTGATGCTCCTGTTATTTCGCCCGTTTACCATCGGTGACTACATCGAGGCTGGCAGCAAGCAGGGCAACGTCGAGGCCATCGGCCTGTTCACGACCACGCTCGTGACCCTCGACAACGAGACGGTGATCGTGCCCAACGGTACGATCACCGGGAGCGTGCTGACCAACTACAGCACCCGCGGCAGCCGCCGCGCTCACGTCGCCGTGGGCGTCGCCTATGGCACCAAGGTCCCCGATGTCCTCGCGGTCTTGACCAAGGCCGCCGAGCGCTGCGAACTCGTCATGCAGGATCCTGCCCCGGCCGTGGCCTTCGTCGGCCTCGGTGCGAGCTCCATCGACTTCGTGATCCTCGCCCACTGCAAGCCCGGCGACTACGCCGGCATGCTCCACGAGGTCCGTACGGCCGCCTACGAGGATCTCGCGAGCGCGGGCATCCAGATCCCCTTCAGCCAGATCGTCGTCCACCAGGCTGCCGCCTGAGGGTCCCGCTAGCTCAGCCGCCGCGCGCTCGCGCTCAGCGAGGCGCGGCGGCTCATTTTTTTGGCAGCCTGCCAGGAGCCAGATGCGCGCGATGCGGGCTTCCCCGGCCAAGCTTTGCGACTCTCTTGGTGATCGGGGCCAAGGGTGGCTACGATCACGCCGATGGGCGGTCGACGCTGCGTGGTGACTCCTGGAACAGCGGCGCTGCTGCTGGTCGCAAGCGCGGCTTGGGCAGGGCCGCCGCCGCCGCCGCCGCCGAGCAGCGGCGACCGCCCCGCGAGCGCTCCGCCGCCGTCGAGCAGCCCTGATCGGGAGCCGGCGGATCCGCTGGTCATCGATCAACGGACCCCCGACACCGACCTCACCGGGCTGTGGACCTACAGCCGCGGCCAGACGGCGGGCCCCAACTACGTGCGTTCGGGCGACGAGGATCCCTTCTTTGCGGTCAACCCGGTCGGTTACTACCAGGGGGTCAGCGTCGGCGGCGGCAACCTGCCGCCCTTCGCCCCCAAGGAGATCGGCGGGAGCTCGGCGGTCCTGACTTGGACCGGCTTCGAGCGCCACCAGGCCAGCTCGCGCGTGTTCTTTCAGCTCAGCGCCGCCGTCGATCCGGCGATCTCCGTCGAGCCCACGCGGGTGCTCGTCAAGCTCCCGCGGACCTCGGTCAAGATCCGCAACAACCGGCGCAAGCTGATCACCAAGTTCTTCAATACGCCGATCGACGAGGTCAAGATCAACCGCTCGGGCAAGGACGTGCTCGTGGTCCTCGAGCTGCGTTGGGCGGCGGAGCCGAGCTGGCGGTTCGAGGCTGGCGCCAACGGCTACCAGGTGCTGGTCGTCGAATTCCCCGACGCGCAGACGGCCGCCGAACCTGCGGGGCCGCCGAGCCCAGCCCCGTCTTCGGGCGAGGGCGGCTCCGAGCAGCCGTTCTTGCCGACCCGCTGATCGGGCCGAGTTGGGCCGGGCCGGGGCTCAGGCCGCGGGCAGGGCGGGCAGCGCCGCGCCGCGGACCAACTCGACGGCGGCGACGGCTCCGCTGGCGACCGCGAGCAGGTACAACGCGACGCCAAACACGGGCGCGAGCGCCCCGAGCAGCGCGGTCGCGACCAGCCACTTGTGGCGCATCGCTCGGTCGATGCGAGCGTGGGTCCGAAGCTCGCGGACGACGGCGGCGAGCTGGGCTTCGTCCTCGGGGGCGAGCGGCTGGGCCTGGGCGCGGGCCGGGAGGAAGCAGTGGTTGCGCCACAGCAGCTGGGTGGCGAGATCGTGGAGCCGAGCGAGCTCGCGGTCGATCTCCGGCTCGCTGTTGGTCACGATGTTGACGGCGTAGGTGCGGATCCCCGGGATGTAGACCCGAGCGCGGGCGAGCGCGGTGACGGCTTCGGCGAGGAAGTGGCGGGTGCTCGCTACGCGGCTCTCTTTTGCGGTGCGGCCGTCGTCGTCTGACCCCTCAATTGACAAGAGCACCATGTTGAGCGCGTCAGTGGCGACGCTCAGGTGGCGCTGCGCGGCGTGGTGAGCTTCGGGCCCGAGCTGCCGATAGCTCTGCTGGAGAATCATGCTGTTTGAAACCGCCATCGTTCGCTCCCCTTTGATCGTGGTCCGGCGACCCGCGCCTCGCCAGCTTCGCTGACCGTGATGCTTCAGACGGGTTGGTAGGTCTGCAAAGTCAGGGCCAGGCCCGGCGCGGCGCGGCTCGCCAGCACAACGCGGCGGGCGGCCGGTGGTTGCAGCTTGGCCAAAAGACCGCGCGACGAGGGTGTCGTGACCGGCTAAGCGTGTAGTCAGGGGTTGGGCTCGCGCTCGATCGCCTTGGCTTCATCCCAAAACCCGTCGAGGCGCTCGAGGCCCGCGGTCTCGGGATCAATTCCCAGCTCGTGACAACGGCGCATGACGTGGCCAAACCGGCGCTCGAATTTTTTGTTGGTCTTGCGCAGGGAGGTCTCGGCCTCGAGCCCGAGCTTGGTCCCGAGCCGGACGAGCACGAACAGCAGGTCGCCGAACTCCTCCTCGATCGCGGCTCGATCGCCGCTGGCGATCGCCTCTTCGAGCTCGGCCCACTCCTCGCGGGCCTTCGCGCGCGGGCCCTCGATGTCGGGCCAGTCGAAGCCGACGGCCGCCGCCTTGTTTTGCAAGCGCCACGCGCGTTGCAAGGCTGGCAGGGCCTGCGGGACCCCGGCGAGCGGGGTGGGGACGGCCTGGCCGGTCGCGGCGGGGGCCCGAGCCTGGCGCTCGGCTTGTTTGAGCTGGGCCCAGTTGGCCTCGACCTGCTCGGGGGTGAACTCCGGCGCGTTGCCTCCGGGGCCGAACACATGCGGGTGCCGGCGGATCATCTTGCTGCGGATCGCCTCGACGACCCCGTCGAGATCGAACTCGTGGGCGCGCTCGCGGATCGCAGCGTGGAAGACGATCTGGAACAAGAGGTCGCCGAGCTCGCGCCGGTGATCCTCGGGATCGTCGGCGTCGAGGGTCTCGAGCACCTCGTGGGCCTCCTCGATCAAATAGGGCCGGAGGGTGTCGAGGGTCTGCGCCCGATCCCAGGGGCAGCCGTCGGGGCCGAGCAGGCGATCCATCAGGTCGCGCATGCCGTCGAGCCCGTCGCGGAGGCCGTGCTCCCGGTGGTCGATCACCTCGTCGGGGCCGTGGGTGAGCGGGGGACGGGTGGGGTTGTCGTCAGCCATTGCGGTGGGGGGTCAAGGGGGAGCCGACGGCTCGGCTCAGGCGCGCGAGCGCGGTGTTGCGCTTCATGACCGCGTCGAAGCGCTGGAACTCGAACTCGGCCCACTGCTTGAGCACCCGGGTCAGATCGTCGAAGTCGCTGGTGCCGATGCTCGCGCTGGTCTGCTCGGACACGACCAGCCGCCAGCTCTTGTCGCGGGCGAGCTCGGCGAAGCGCAGCTGCTGCTCGGCGTTGATCACCGCTCGGTAGGCGTTCTCGACGTCGAGCACGAGCATGCGCTGGGCGGCCTCGCGCTTGTACTCGGCCTCGCGCCGCTCGGCCCGGGCGCGCTTGAGCGCGAACGCGTCGTTGTGAAAGTCGAGATCCCAAGACAGCGCCAGGCCGAAGTAGATGTTCGAGTAGTTGAGCCGGCCCATGTAATAGAGCGTGCGCATGTCCGGCGTGGCCGCGTTGGCGTAGCCGTAGCCCAAGCGGATCACCGCGCCGAGATCGGGCAAGAAGTTGACCCGCGCGAGCTTCTCTTGGACCCGGCGGGCCTGGACCCCGGCGTCCGCGAGCTTGGCCTCCGGGCGGTTCTTCAGGGCCAGCGTGCGGTAGTGATCGAGATCGGCGAGCCCACCTTCGACGGTGTCGAGGGCGAGCTCACGCTCGCTGACGTCGAAGCCCCGGGGCGCGGCGCTGCCGGTGATCGCCCACAAGGTTGCGAGGGCCTGGGACTCGATCAATCGAGCCTCGCGCATGCGTGAGGCGAGCTCGATCTCGCCGAGCTCGAGGCGGACGAGATCGTTGGGGTCGCGCTCGATGTTGAGGTCGTCGAAGTCCGCGTCAAACGCGGGCGCGCCCCCGGGCGCGAGCCCGAGGTCGCTCTCGATCTTGACCCGCTCTTGCTGAAGGATCCGCCAGGCCTCGGCGAGGATCTCGATGCTCTCGCGGGTCAGCAGCAGGGCCGCGTGGGCCTCGTAGATCTTGAGGATCGTCTCTTGTTGAGCCGCGAGGTGCTGGACCTCGGCGACCTCGACGCCGACCTTGGCGAGGCGCTTGGCGTTGACGATCTTTCCGAAGGTGGTGATCGGCGCGATGATGTCGGCGTTGAGCCGGACGGCGATGCCCGCTTGGGCGATGCGGTCGAAGTAGCCCGAGATGGTCTGAAGGTCGGCCGGGGTCCCGCCGCCGTCGCTGGGATCGCCAGCGGCCCGGCAGTACTGATAGGAGAACGGCCCATTCTCGCCCTGGAGCGTCACATCGTCGCAGTCGATGGCCGCGCCCGGAGACAGCACCGCCGAGGTCCGGATCACCGGCACCCACGCGAACCGGGCCATGAGCAGCAGCGACTGCATGGCCTCGATGTGCTGGTCGGCCGCGCGCACGTAGGGGTTGTCGAGGGCGTAGCGGACGATCTGCTCGCGGTTGAGCACGGGCACGCCGGCCGGCCGCGGGCCGTAGGCGTCGTCGCGGGTCGAGGGCGGCATCTCGAACAGCGCGCGGACTGGATCATCGCCGCTGAGCAGGGCCTGCTGCGCGCCGGTGGCCGAGCTGTTGAGCAGCGGCGGCGCGGCGCTGGGATCGGAGAGCGGGGCGACCGGACTCTTCGCTGGATCGATTGGATCCGCGCTTGGATCGACCGGCGCGCCAGTGAGCTTCGGCGCCGGCGCTTCGACGGTCTCGCCGAGCGGCGGCGCACCGGCGGCGTCCGTGGGGCCAAGCGCGAGCAACAACGTCGAGCAAGCGAGGGCGAGCCGACGGCGGCAGCGGGCCGAGACTCGCGGGCGAGCTTGCACTGGGCACCCCTACACCGGCGCGCGGGGGCCAGGCAAGCTGGCAAAGGTCCGCGTTGCAGTGCGCGGCCGCCCGCGCCATGGTACGGGCGTGTCGGCCCATCACGCTGTCCTCGCGTCGCTTCCCCACCAGGCCCGGGCGGTCGTCCGCATCACCGGCGAAGACTCCCTGCGGTTTCTCCAGGGCCTCCTGACCGCAGATGTCGGTGAGCTCACGCCCGGTCGCGCGACCCCAGCGGCGTTGCTCACCGTCAAGGGCAAGATCGTCAGCGAGGTGTGGGTCCTGGCCATAGCAAAGGATGAGCCGTGGCTGGTCCTGCCGGCCGACATCGGCGAGGCCGTGGTCGCCAAGCTCGACAGCCACATCATCATGGACGACGTCGAGCTCGAGCTCCTCGCCGAGCACGGCTGCGCGCTGGTCTGGCGCGATCCCGGCGAGCCGGTCCCCAACCCCTCGGAGCTCGACTCGCGCGAGGGCGTCTTGGCCTTCACGGCGACCCATCCCCTGCCGGGGGTGCTGCTCGTCGGACCGGGCCAGGCGCTCGCCCAGCTCAGCGGCCCCGACGTCGGCGAGCCCGCCAGCGCCGACCAATTCACCGCGGCTCGGATCCGCTGCGGCTGCCCGGCGTGGGGCCACGAGATCGCCGCCGATCGGTTCCCCCCCGAGGTCGGCTTCGTCGACGCCGTGTCCTACGACAAGGGCTGCTACCTCGGACAAGAGCCGCTCTCGCGCATCCACAACCGCGGCCAGGTCAACCGCGTGATGGTCCGCGTCAAGCTGTCGGCCACGCCGAGCGGCGAAGGCCCGCACACCTTGATGGCCGGCGACCGCGAGGTCGGCGAGCTCAGCAGCTGGTCGGCGGCGCTCGACGGCCTCGCGATCATCAAGCGCGCCCAGGCCACGCCCGAGACCGCGCTGGTGGCCGGGGATCTGGCGGTGACCGTCATCAGCGGCCCGCTCGGCGACGACCCAGGCCGGGCCAGTCGGGCCGCGCCAGCGACCGTCACGCTCGGCCGTCGGAGCTGATCGCCCTAGCAGCCCGTGGTGAAACCCCTCACGACTCAGACTCGACTTTCGCCCTTTTTCACGACCAATAACGCCGTCCCCGTCGCCCCTGGCCGTGTTGCTCGGCACTCGACGTGTGCCCGACACGCCTTCGGCCTCGCGCCTTGCCAGGAACGACGCTGACAGCGTTCTCGGCCGCGAAAAAGGGCGAAAGTCGAGTCAAAGCTCGATGCCGAGCCGGTAGCGATTCAAGATCTTCCCCCGCTCCGGATCATCGGTAAACGACCCCCGCCCCGCGTCCGTGATCGCCTGTGGCGACAGCTCGGCCACGCACGCGACCAAGCTGCCCAGCTCGAGCTCGCTCAGGATCGCCAGCTCCTCGGCGGTCACCCCAAACAGGCGCAGAAACAACAGCGACCCATGTACGGTGTCGATCTTACCGAGCAGCGGATCGGGCAGGCAGATCATCCCGGTCAGCGCCGAATCTTCGGGGCCGTCGCTGCCGCCGGGCACCAGTGAGGCGCCCAGGTCCAGGGCGTGGCCCGAATCAAAGCCGCCCCGGGTCGAGAGCACGTGGCGACCGAGGCTCTGGAGCAGGCGCAAGGGCCAAAGCGGGGGCTTGGAGCCGCCGTTTTGGCCGGGGGGCTTGGGGATCCGCAAGCTGAGCTCGAAACCGAAGCCCGAGATGTTTGGGTCGGGCGTGGTCTTGTCGAATAGCTCCGACAGGCCGTAGGTCACGTACAACCAGCCCGGCGGCGCCTTGGTGCTCCACACGGTGATCGCCGGGAGCGGGCTGGCGCTGTCGATCTCGTAGGCCGTATGGCTGGTGAATTGATGGGGGACCTGAGCGCCCCCGAGCTCACCGCTAAAATGACCGCCGACCCAACGATCGATCGCGTCCCAGCCGGGCGCGTCAACCTCGCCGTGCTCGTCGTGCTCGGGCCCGTCGGCCTTGTCGTGCTTGTCGTCGTCACTCATGAGGGTGCTCAGGGGGATCGCCGCTCAGGCGGTGCGCTCGAACTCCCGCATGAACTCGCACAGCGCGGTCACGCCTTCGAGCGGGAAAGCGTTATAGATCGAGGCCCGACAACCGCCAACGCTGCGGTGCCCCGTGAGCCCCGAGAACCCGGCGGCATCCGCCTCGCCGAGGAACCGCTCAGTCAGCGCCTCGCGCTGATCGTCGGCCGCGCCGCCGAGCGTCCACGTCACGTTCATGCGCGAGCGCGAGCCGGGCTTGGCGTGGGCCTTGAACAGCGAGGAGCCGTCGAGCAGGGCGTAGAGCGCGTCGGCCTTTTGCTGGTTGCGCGTGGCCATGCCGGCGACGCCGTCGTGATCGCGGACCCACTCGAGGGTCAGCTTCAAGACCAGGGCGCCGAAGGTGTTGGGGGTGTTGTAGAGCCCGTCCTTGTCGACATGGGTCTTGTAGCGCAGGAACACCGGGACCCCCGCGGGCGTGTCTTGCTTGGCCCACTCGCGGTCGAACCACACCAAGGTGACCCCCGAGGGCCCGAGGTTCTTTTGCGCGCCGGCGTAGCCCATGGTCGCGCGCTCGAGGCCCATCGGGCGGCTGCCGATGTTGCTGCTCGCGTCGACGATCATCGGGACGCCCGCCGCGAATCGCGGGAGCTGCTCGTACTCGGTCCCGAAGATCGTGTTGTTGCTGGTCACGTGGACGTAGCTGGGGTTGTCGGGGAGCGCGTCCGGCAGCGCCGGGATGTGGTCGTAATTGCTGGGCTTGGAGCTGGCGATCACGGCGGTCTCGTGTCCGCGGAGCTCGGCGATGACCTTGCTCTCTTTGATCGCGTTGCTCGACCACGAGCCGGTGTCCACGTAGCAGGCGGCGGCGCCCTTGCGAGCGAAGTTCAAGGGGATCATCGCAAACTGCAGCGAGGCGCCGCCTTGCAAGAGCAGCACCTCGCTGCTGCGAGGGACGCCGAGGACCTCGTGGACCAGCTCGATCGCGCCGGTGTGGATGGCGTCGAACCAACTGCTGCGGTGCGAGATCTCGAGCAACGACAGGCCGATGCCCTCCCCGTCGACGGCGTGGCCGTTGGTCTTGAGCTCGAGCACGGCTGACGCCGCGCGCTCGAGCACCTCGGGCGGAAGGATCGCCGGTCCAGCGGAGAAGTTGTAGATCCGGGGCGCTGCCATGGCCGCAAGGTACCACCGGCGCGGCCGGTGCCAGAGGGTGCTGGCGACGGGGTCACGCACGTCGAGCCCACCGCAGATCCCGGCTCGATCCCTAGATCCGGCTCGCTCGTGGTGGTAGCTTCGTCCGCCGTGTCGCACCGCACCAGCTTCCCCCCCGCCAGCGAACTCGTCCCCGGCGAAGGTGAGCTCCGGGCCGGCTTCCACACGAACATGGGTGACTTCACGGTCCGCCTGTTCGAGGACATCGCGCCCAACACCGTGTCGAGCTTCGTCGGCCTCGCGACCGGCCGCGGAGAGTGGACCGACCCCAGCTCGGGCAAGCCCGGTGAAGGTGGGTACTACGACGGTGTCATTTTTCACCGGGTGATCCCGGGCTTTGTGATCCAAGGCGGCGACCGAACCGGCACCGGCCGCGGCGGCCCCGGCTACACCTTCGACGACGAGACCTCGCCGGAGGCCAAGCACACCCACAAGGGCATCTTGTCCATGGCCAACGCCGGCATCCGAGGCACCCGCGGGACCAACGGCAGCCAGTTCTTCGTGACCCTCGGCCCGACCCCGCACCTCGACGGCAAGCACACGGTCTTCGGCGAGGTGATCGAGGGCATGGCGGTCATCGACCGCATCGGCTCGACCCAAAGCGGGCCCGGCGACCGGCCGATCCAAGACGTTCGGATCGAGTCAATCCAGGTCACCCGGGCCTAACAGCCCGTGGTGGAAGTCCTCGTGGCGCCTCGGCGAAAAGGCCAAGCGAGGCGGCGCGAGGACTTTCACCACGGGCTGCTAACACCCTCAGGGTCACCCGCGCCGCTCATCCGCTCCCAGATCACGAACACCACGGTCGCGCAGGTGACCAGGATGCCGGCGAAGGTGAAGGTCCAGGGGTAGCCTGCGAACTTGACCGCGAGGCCGAAGCTCGGGCCGCCGAGCAGCAAGCCGAGGTCGAACAGCGCCGTGAACACGGCGACGGCGCTGCCACGCTCCTCGGGGCGCGCCCGGGTCACGACCAAGGCCGAGATGATCGGGAACGCGAACCCGTGGCCCACGCCGCACGAGATCGCCGCCGTGATCAGGTGGATGGGCCCGGTCGCGACGGCCAGGATCATGAGCCCGGCCCCGCCGAGCAGCAGCGAGGGGATCAGCACCCGGACCAGCCCCAACCGCTCGGGCACCCAGCCAAACAGCACGCGCAAGAGCACGGCCGAGGCCGCGTAGGTCGTGAAGAACAGGCCCATGGTCCCGATCTCCGGGGACTGCAGCAGGTAGGTCTTGAGGAACACGAAGTACGCGGCCAGGCCCATCGCAAACCCGGCGCCGATGAACCACAGCGGGCGCAGCTCGGGGGCGAGGGCCGCCGCGAAGAAGCTGCGCGAGGGGCCGCCGCGGCGGGTCTCAGGCAACGCCAGCGAGCACAGCAAGCCGAGCGCAGCGCAGCCCGAGGTGATGATGAACAAGCCGCGGTAGTCGCCGTTGACGATCACCCAGTCGCCCAGCAAGCCGCCGACGGCCAGCGGGATCATGCCGGAGATCCCAAACAACGCGATGCCCTCGGCCCGGCGGCTGGCCGGGATCATGTCGGCCGCGACCGTGAACAGCACCGAGAACATCGCCGCCTGGGCCACGCCATGGACCAGGCGCACGCCCGCGACGGCCCCCCAAGCCGGGCCGGGCAAGGCGTTGACGAGCAGGTAGAGCAGCGGCGCGAGCACGTGGGCGAGGCCGCCGACGATCATCACGAGCCTGCGCCCGCGCGTGTCCATCATCCGGCCGACGAACGGCCGCGACGCGATCGCGGCGACCGACATGGTCGCAACCAGCACGCCGATCAGCACCTCTCCGGCGCCGCGAGCGTCGAGCCAGCCGGGCAGGTGGAGGTAGGCGTGGAAGCCCGTGCTGTGCAAGAAATTCGCGACCCAGGCCAGCACGAAGGCGCGGGTCCACAAGCGCTCACGGAGCCGCTTGGCCGGGGCGGGTGGGGTCTCAGGCACCTTGTTTGCTGTGCTTCATCCGGGCCCAGAGCGCGAGCGCGACCCTGAAATTGATCAACGCGATCAGCCCGCCGACGATCATCGGCGCGCCCGGATCGACGTGCTGAAACAAGGGCCCAGCAAGTGTCGGGCCGGCGACCCGCGCGAGCGAGGACGCCGACTCCTTGATGCCCATGTTCCAGCCCTGCTTCTCGGCGCTCGACACCCGCGACACCAGGGCGCTCAAGGTCGCGTTGGTCAGGCCGTTGCCCCCGGACATCAGCACGCCGCCGACGCCATACACCGCGAGCGCCTCCATGCTCGCGCTGCCGTCGGCCTGATTGAGCGGCAACCCAGCCCACTCGAGCAGGTGCGCGACGCCGCCGATCAAGCCCAGGCCAAAGCCGAGCATGAGCAAGCCGCTGGCCAAGGTCAGGTTCTCCCCGAACCGGGCGACCGCGCGGCCGACGAACACCCCTTGAAACACGACCATGTTCACGCCGATGAAGGTCATGAACAGCCCGGTCTCGCGCCCGCCCCAGCCGAACAATCGGCCCGAAAGCAGGGCCATTGTCGACTCCATGCCCGAAAACGACAGATAAAAGCCAAACGCGATGACCACCAGCCAGGCCATGTGCGTGCCGCGGACGCTCGCGGCCATCCGGCGCAGGCCGTCAAAGTTGAACACCGAGACCCGCACGGCGGCCGCGCTCACGCTCGCGCTCGGGCTCGGGGCGGCCTGCGGGAAGTGGGTCTCGGGCAGCCAGATCGCCGCCATGATCAGGTTGACCAGAGACAGCGCCGCCGACACGAAGAACGGCAGCTCCTGAAAGTCGTCCATCGCGAGCAGCCCGCCGATCGCCGGGCCAAACACGAAGCCCATGCCCATCGCCGCGCCCATGATGCCCATGTACTTGGCGCGCTGATTGGGCTCGATCAGATCGGCGACATAGGCGTGGGCCGTCGAGACGTTGGCCTTCGACGAGCCCGCGACGATCCGGGCCACGAACACCAGCCACAGCGCGTGAGCGAAGCCCAGCACCAGCGCCGCCGCGATCGAGCCCGCGATCGAGACCAGCATCACCGGCCGCCGCCCGTAGCGATCGCTGATCTTGCCGAGCACCGGCGCCATCAAGAACTGCGCCGCCGAGAACGCCGTCGACAGCAGCGCGACCATCGTCGCCGACGCGTGCATCGACTCGGCGTAATACGGCAGGATCGGCAAGATGATGCCGAACCCCGCGAGGTCCAAGAACAGCGTGAACGCGACGGTCGCCAGCGCCCGCCGCTTGGCCTTGTCGTCCTTGAACGGGTGATCCTCAGGGAGCTCGGCGAGCGTGGGCACGGGCAGCGGGCGTCCAGATTGGGGGCGAGCGTCGAGCTCATCGCCGGGCGAGGATCGACCGGCGCGAACGGTGGCGAGTGTACGTGTTCGACCGCGTGCGCAACACCGGGCCGCTCGCGTGCGCGACGCATCGTCGTCGGCCAGCGCGAGCGCTACCATCCACGGGTGCCGCTGCCGAACTTCATGCTCGATCAGCTCAGCCGCCCGAGCGGCAAGCTTGCGGGACTGACCGCGCTGCTGCTCAACGGCATCAACGCCCGCACGATCCTCGCCGGCGTCTCGGCCCTCGAGCTGCGCCGGGGCCAGCGCGTGGTCGAGATCGGCTTCGGCGGCGGCCTGTCCCTGCCCTTCTTGCTCCGCGCCATCGGCGATCGCGGCCAGGTCTTCGCCACCGAGACCTCCAAGGAGATGCTCGCCCGCGCACGCCGACGCTTCATCGTCCAGCGCCTGCAGGGCCGCCTGCGCGTCGAGCAGGCCGTGATCGAGGCGCTGCCCCTCGGCGACGCGGCCTACGACGCCGCCTTGAGCCTCAACACCATCCCGTTTTGGACCGACCTCGAGCAAGCGATGCGCGAGCTCGCGCGGGTCCTCGCCGTCGACGGCCGGCTGGTCCTCGGCGTCCCGGAGCCCGCCCACGTGCTGGCGGCTGGGTTCGCCGAGCGAGGCTTTCGCGTGGTCGAGCCCGAGCGCTTGGGCGAGCGGTTTGAACGCTATGGGTTCGAGCTGCTGGAGATCCGCCGGACTGGGGATGGGACGGCGTTGTTGGTCGGCCGGCGCGTCGATGATGAGAGCGCCGACGGCCTTTGAGGGCCAGCCGGCCACGGGCCTCCCCAGGCCGTTGCAACACCGTCTCGCCGGCACATCACCCAGCCCCGATCACGCACCCTCCCCAACAGCGCCCGGATCTCCCGCGTGCCGAAACCTCGTCCGAACGCGACGCCGTTGTCCGTCGAGCTGCAAGGCGAGCTCGGCGGCGAAGCGCTATCGCCGAAGAACTTCGACGTGGTCGGCGCCATGAACTACGTCAGCGCGTTCCTCGACTTGAGCGCTGCGCTGGCGGAGAAGCACAAGGAGCCGCTCTCGTTCCAGGGACTGTCGATCGAGCCGGGAAGCGTAGCCTTCAAGATCGACGTTGACCAACCCACGACCGCACGGCGCCTCGCTAGCGAAGCAGGGGAGATGGTTGGCGGCCGAGTCCTGCCCCCACATGGACTCCGAACTCGTGTGGCGAGGGTCGTCGATTCGCTGTCTAAACTCGCCCCCGGAGTGACGACCGTCGTCAAGGTTGGACGGCACGAGACAGTGATCGCACCACCACGGTTTGATAACCAAACGCGAGCCGTAGAGGAGGCGGAACTCAGGGTGCGAGTATACCGCGTAGGCGGTGACCCTGCGAGGCTCGCGGTAATTTCCGAGACAGATGGCGCCTTCACGGCTAGTCTAAGTCATGAGCTCGCAGAAGAGATTGCAAACCACCTCTACAAAGACGTCGACTTGCTCGTCATCGTCGAACGGACCGATGATGGCAGGATCGCCGACGCCACGGTCCGCCACTTCCATCCGTTGGAAGAGACAAGGGACGAGGCGGCAGTGTGGAGGCAGTGGTTCTCCGTTGCGGGGTCGCACTGGGACGACATCGACAACATCGAAGCTGAACTCGAAGGCGAAACCATAAATCGATGAGCGACATCGATCGAGACCTGCTCCCGGCGAGGTGCCTGATTGACACCGGTGTACTGATTCGCGCGCTTGGGCAGTTCGAAGACGAACATGCCGCGACGTGTCAGGACTTCTTTGATGCGATGATCGAGTGCAAGAAGCAAATACTCCTGGCCACACCGGTCATTGCCGAGGTGCTTCGCGGTCAGCCTGCGCCCATCCCTCGGACACCGAGCATAATTCCCGTTGCATTCGATTCGCGCGCCCCAGAGATTCTTGGAATCGAGATCCCGGTAGATGTGCTGCGATCCGAATCCCAGAAAACGGGGCACTCGCGCACATACCTCAAGTACGATGCCATGATCGTCGCGTGCGCAAAACGCTGGGCTGCTGAATGCATCGTCGCGCTCGACGGGGACCATGGGGTCCTCGCACAGCACGTTCAGATCCCCGTCAGACACCCGCGGGACTTCCTGCGAAGGCAGGTCGTCATTCCCTTCGTCAAGAAATCCGGGGCCGAGCAACCGGGCTGAAGAGCACCAGTCCACCCTCCGCGTCTCCAGATCGGAGTCAGCCTCCCCCAAACGAGTAGCGCGCGACGGGCCGCCCAAGGGGCCATCCGGGTTAATGTGCAGTGAGACGCCGCATCGAAGCGCTCCCCTCCGCCAACGCCTAAGCCTACGAGGCGGCAGACGGTCGGTCTGAGAAGACTAACCCGGATGGCCCCTTGGGCAGCCCCGCGAGCGGAAGTACCGACGGCCGGACACCCGTCTCCAACAACCAATAAACGCCACCTCAATCCACCCCATAATCCCGAATCTTATAAATCAAAGCCCGATGGCTGAGATCCAACAACTTAGCCGCATGCGTCCGATTCCCCCCAGTCTGCTCCAACGCCCGCAAGATAAACTCCCGCTCGACCCGCTGCGCCGCCCGCTTGACCGAGAGGTCCTCATCCAAAAACCGCATCGCAAACCCACCCTCCGCCGGCCCGTCCGCCGCCACCCGCCGCCGACGCAGCCGCTCCGGCAGATCCTCCACCCCGATCAATTCCCCCTCCGCCAAGACCGCCGCGTGCTCCAGCGTATTTTCCAGCTCGCGCACGTTCCCAGGCCAATCATAGGCCAACAACACCCGCTGCGCGTCGCCATCGAGCCCGCCGACCTTGGTCCCGAGCCGCTCGTTGATCGCGACCAAGAAGTGCTCGGCGAGCACGAAGATGTCCTCCCGTCGCTCACGCAAGGCCGGGATCCGCAAGGGCATCACCGCCAACCGATAAAATAGGTCCTCCCGGAATTCCCCATCCTCGACCATCTGCTCGAGCGCCCGCGAGGTCGCGGCCACGACCCGCACGTCGATCGCCCGCGCCCGGGTGTCCCCGACCCGCCGAATCTCCCGCTCTTGCAAGGCCCGCAACAGCTTGACCTGCACGTTGATCGGCAACTCGCCGATCTCGTCCAAAAAGATCGTCCCGCCCGCGGCCGCCTCGAACAACCCGAGCTTGTCGCTGCTCGCGTCGGTGAACGCCCCCTTGACGTGGCCAAACAGCTCGGACTCGAGCAGCCCCTCGGGGATCGCCCCGCAGTTGACCGCGATAAAGGGCTTGCCCGCCCGGGCGCCCAGATCATGCAGCGCCCGGCTGACGAGCTCCTTGCCCACGCCCGATTCGCCGAGCACCAGCACCGTCGTCTCGAACTTCGCGACCTTGCGCAGGGTCTTG
>Ga0209498_1001125_pt1 | contig 16403 bp, 10 predicted proteins | sample WalLakDeSediment_FD_184131 | JGI IMG/M metagenome (GOLD analysis project Ga0209498, IMG submission 184131) | Lake sediment microbial communities from Walker lake, Nevada to study Microbial Dark Matter (Phase II) - Walker Lake 11/02/13 Deep... | ecosystem: Environmental > Aquatic > Freshwater >... | reverse complement strand
TCCACCCAGGTCACACGATCGTAGGATGACCCACACAAGGGTCAATGCCTCTTGCACCCAGAGCATCGATGAAGCCCGCCTCGCCGTAGGCCTCGGGGCAGACGCCCTGCCACAGCTCTGCCGCCCCCCGGTGCATGTCAGCCTTCCACTGAGGGAACTGCAATGACCAAGACCACCATTGCCATCCTCTCCCTTCTCCCGGGTCTCGTCACGCCCCAGGACATCGGCGAGGCGTGGGCCTTCTACCCCACCCAGCCGGGGGACACGTGGACCTACGAGTCGTCGGTCCCGGGCCGATTCACCAATCAGGTAGTGGATTCGGTGCTGAGGGACGGGGCCCCTGTGTTCCGGATCCGCAGCACCGACGCCGCCGGCCGGGAGCAGATGGTCTTCGCGCGCCACCATGGTTCCCAGCTGTACCAGGGGCCCCGGGAGGAATCCATGACCCTCCTGGCCGACTTCAGCCTGGAAGCGGGTGCTTCCTCCAGCACCCAGCCCGGGGGAGCCGTGGTGACGCTCGAGGCACGACACGAGTCCCTGGACGTGTTCGGCCATCGCTTCCAGGACGTGGCGGAGGTGCATGTGGCGCTCCACGCCGGTAGCGGCTTCACCTACTACTTCGCCCGTGGGATTGGATTGGTGGGCATGAGGTCCGACGACTCTGCCCATCGGGTGTGGCTGGTCACTGCCACCGTGGGGGGAGAGACCATCGGTCCCGGTTCTCCGTAGCCGGGCCTCGCTCCGATCTCCGGGGGCGCGGCACGACCGGCTGCCAGCCCTGGAATGAAATGCGGCTCGACCGGCTACCAACCCCGGCTGCCAGCCCTGGAAAGATGCGCCCTGAGGATCGTCAGTTCATGGAGGGATCGTAGGGCATCCGGGACAGCTGCCGGTACTCCGGTCCCTTCCGCTGGAGCACCCGGCTCCAGAGCAACTCCGGTGCATCGTTGAAGACGTCCTCCAGCCGGGCCGGCTCCAGGATCCAGCTATTGGCCGCCATCTCCGCCTCCAGCTGACCCGGACCCCAACCAGCGTAGCCGGCAAACACCCGGGCCCTGAGGATGCTGGGCCGGATGTCCTCAGAGACTTCGCCAATGAGGAAGCCCACGGACCCGAAGACGGGGAGATCCAACAAGCCAGGATCCGAGACCTCCACCAGGAGTACGGCGCTGCTGGGTTGTACCGGCCCCCCCCTGAAGAGGAGCTCGCCGGAGGGGACGAGACCACTCAGAGGCGGGAAGACCTGCTCCACCGTGACGTCCAGGGGGCGGTTCAGCACGACGCCCAGGGCCCCGTCGGCGTTGTGCTCCCCCAGAAGGGTCACCGTGTGGCGGAAGTTCGGATCGTACAGTCCGCCGCTGGAAATCAGCAGTTGACCCCGCAGACTCTCCATGTCCTCACCTCGTCTCGACGCTCAGGGACCACAAGCCTTCCCTCAGGAACGTAGACAAGGCCGGTAAGCGGCGCCACGGTCGTGTTCCAGGGGCAGCGGCTCCGGGGAGCTGCAGGGGGCCCGGGCGAAAGAGATCTGCCGTTCCTGCCCACCCGGGCATAGGTGGAGAAGAGTCGACTGTCCTCGGCGCCGTAGGTCCCTGCACGGTTTGGGGGCTCACATGGACCAGATTTGCCCAGCGTCCAATCCGGCCGGTCACTTCGACGATTTGCGGATCCTCCTCTGGGCTGTACCTGACCTCATCTCTTCGCATAACGATTTGGACGGGGGGATTGACGGATGGGCAGGGGATCGCCACACCGGATTGGACTGCAGCCCGGTGAGGGGTTTCATGAGGGAAATCACCGCACAAGGGGAGTGTCAGTCGCAAACAGACCCCAATTGCTGTGATTACCGCAACGCAACCCTCCACGGCCCTGGAAGCTTGCGTTGGCCTCTCACCCAGGGGGCCCTGAAGAAGCGTGGGGAGTCCACCATACATATCCGTTGACAGGCGCGCAGTGGCGGGATACTGTATCCCAATTCTGTACCCTGTTAACATGAAGCCTTGCTCACAACTGGTTCGTGAGAGCTCAGTTGTGCAAAAAATAGATGGCGCAGGTTTGCTTTCAGCCACTTCACTTCCCGTGAGGCGAGCGTGGCAACTGTTGCTCAGCCACTGTGTGATGTGGCACGGGCTCGCATGTACAGGGGGCGTTGCGAAACGTTGAGCGACGAAGAGCTCATGCAGGCGCTCAGTGCAGATCACGCTGCCGCTCTGGATGAGCTCTTCGCACGCCACTGGTCGGGGCTGGTGGAGTACGCCCACAGCTTCATGCACTGCCGAGACACGGCGGACGACATTGCGCAGGAGACGTTCGTACGGCTGTGGAGAACGCGGGGATCTTGGCAGCCCAGAGGCACCGTGGAGGGCTGGCTGTTCAGGACCGCACGCAACCTGGCCCTCGAGCAGCTGCGGATGTGGCGGGTGCAGCTGCGGGCGGCACCGGAGGTAGAGAACCGTGCCTGCACCGCGCCGACCCCTCTTGAGGAGACGATCCGCTCAGAGGTCCGGCTCGCGTTCCGGGACGCCCTGAACTCCCTCCCGCCCCGTCGCAAAGAAGCCTTCAGCCTCAGTCGGGTGCTGCGCCTTTCTCTGGAGGATTGCGGGGACATCATGGGGACCTCACCGCAGACCGTCGCGAACCACTCCTGCATGGCAGTGACAGAGCTGCGCCGCCTCCTCGACGTGCATTCGCCGTGCGGTACCCATTGAGCGCACCCGCTGACTCTTACCGGTCCCGGTCTCTCATCTCCCTGGCAAAACGATTCGCGAAGTTCCGGTTGAGGGCCGGGTATGTTTCGAGGTCGATCCGGTTCCAGTTCGGCGGCTGGTGGCCCAGGAGGTGCTGGACGAAGTAATCGTAACGCAACCGTAGACCGTAACTTCCCCCGGCAGCATGCCCTCCACCGGGAATCACCAGGAGATCGAAGGTCCTGTGCGCCCGGATCAGGGCGTCCACCACCTGGAATGTGGACGCGGGGTCCACATTGTGATCCATCTCCCCCACCACCAGAAGCAGGCGTCCTTCCAGGCGCCAGGCATTGTCCACGTTGGAAGCGGCAGCGTATTGGGGACCCAGGGGCCATCCCATGAAGAGCTCGTTGAACGAGATCTTGTCCATGCGATGGTCGTGGTTCCCGTTGGCAGCGACGGCCACCTGGTAGAAGTCCGGGTGGTGAAGGATTCCCGCCGTGGCGGAATACCCCCCGGCCGATCCACCATAGATGCCGACCCTGGAAAGATCGTAGTAGGGGTAGCGGTCGGCCACGGCCCGATGCCACAGGATACGGTCAGGGAAGCCTGCGTCGTGCAGCCGCTTGTAGGCTACATCCTGAAAGGCCTTGGATCGGTTGTTCGTGCCCATGCCGTCGATCTGAACGACGATGAAGCCGAGCTCTGCCAAGGATTGGATGTCTCTGTACACGCTGAACGTCTTGGGAACGGACGCATTCTGGGGACCGGCGTAGATGGACTCGATGACCGGATACCGCATGCCGGGATCGAAATCGATTGGACGCACGATGACGCCCCATATGTCGGTGGATCCATCCCGTCCCTTCGCCACGAAGCTCTCGGGTGCCCTCCATCCGGCCTCCTCCAAGCGGGAGATATCTGTCACCTCCAGCTCGAGAAGGAACGCCTGGTCCCATGTGCGGTGAAGCGTCATCCTGGGCGGCAGGTCCACTCGAGAGCGCGTATTCACGTAGAACGACATGTCCGGGGAGTAGACCAGGGAATGGTCGGCATTCTCCCGCGTGATCTCCGTGAGCCCGCTCCCGTCGAAGTTGATCCTGTAGTAGTGCACGAAGTAGGGATCCTGCTCCGGGTTCATGCCGCTCGCCCGGAACCAGATCTGTCGTGCGGCCTCATCGACGTGATCGACCTCCCGAACCACCCATCCTCCCCTGGTGATCTGGTTCTTCACCCTGCCCGTGACACCATCATACAGGTACAGGTGGTTCCACCCGTCCCGCTCCGACATCCAGACCACCTCCTCACCATCGTTGATGTCGTGGCGGAAGTACTTCCCTCTGTAACGGCCTTGATAGAAGAAGAAGGTCTCGGAGGTTTCCTCGATGACCGCCCGGGCTTGTCCCGTGGACGCATCCACCTCGATCACACGATACACCTCGTGTCCACGCTCATTGTGCTCGAAGGTGAACGCCCGACCATCCTCTCTCCATCTCAGGTCCGAAGCCTCGAACTGATTCCGGAATAAAGCGTTGTCGATCTTGATGTGCTCTCTCGTTTCAAGCAAGAAAAGCGCCGGGTGTTTCTGATCGACGAGGTCTCCGGGCTTCGTGTAGTCGAGTGTCGAGTATTCGGGCTGCAGTTGGTCTGCTGGGGCTGATTCGATGTAACGGAGGATCCGGCGCTCGCCGGGCTGGAGGCGATAGGCCGCCAGCTTCCGGGAATCCGGTGACCAGGCCAGGGACTCGAAGGTGTAGAAGTCCCCCACACCTCCGTCCCAACTCAGTGCAATCTCCTCCCCGCCATCGGTTGGGCGAGCGTACACGTTGTAGTTCTTGATGAAGGCTTCCCACCGCCCGTCCGGCGACGGCCTCACCTCCTGTGATCGAGCCGCGGGAGCGGGCCCTCGGTGATAGATGCCCACGGGGTTGACGGCAGGGCGGGCCGCTGTATGCCCCACGTCTTCGCACCGGTAGGCAGCAAGGTCACAGGCCCATTCCCGGCCGAAAGCAGAGAACTCGATGGTGGCCAGGTCCCCCGCGAACGAAAGGCCGCTCAGGGGAAGATCGAGCGGATGGATAGGTCGCCCCGACGCCGAGTTGATCGCTCCCGCCAGCGCCTCCTGGTCGAAGGCCGGTCCTCTCTCGAGCCTCTCGACATCCACCAGGACGAATTCCCGGCCCCCGGCAACCGTCTTCCAATACCAGAAGTGGTTGGACTGCCCGATCCAGCTGGGTTGGCCTGGGAGATCGAGGACGAGAGGCTCGAGTTGGTCCCGGAGAGCGAAGGCTCGCTCATAGTCGGCCAGGGTGACCTGCCCCTGGAGGGCCACCGGTGTTGAAGCAAGAGCGAGTAGGGCGCTGAGGGTGAAAACAAAGCTACGCATGAACATGTTTCATCTCCCGATGGCCATGAAGAGAGGAGATCCGGGAAGGATCCACAGGGTCCTGGAGAGACGGTCCCCGCCACGAGTCGGCAGGCCGCTCAAGCGCGGGAGACATCCTCACTTCGGCACGGCGCTCGGAGCCGCTGGGGGCCGTGGCTTTCAGCTGCCGCCCATGGGCGGCACTCGCTGGCTCTGTCCCATGTGGAACACCAGCCGGTATGCGGGCGTCAATCCGCGGTCGAGGTAATAGACGAATTGCCCGTTGAGAGGATCCAGGCGGAGCCGCCAGATGCTCCGGCGGTCCTCCGGTCCTCGCTCGGGGGTCCAACGGTGGTCCGGGAAGTGCTGGAACAGGTTGGTGCCGTCCTTCGTGGCCCATCCCCCCCATCCTGAGTTCTCGTAGAGGGTACCGTCTTCCCGGGCGTGCTCGTGAGTGAAAAGGAAACCCTCGTCCCTGCGTTCGATCACCCATGTCCTCGACGCGTCGTCGTCCACCAGGAAGGTGATGCGTATCTGTTCGTCATCACAGTCCGCGATGTGCATCCCCAAGTAAGCGGGATGAAAGACCTCATCGGTTTCCGGAGCCAGGATCGCCCGGCCCGGGTACTCATCACCACACCGTGCCGCAAGGGCCTCGAAGAAGGCATTCTGGGCCTCTCGACCGTCGAGGGCAGCATCGTCTCCAGCCCTCCCGTGGTCTCCATCGCACGCCGTCGTCATGAGTGCTACGCCCACCGCCAACACCAGCGATCTCCTCCACCGTGCTTTCATTTCGTTCCACCATTCTTACGCGTTGGGTGTTGCCCCGGGGCAGTCTCCGTCCCCGGGGCGGATGGCCAAACGGCTACCTGTCGGCTCCGGTTCATGATGTGGGCACTACCTGTTTGTCAGGCCGCCGCCCCGGCCCTGGAAGTGCCTCCGGTACCAAGCGATGCTCCGGTCGGTCAGGTCCACGACCTGCGCCGTCTCCCCTATGCCGTGGCCCGCACGGGGGTAGAGCACCAGCACGGTCTCGACGCCCACGTCCTGGAGCGCGATGAAGAACTGCTCCGACTCGGCACGCGGCACGTTGTGGTCGTTGAGCCCATGCACCAGCATGACGGGCGTCCTGACCTGCGCCACATAACGGATGGGGGAGCGTTCCCAGAGCTTGTCCATGATGCCGCCCTGGTGCGGGAACCCTCCGAACTCCACGGCCAGGTAGTCGTGGTAATAGGAGAGGTAGTTGAAGCTGATCAGGTTGGAAATGCCGGCCCGGGGAATGGCAGCGGCATAGCGGTCGGTCTGGGTGATCAGCCACATGCTGAGCTGACCTCCATAGCTCCCGCCCTCCACGCCGATGCGGTTACGGTCGATCCATGGGAAGCGCCGCGCCGCCGCGTCCGTGCCCTGCAACACGTCCATGGCCTCACGCCCGTTCTGGTCGCCAAAGATGGCATCGGTGAAGGCCTGTCCGTAGCCCGTCGATCCCCTGTAGTTGACCATGAGCGTGGCCCACCCCTCCGTGGCGAAAGCCTGCGCACGGGCGTCAAAGATGGGACCCTGCTGGCCGTGGGGCCCACCTTTGATCATTACGATGAGCGGATGTGTGGTCCCTTCGCCCAGCCCATACGGCTTGGTCAAGAACGCTTCCACTTCCAGGCCATCGAAGGCCATGAAGGTGAAGGCCTCGATTTCGGCGATGGCACGCTCGGCGAGTAGCCCCCGGTTCAGGTCTGTCAGACGGCGTACGCTCTGCGCCGTGCGGTGGTAGAGCTGCGGCATGTCGTCAGGCGTGTGAAAGGCGTAGGCTATCTCGTTACGCGGGCCCATAGCCCATCCGCCCACACGGCCATGCTCCACGATCACCGGCTCGGGCCGGCCGCCAGGCGCGGTGGCGACCCGGTAGAGCCGCACGTTGCCGCGCTCCTGTACTGGGAAATAGACGAAACGCCCATCGTAGGACCAACCGGGTACGCCATGACGGTTGTCCAGGTCCGCTGCAAGCTCGCGCCGCTCCCCGCCATCGGCACTCATCACCCACACGCGCGTGTCCTCCATGGTCGTCTCGGACGAGGTCAACCCTCGCCGTGTGCCCTGGAACGCGATGGACCGCCCGTCCGGTGACCAGCTCGGGCGGTACACGACGCCCTCGAGGCTGGTGAGGCGACGGATGAGGCCATCGTTGACACGCACAGTGAAGAGATCATGATTGAAATAGCGATCGGGATCGGGTTCGCGGTTTGAGACGAACAGGATCTCGTCGCCCACCGGCGACCAGTCGAGAGAGTGCTCGTTGTATGTTCCATCGGTGAGCTGGTGTACCGCACCGCTCTCGATATCCACCGTGAAGATGTGCAGACGCCGGTTGTCGCTGAAATACGAGGTGCCGTCTCCGCCAGTGGTGCGGTAGAGGTATCGTGTAATGACGATGGGATCGCCGGCCGAGCCCGCCTCCGGGGGCTCGGGGCCTGGTGTTGCCGAGACGAAGGCGATGCGCCGGCTGTCCGGCGCCCAACTCAACCGCTCGCCCGTGCCGGGCAACGGGTGGTTGGAACCCTGCACCTCCGCCACCAGCCGCCTACCGCTGCCGTCGGGCCGACGAACCACGATCCCGGAGCGATCGCCGTCCCTGCCCAGGTACGCGATCCAACGCCCGTCGGGAGACCAGCGCGGGCCCGAGCCGGTCTCCGCCTCCGTGCCGAGCCGCCGGGCCTGCCCACTGGCCACCTCCATGAGCCAAATCTGACTGTACGGCCGACCCGGCCTCTCGCGATTGCTGACGACATAAGCGATGAATTCCCCATCCGGCGAGAGTTGAACGTCCGTAACGGATCGCAGGCGGTGCAGGTCCCCGCTCTGGATGCCCTGAGCCCGTTGTTGCGCCCCAGCCCCGGAGGCGAGGAAGAGAATCGCAAGGAGAGTGGCGACGGCGCGGGCTGTGCTCAGGGCGGCGGCACGAGCCGCATGCGCGACGGCCGCGCGCAGGGGGCTGGAAGACAAGATCATGCTCAGGTCCTTTCGTGAACGCCGGTGGCGGCCTCGCAAGACCGCAGACGGTGCGTCAATGATCGGCCGTCCGCCTCATGAGGCTCGCTCGCATGAGCACCCACGTGTCTGGGTCGAGCACGACCTCCGTCGGCTCCTGCTCTGCGGCCAGGCGGAACTCCTGTCGCTTGCGGTCCATCTCGATGTGTGCCAGGCGGGTCTCGCCGTCCATCACGACGCGGATCTCGAGTGGCAACCGGTACGGGTCCCCCGGCTGGGTCTGCGTGAGCCGGATCTCGATGTGGGACCCGGCCGCGTCGTAACGCCAGTCGCCTTCCAGCACGGGCGAGTCTGGTCGCCGCAGCCACTGGTGGAAGAACCACCGCAGGTCGACGCCCGCGTGTTCTTCCATCACCTGCCGGAACTCGTCGGTGGACGTGTTGGCATCACGGTAACGGCGGTAGTAGTCGCGGATGCCGGCACGGAACGCCTCGTCCCCCACCTGCTTGCGCAGCATGTGCAGCACCCAGGCGCCCTTCTGGTAGACGAGGGAGTTGAGCACCTGGCGCATGTCCTGGAGGTTATCGTGGATCACGGCCTGGCCAGGAAGCCGCGCTTCGGTGGCGAACACCGTCTCCATGCTGCGCTCCAGCCCGGCGACGAACGCATCCCGTCCTTGGTAGTGCTCGGTGTTGAGGAGCGTGAGATATGTGGCGAAGCCCTCGCTCAGCCACACATCATCCCAGTCCCGCTGGGTGACGGAGTTGCCGAACCATTGGTGGGCGATCTCATGGGCGACGAGGTTGGTCGCCGGCCCTCGATCCACCACGTTCTCACCGTAGAAGATGACGGTCGCATGTTCCATGCCGCCGCCCATGCCGGCGGCCTGTACGCTGGCAAGCTTCTCGTACGGGTACGGGCCGATGTATTCGTTGAAGAAGGCGAGGGCTTGGATGGTGGGCTCATCGAAAGCGACGATGCCCACGTCCCGATCCTGGTGGAAGACCCAGCTTTGCAGCGGGACGCCCCACGCCGTGCCGAGATGCCGCGCCGAGAACTGCGCCACGGCCACGGCCTTGAGCCACGACGCGATGGGCACGGACTGCTTCCAATGGGTGAGCCGCCGGCCGTCGACCAGGTCGAGCTCCTCCTTGAGCCGCCCGTTGGCCACGACCTGATAGTGCGCCGGGGCGGTGATGATGAACTCGCTCGTCGCCTTGTCGGATGGATGGTCGATCAGCGGAAGCCAGTGCCGGGCGCGGTCCGGCCAGTTGCGGCTGAAGAAGGTGCGGTCGCCGTACCGGTTCGGCCCGATACGGAGCCCGCCCGCGGGCACGCCGCCGTAATGGACTGTAAAGGTCCTGCGCTCGCCGGCGTGCGGCGCCGACGCGAGCACGATGCGCAGCCGGTCACCGGCGTGGGCGTACTCGACCGGTACACCACCAGACAGCACGGCAAGGACGGACATGCCCCCGCCGTCGCCCACCGACACCAGGTCCAGGGCGAGCTCGGCAACGCCGTCCAGCACAAAGCGCACGTCGACCGTCGCTTGGCCCACGATCTCGTCCGTCTCGTCGCTCAATGTCAGCCTGAAGATGTAGTGCTGGACGTCCACCCCAGGCTGGCGCGGATACGTGTCGGCGTACCCGGCCGCCGGGCCCAGGAGCACGAGCCACAGGAAGGACCAGCGGACACATGAGCGGATCATGTGTCTGCTGGCCCACCTGCGCCCCGCAACCGATAACGCGGTCACTTGATGTTGGGGTTGTTGAAGCGTTCCGCGTCGGGCAGGGGAACGCAGGTGGCATCGCCGTAGGGCTGGCCCTTGTGCGTCACGCCCGTGGGGAACGGGATCCCGAGGCGAAGCATGTCGTTCAGCCGGTGACCCTCGAGGAAGAGCTCCCGGCGCCGTTCCTCCACGACCTGCGCCGCGATCTCGGCGGGGTCGCTGCTGACGAACAGGGGCAGCCCCCGCTTCGCACGGAGCCGGTTGATGATATTGACCGCCGTCTGCCCGCCTTCCACCTCGGCGATGATGAGCTGCGCCTCCTCCCAGCGCGCGATGGGTATGGGGCTGCTCCGGGAGGAATGCTTCATGGGGGACCACTGGGGAGTTTGTGCGTCTACCCCGAGCCTCTTGTGGTCGAAGAGCTGAACGCGGGTGTCCGGCACGCCATTCACTTCCAGATTGTGGTACGCGAAATGGACGGACCAGTTACGCTGCTCGTGCGTCGTGACGGACATGGAGTTCCGCCGCCGGACCGCGACATCAGAGAAGGTGGCGTTGCGGACGAACCCCTCCGGGACAAGCAGGGCGTCGGCCGCCGCCTCGGCCCTCTTCCCGAGGTTCAGCCTGATTCGGGCACGCCCGACCCTGGCCATGTTGAGAATCGCGGCGTTGCCGGCCGCCTGGGCGTGATCAATCGCCGCGGTGAAGCGCTCTTCCGCCATCTCGAAGAGCTGCTCCCTCGTCACCAGAGGTCCCCCGTCGATGGCCGACTCGCACATGGCTTCGCCCATGAGGGTATAGGTGTAGCCACCGTAGGCGGCCAGCGTCGCCAGCTTGCTTGTGCGCTCCCGTACCTGGGCGTCCGCGAAACCCTCGATGCGCTGATAGCCCTGGTCGGCCATGTAACGTGCGGTCTGGAGGGGGTTGTAGAACCCGATATCATTCCCACACGCGCCGCTGTCATTCCGCAGGATATCCCATCTCGCACCCCAGTTCTGCCACACACCGATAATCCCCGACACCATCAGCTCGTGGGCGATGGTGCCCGTGCTCCGGATGTAGACGGGCAGCATGCACTCGAACTCCCCCAGGGCGGACACGATCAGGAGCTCCGCGTTCGCCGGGTCATCCCATGCGCTGGAGGCGATGACGCCCGGGGCCTGGACCTCCAAAAGATTGTCGCACCCGCCGACCCCCACTCCCAGCGCCAGCGCCACGGCGACCAGGCCGCGAATCGTCCGGTTCCGCTTCCGGTTGCTTCTTGAAGTCTTCATGATGTCACCTCTGACTTGGCTTGCGTGGTGGGCTTAGAAGCTGAGCCGTACCGTCAGGTTTGCGCTGGCCAGGGGCGGCATGACCGTCTGTCGTTCGATGGACAGATCCGCCCTGGCCCGGCCCTCCACATCCCACACGTGCCCGTCACCGATCTTCATGTCGATGCGGCCGTCGCGCCTCGTGTTCCATCCGTGCTGCGCGGTCCACAGCATCGTGACGTTGTTTACAGCCAGCGTGACCGAGCCGCGCGCTGCGCGGAGCCGACCCGCCAGCGCCTCGGGAAGGACATACTGCGCCGAAACCTCCCGGAGCCGGGCGAAGCCACCCTCGTACGTGCCCATAGGCTGTCGGCCATAGCGCCGGTATGCTTCCACCAAGGGGTCGGTCCGCATATTCGAGAGATAGGTAAGGATGTTGCTCGTGATGTTGGCCGGGCTGCTCGAGTCTGCGGTGTAGTGGCCGCCGAGAGCATCAACCCGGGCATAGAGCCGGAAGGCACCCAGCGACCAGGTAGAGTTGACGCCGATGTCCCATGTCGGCTGAGTGTGACCCCAGCGCACCCTTCCGGCTTCGGTGCAAGGCACCCGCGGACCGCCCCGGTCCACGCCCAGCGGTCCGGTGCCACCGTCACACCAGGCCTCCAAGAGTGCTCCATTCGCATCGATGGTGGCATCGACAACCGTCACCCAGTACATGTCCTGGATGGAATAGCCGACGTAGTGGTTTCCGATGCTGTTCACACCGGGTCCGAGGGAAAGGATCTCGTTGTGGTAGTCCGAGAGCTGGGTGCCCAATTCCCACACGAAGCCCCGGCGCTCCATGACGCGGAAGTCCAGGGCCAACTCGTTCCCCCAACCCTTCACCCGGCCGAGGTTCACGATCTGCGAACCGGGCCAGCCCAGGGAACGGGGGAGCGGAGCTGAGACGATGGCGTCCTTGGTGTTTCGCTGGAACCGGGTGTAGACCAGGCTCAACCTCCCGTCGAGGAACTCGGCATCGAACCCTGCCTCCAGCTCCTCACCACGCTCGGGCTTGAGCTTGGGATTCCCGAACGAGGAAGGTACAAGTCCCGGGCTATCACCGTGCCCGATCTGTGGGCTCAGGAGCTGTGTGGCATCGAAGGTCCCGGGTTGTTGGCCCGCCGCACCCCATGCGGCCCGGAGTCTGAACTGGCTCAGCCAGGGTAGGTTCCAGAAAGGCTCCTCGTGCACGACCCAGGTCGCACTCACCTTCGGGTAGATGGCGGCATCGAACTCAGTGCCGAAGGCGCTGTTGTCGTCAGCCCGTACCGCCGCAGTGAAGAACACTCGGTTCTGCCAGCCGATTTGCTGCTGGAGGTACACGCCGACGGTGGCGTTCTCCTCGAAGGTCTCGGTGCCCGCTCGGACTGCCGCCGCGGAGACAGTCGTCACCTGCGGCGCCGGCAACTCGTTGCCGCTGGAGCCGATGCTCAGGCGCGAGTTCCGGTAGTACTGGAAGCCGTAGGACGAGACCGAAGAGAAGCGATCGCTCAAGTGGGTGGTCAATGAGCCTGAATAATCCAGGGTCGCGAATTCCCTGGAGTGTTCGGTGACGGCCCGGGTACCCAAGGCGGCGGTCCCGAAGTAGTGGTTCCTCCCCTCAGCCTGCTTTGGCGTGAGGCTGGAGTTCCTCTCCTGGTTGATGTCCATTCCCACCACCAGACGATGGGCGAAGCGTTCCCAGGGCCGGTAGTTGAGCGTAACGCTCGTCATGAAGCGGCCTATGTTCGACCGGTTGTCGATCTTCCCCCACTCCTCGGGAGGCGCCCGGAAGAAGCCTCGGTTGTACTCGACGCGGGAGGGCAGTGGACTCGCCCAATAGATGTTGCTGAAGGGGTCGTCATTGAATCCGCCGTAGGCCGTCCGCGTCTCACCCCGGACGTATCCAAGGCTGGTCGTTATGCCGAGCTTGTCACTCAACGTGAGATCCAGGTTGGCGCGCAAGTTTGCCTTCTGGTCCCAGTTCTCCGGTCGCACGCCCGTGTCGTCGCTCCACGATCCGGAAAGGAAGTAGCGGAGCTGGTCCGTTCCCCCCGTCAGGTTCGCCTGGTAGGACTGAAGGAAGCCGTAGGTGAAGATGTCACCGGTGCCGAACTGCCTCTCGTACTCGTACACGTTGTAGCTGTGGAGAACGCCTTGCGGATCCCTGGCCCACGTCAACCCCTGGCGCCCGGCCGGATTCCAGAGCCAGTGCGTCCCCGTTCGGACGGTCACGTCGAACCTGGGGGCTCCCGTACTGCCCCGCTTGGTGATGATCTGGATCACGCCGTTGGAAGCCTCGGTGCCGTAAAGCGTCGCGGCGGCTGGCCCCTTGATGATCTCGATGCTTTCGATGTCCTGGGGGTTGATGTCGTTGATCCGGGTGATATTCGCGCCACCTCGTTGCCCCGGACCTGCCGTGGGCCTGCTGTCCATCCGGATTCCATCGATGTAGACGAGGGGATCGTTGCCCAGGCCCATGCTCTGGGCTCCGCGGATCCGGATGCGCGTGCCACTCCCGACCGCGCCTGTGGCACCCAGCTGGATGACACCCGGCGTGCGCTGCCCGATCAGCTGGGTCACGCTCTGGGCTGGGGTGATCTCCACCAGCTCCGATACGTCCATCCGTTCCACGACATTCCCCACGGCCCGGCGCTGAGTGCCACCCGCCGTGCCGGTCACCACGATGGCATCCAGGGCCAGGGCCTCCACTCGCAGTTCCATGTTCAACTCGATGCTCTCGTTCGGCCGGACCGTTACCTCCGCGTCCTGCCGCCGGTATCCGAGCAACTCAAACCGGATCTGGTGCGTTCCTGCCGGAACGTTGGTGAGTAGGTAGCGTCCGTTGGGTCCAGTGAGCGTCCCAGCTTCACCCACTGCCAGGTACACCTGCACTCCGGAAAGGGGCTGCTGGCTCGAAACATCCACGACTCGCCCCACCACCGTGCCCACCTGCTGCTGGGCGAGTGCGGGCATTGGGACTGCCAGCATCATTGTCCCGGCCACTGCGACCGAGAGGGCACGGATGCTGCAAAGCATCCGATACTTGTGGGCCTTCATGGGGACCTCCGCTCGTTGAACGACTGGTGGCCAGGATTCTGCCGAGTAAGCGGGTGGACGGCAGCGACCTGGGCGAGTCCATCCCGCTATCTCTGATTAGAGTAATGCCCAGGCAGTGATGGATTACCAATCGCTCGAGCGGAGGAGCCAGCTTCCGAATCATGGAACCGCCTGCCAGGGCGGAGGGGCCGGGTCCCGCTTCCCACATGTCATTTCCCACCACTTGGCATCCAAACCCTTCCTGGTGTCCTGAGCAGCACCTGCCATGACCGTGCTCCGTGACTAGTGCTATTCCATCAGCCCTTGACACACCCAGGGCTTGATGGGATACTGTATACCGCATTCAAATTGACATAGGATGGAACTCTTCAACTCCTTCACTGAGGGAGCCTTCGCTCATCAATCAGCTTTCGTGGAGGTTCACCTCGGGGTTAGCCTGGGGATTCTGCCTGGCCTCCGCACTCCCGCACCCGGCCAAAGTCAATCGGCTGTTGGCCCGACAACTCTGCTCAAGGAGAATGGGATGAACGACACCACTGGTGGCTCCGTCTCCAGACAGCACAAGGATCGGAGCACTTCCGGGACCTCGGGCCCCATCACGGTGAAGACCGTTGCCGAGCAGGCCTATGAGATTCTCCGCGAGCGAATCCTGGTGGGAGAGTTGGCGGAAGGAACGGCTTTGCGGCAGGCCGCCCTGGCGGCGGAGCTAGGCGTGAGTCGGATCCCGATCCGGGAGGCGCTCCGGCAGCTCGAGGCGGAGGGGCTGGTCACGTTCCGGCCCCACGTCGGGGCATCCGTCTCCTCCCTGTCCTTGCCCGAGATCAAGGAGTTGTTCTCGCTACGGGCACTGATCGAGACCGATGTCCTGGGCCGTGCCGTGGGCCGTCTTGCCCCCGAGGACCTGGAGAGGGCCGAGGACGTGTTGGAGATCTTCGAGGAGGCCTTCGCCCGGGGAGACGTGGCGGCGTGGGGCACCCTGAACTGGGAATTCCACTCCGCCCTCTACTCGGTGGCGCTTCAGCCCGTAACCATGAACGTGATGGAGATCCTGCATCGGCAGGCTGAACGTTACACCAGGGCGCTCCTGGCCTTGACGCACTGGGGTTCGAGCTCCATGGCGGAACACCGGCAGCTCCTGGACCTGGTGCGGGGAGAGGACGGGAGAGGAGCACAGGACCTCCTGAGAAGACACATTCTCGTGGCGGGTGAGTCCCTGGTGTCGTTCCTTCGTGACCACCGGTCCGGGACGAAGGTGGAGTAGGTCCACAAGAGGAGATCATGGCAAATGCGCCCCACGCAGAGGACCCAACTGAAGCGCCGGAGCCAGGCCGCTGAAGGTCCGAGGGCAAGGTGCCCTGCGCTGCCGTCACCCTTCAAGGAGGCTTGAATGAACCCCTTCCGATACCTCCCGCTTGCCCTGGCCCTGGCCCTGTTCACCACCTCGACGGCGGCACAGGAACCGCAGGCCCGGCAGCTCTACTGGGGCGACGAGGTCCCCCCCGGCTGGACGGGTGAGTGGCCGGCCGAGCTGCGCACGGTGCCCGAGAAGACCGGGTTCCGGCGCACCATGACCGTGGCGGACCTCCACGACTTCATCGACGAGATCCGATGGCGGAGCGAGCACGTCCACGTCATCAACGTCTTCCGCACACCCTTGGGGCGGATGGCCCCAGCGGTGGTCCTGGCGAATCCCCGGGTGACCTCGGCCCGGGAGGCCAGGGAGTCGGGCAAGCCCGTCATCTACCTCCAGGGGAATATCCATCCGCCGGAATCGGAGGGGGCGGAGGCCATGCTCATGGTGATCCGGGACATCCTCTTCGGTGAGCGGCGGCACCTCCTGGACGACCAGATCATCATCGTCATGCCCATCTTCAACGTGGACGGCACGGAGACGCTGGGCCACAGAACGTCGGCGCCCTATGTGCACGGCACCCGGGGCAACGCCCACGGGTTGGACCTGAACCGGGACGGGGTCAAGGTGGAGACGGCGGAGGTCATAGGCCTGTATCGCACCATCTTCAACCCGTGGGACCCGGTCCTGATCTACGACGCCCACCGCATGGGCAGCGGCAATTACGCCTACGCCAACGCCTACGTGAACTCCACGGTGCCGGCGGCCCATCCGGGCCCCCGGGGTTACGTGCGCAACACCCTCTTCCCTGCGGTGCGGGATGCGGTCCGGGACGACTTCGGTCTCGAGACGTTCACCCACGCCCTGTGGGAGGGCCGGGATTGGCCGCCCACGGTCTGGCATCACGACAACACGATCTGGACCGTTGAGGCGAAGTTCGTGGCCAACG
>Ga0209498_1001123_pt1 | contig 16424 bp, 12 predicted proteins | sample WalLakDeSediment_FD_184131 | JGI IMG/M metagenome (GOLD analysis project Ga0209498, IMG submission 184131) | Lake sediment microbial communities from Walker lake, Nevada to study Microbial Dark Matter (Phase II) - Walker Lake 11/02/13 Deep... | ecosystem: Environmental > Aquatic > Freshwater >... | reverse complement strand
CGCGTCCCAGGTCGCCGGCGGGGTGATGCCCCACTCGTCCAGCTTGGCGGGCACGTACCACATGATGTTGGAGCGGTGGATGTTGACGGGGACGGACCAGATGCCCTCGGGCGTGCTGATCAGGTCGATCAGGTCCGGCGGGAACACGTCGAACCAACCCTCTTCCTCGAACAGGAAGGTCAGGTCCTCCATGCGGTTGGCGACCACCCACTGGCCGATCAGTTCCTGGCCGGCGTGGACCTGGAAGGTGTCGGGGTCCTCGCCGCCCAGCATGCGGGTCGTGAGGACGGCCTTGGCCACGGTGCCGGCCCCGCCGGCGACCGCCTCGCTCTGCACCCGCACCTCGGGGTGCTGCGCTTCGAAGAGGTCGATCAAGGCTCGGAGGGCCACGCCCTCGTCGCCCGCCCACCAGTTGAAGACCTCGAGCTCGCTCGCGACGGCCAGGGTCATGCCGGCCGCGATCAGGATGGTTAGGAGTCGACGCATCATCACACCTCGTTGCAGTAGCAGACGTTGCTAGGGGCCGACGGGAGCGCCACCGTCGGCGTTGCGGGGTAGACGGACGGAGCCACCTCCTTACGGTCTTGGTGTAACCAAGCCCAAGTGTTGCGAACGCGATTCATCATACGACGCCCGACAAACTCAGTTCGCCAGACCGACGCTGCAGCGCGCCCGACGTGCGTTCTCATGGACGGTGGGTAGACTGTGGACGTTGGAGGTGCCGCCCGACCCCGTGCCGAGCGGTATGCAATCGGCCCTCTCGACGACTTCACGCCAGGAGGACCCAACCCGACATGTTCACCCTCTTCATCGCAACCCTCGTGCTCACCCTCGGCGTCCAGTGGTGGCTCCGCAGCACCTACGGTCGCTGGGAGCGCGTCGCGAACGCCTCGGGCCTGACCGGCGCCGACACCGCCCGCGCCATCCTGCGCGCCAACGGCCTGCACGACGTCCAGGTCGAGTCCGTGCCCGGTCAGCTGAGCGACCACTACGACCCTCGCACCCGCACCGTGCGCCTCTCGGAGGCCCACTTCCGCGTCCCCAGCGTGGCGGGCGCCGCCGTGGCGGCCCACGAGGTGGGCCACGCGCTGCAGCACGCCAGGGCCTACGCGCCGCTGCAGCTGCGCTCCAGCCTGGTGCCCGTCGCGCGGATCGGGCAGAACTTCGGCCCCTGGATCGTCATCGGCGGCTTCGTCCTCGGCGCCGCGGGCCTCGTCCAAGTGGGCATCGCGCTCTTCGCGGCGGCCGTGCTGTTCCAGCTGGTCACGCTGCCGGTGGAGTTCGACGCCAGCCGGCGGGCGGTCGCCGAGATGGAGCGCCTCGGCCTGGCGACCAGCGCCGACGTCGGTGGCTCCAAGCAGGTGCTCAACGCCGCCGCCATGACCTACGTGGCCGCCGCCGCGGCCTCGGTCGCCTACCTGCTTCACTACGTGCTGATGTTCATGGGCAATCGGGACTGACAAGCTTCGCCTTCGCGGGTGACGGTGCGGGTGCGCCCCGCCCGTCGGCCTCAGGCTGCCGTGGAAGCCGCGGTTCGGTCGCCGGCCGGGCCGCGCGGCCGACGCCGGCGGCGCCGCGCGGGCGGTAATCTACACCTCGCCCGCTGCCACGGTCGGATCGGAGGCTGCACCCATGCGCACGCTGCTCGCTGCACTCTCGCTGTGGCTCGTCGCGTCGTCCGCCGCCGGTCAGACCCTGACCACGGCCATCGGCGCCAACCCGCCCACGCTCGACCCGCAGGTCACCTTCGACGACGTCTCCTTTTTCGTCACCAACCAGGTCTACGAGACGCTCGTGCGCCTGACGCCCGAGGGTGAGGTCGTCCCGGGGCTGGCGACCTCGTGGAGCTACCCGAACGCCACCACGCTGCGCTTCGAGTTGCGCCCCGGCGTCGTCTTCCACGACGGCAGCGCCTTCGACGCCGACGCGGTGGTGGCCTCGTTCACGCGCATCCTCGACCCGGCCACCGCCGCCCCGGGGCGCTTCGTGCTCTCCGCCGTCCGCGAGGTGCGCGCGATCGACGCCGACACCGTCGACATCGTGACCGACGCGCCGTTCGCGCCGCTGCTGGCGCACCTGTCGCACCCGGTCGCCGCCATCGTGCCCGCGGCGCAGGCGGCCACGCTCGGCCGCGCGCCGGTCGGCACCGGCCCGTTCACCTTCGTGCGGTGGGTGGACGGCAACGAGATCGTGCTGCGGGCGAACCCCGCGTACTGGGGGGGCGTGCCGGCGCTCGCCGAGGTCGTGGTCCGCATCATCCCCGAGGTCAGCATCCAGGTCTTCGAACTCCGCTCCGGCGGCGTCGACATGATCTTCAACGTCCCGCCCGACAGCCACCTGAAGCTGACGGCCGACCCGGCGATCGCGACCGGCGCCCTCGACGGCTGGAGCAGCGTGAACCTGGTGTTCAACCTCTCTTCGCCCAAGCTCGCCGACGCGCGGGTGCGCCAGGCGCTCGCGCACGCGATCGACAAGGACCTGCTCGTCGACGAGCCGCTGCGTGGCCTGCCGCGGTCCGGCGTGTCGCCGATCCCCGGCACGATCCGCTTCGCGGTCGACCTCCCCGAGCCCTACCCGTACGATCCCGCGGCGGCCCGGGCGCTGCTCGCCGAGGCGGGCGCCGGCGGGCTGCGGCTGCGGCTCGACCTGTACGCCGATGCCACGCTGGAAGCCGTGGCGCAGGTGACGCAGTTCGCCTTCGCCGAGATCGGCGTCGAGCTCGACATCCGGGTGCAGGACGTCGCGGCCTACACGCAGGCCATCCAGGCCGACGACGTCGAGATCCTGCTGTCCTGGTGGGGCACGCCGACGCTCGACGCCGACGACGCGCTGTACGCCTTCTTCCACTCCGGCGAGATCCCCGCCAGCAACCGCTCGCGCTACGCCGACCCCGCGGTGGACGCGCTCTTGGAGCAGGGCCGCGACGTGCCCGACGCCGCCGTGCGCGCAATCGTCTACGGCGACGTACAGGCGATCGTGGTGCGCGACCTGCCGCTGGTGACGCTGTTCTACCCGCGCTTCACCTACGCCAAGCGGCCCAGCGTGCAGGGCGAGGTCATCGCCTTCTGCTGGATCCTGCTCGACCTGCGCGCCGCCACGCTGGCCGACTGAGGGCGGCCTGGGCCTCGCTGCGTTCGCGCCGCCCGCGTCATGTGGCGCCACGTGGCATCCAACGCGGTGGGCCCCGTGGTCGTGCAGGCGACCCTCGGTATCGGCGCGATCCTCGCGATCGCCGGCGGGTCGCTCCTGGGTCGGCGGTGCTCGGCTTCAACCTGCTCGACGACGCGCTGCGGGACGCCCTCGACCCGCGGGCGTGAGCGCGGCCGCGACGGCAGGACCGCCCGAGGCGTCGGCGCGGGCGTCGAACCAGGTCCACACGCCCGCTGCGGGGAGCGGTTCGGCGAACAGGAAGCCCTGCGCCAGGCGACAACCGCGCGTCAGCAGCGCCTGCCGCTGGTCTTCGCTCTCGACCCCCTCGGCGACCACCTCCAGCCCCAGCCCGTGGGCGAGCGCCAGGATCGCATCGATGACGGCCGCGTCGCGGTCGAGGCGCCCGAGACCCGCCACGAAGGAGCGATCGATCTTCAGGGTGTCGACGGGGAGTACGGCCAGTCGGTGCAGCGACGAGTAGCCGGTGCCGAAGTCGTCCATCGCGACCCGCACGCCCGCGAGGCGCAGCCGCTGGAGCGGCTCCAGCACCTGCGGGCGCTCGTCGAGCATGGCGCTCTCGGTGACCTCCAGGTCGAGCGCCGAGGCCGGCAGCCCGTGCCGCGCCAGGGCGTCGAGCACGACCACGTCGAGCTCGCCGGTGCGGAGCTGGTGCGCCGAGACGTTGACCGCCAGGCGCCAATCGGCGGCGCGGCCCTCGGCCCGCCAGGTCGCCAGTTCGCCGCACGCGAGTTCGAGGACCACGGCACCGAGCTGGTGCGCCAGGCCGGCCTCCTCGGCGAGGGCGACGAACTCCATCGGCGGCACCGGGCCGCGGCGCGGGTGGTCCCAACGGGCGAGGGCCTCCACCCCGACCGGCCGGCCGTCCGCGAGCCGCACCCGTGGCTGGAAGACGACGTGGAGGCCCCCCGACTGGATGGCCGCCCGCAGATCCTCGGTCAGCTGCGCGCGGGCGCGCATGCGGGCGTCCAGGTCGGTGGTGAAGAAGGCGACCGTGCCGCGCCCCTCGCGCTTGACGCGGTACATGGCGAGATCCGCGTTCTGCAGCAGCGCGCCGGCATCGACGCCGTCCTGCGGGGCGACGGCGACGCCGACGGAGCCGCCGACCCGCACCTCGCGACCGGCGACGTCGTAGGGCGCCGTGACCACCGCGACCACCTTCTGGGCCACGGCGCTGGCGGCGGTCGGGTCGGCGAGCCCGGCGGCCACCACCGCGAACTCGTCGCCGCCGAGGCGGGCGACGGTGTCCTCGTCGCGCAGCGTCTCGCGCAGGCGCGCGCCGATGGCGGCCAGCAGCTGGTCGCCCGCGGCGTGTCCGAAGGTGTCGTTGACGGTCTTGAACCCGTCGAGGTCGACGACGAGCAGCGCCGTGCCGTTCCCGTTACGGCGGTCGCGGCTGAGCGCCTGCTCCAGGCGGTCGCTCAGCAGCACGCGGTTCGGCAGCCCGGTCAGGTGGTCGTGGTGGGCCATGTGGTCGAGCTTGGAGCGCTCGAGCCTGAGCTTGGACTCGAGCGACAGCCGCTGCAGCAGCGCCCCGAGCAGCCCGCCCAACAGGGTGCCCGACTCGACCGCGTCGCCGTCGAACGCATCGGGGCGCTCGAAGGAGTCCAGGTGCAGGTAGGCGACGGTCTCGCCGTGCACCACCACCGGTACTGACAGGGTGGCGCGGATGTCGTACGGCCGCCCCGCGGTCTCCAGGAGCCGACGCGCGTTCGGCGCGAGCAGATGGTGCTCGTCACCCCCGGCGATCACCTCGACCTGCGGTGGGTGAGGGCGCGCCATGTCGGCGGGCTCGAAGGCGATCGACCGCAGCGTCGCGAGATCGAAGCCGTGCGCCGCCTCGAAGCGGAAGCGGTCGTCGGCGCCACGCACGATCACGCTGCCGGCGTCGGCACCCGGGACGTGGGCGACGGCGTGGGCCAGCACGCTGCGGTAGAGGTCGTCGGCGACGTCGCGGGCCAGCAGGTCGTGGGTGAGCGTGAGCAGCGACCGGCGGAACGCGGCGGCGCGCTCCAGCGCCTGCTGCTGTCGCAGGCGCTCGCTGACGTCGTGCAGCACGCCGTGGAAGACGATGGTGCCATCGGCGCGGCGCGAGGGCTCGGCGCGGCCGTGGATCACGCGACAACGCCCTTCGGCGTCCAGCGCACGGAACACGTGGTCCCACCGCGCGAGGCCGCGGGCCGAGCGCCGCAGCGCGGCCTCGAACGCCTCGCGGTCGTCCGTGTGGACGCGGTCCAGCGCCGGGCGGCCGTCCTCGGCCAGGGGGCGCGTGTCGACGCCGAGCAGCTCGGCGAACCGCGGGCTGGTGTAGGTGAAGCGGCGGGCGCCGTCGGTGCCCAGCTCGAACTGGAACAGGGCGCCGGGCAGCTGGTTCGCGAGGTTCGCCAACCGCCGGTGGGCCTCGTCGCGCTGGGCGGCGGCGGCGGCGCGCTCGAGCGTGCCCCCGATGAGGTGGGCGGCCACCTTCAGGGCCTGCACCTCGGGGTCGCTCCAGGACCGCTCGCTGCGCACGGCGTCGAAGCCGACGAAGCCGAAGGTGCGACCGTGACGCCGCATCGGCACGGCGAGCAGGGAGCGGACGTCCTGCGCGGTCAGCACCGAGGCCTCGGGGTACGTCGCCGGGTCGAGCGCCGCCACGCTGGGGATCACCACCGGCTCGTCGGCCTCGAAGCGTTGCCACCAGCCGGCGACGACCTCGAACGGCACCGCCTGCAGCGCGGCGCGCCGCGCGGCGATGCCCGGCGCGCACCACTCGTGATCGTTGCGCAGCGTGCCGCCGCGCTCGTCCAGCAGGAAGGAGTAGGCGCGGTCCGCGCCCACCGCCTCGCCCAGCTCGCCCAACGCGGTCGACACGCCGGCGTCGCGGCTCGCCACCGGCAGGTCGGCGACGTGCGAGGCCAGGCGCAGGACGAGTTGGGCGAACGCCGCGGGGTCGTGCGCCAGGGCGTCGCGCGGTCGGTCGGTGCCCACGCCCAGAGGTTACGTGGTGCACCCTGTCACGGGTGCGTGTGGATGTTCACATGCGACCGGTTCAGCGCCGGCCCTCGTAGCTGATCAACAGGCCCACGAACAGCGACGAGAACAGCACGATCGCCAGGGCGAAGGGGGCCGCCTCCGCCAGCATGGCCTCGGACGTGCGAGTGAACACGCGCACCGCCAGCGTATGGAACCCCGTGGGGGCCAGCAGGTAGGTGAGCGGCAGCTCCTTCATCGCCACCATCAACACCAGCGCGGTGCCCGCCACGACGGGCCGGCGGATGACGGGGAAGGTGGCCTGGAAGAAGGCGGTGAACGGGCGCCGTCCCAGGGAGCGGGCGGCCTCCTCGAGGCGGGCCGGCACCTGCAGCAGGGCCGAGCGGATCGGCCCGATCGCCAGCGCCAGGAAGCTGATGACGTACGCGCCGATGAGCAGGAAGGTGGTCTGGTACAGCCACGGCACCGAGCGCAGCGAGAAGAAGACCAGCGCCAGCGCCAGCGAGACCGGCGGGATGGCGTAGCCGAGGTAGGCCAGGCGCTCGATCAAGCGGCTGCCGGGCAGCTGCACGCGCGTCGCGAGGTAGGCCACCGACATGGCCGCCGCGGCGGTCGCCAGGGCCGCCGGCGCGGCGACCGAGGCCGTGCGCACGAACGCCTCGGTCACCGAGCGCCAGGCCGCCGCGTCCGGCGGCGCCTGGACCATCCAGTACCCCAGCACCAGTGCCGGCAGGCCGATCGCGGCCAGGATCACGGTCGCGGCGTAGGCGTGCGCCAGCGGGGCCCAGGCGCCGAGGCGCGTGACCAACACCGCGCGCTGCGACCCGCTGCCGACCCGGGCGTAGCGCCGCCGCCCCAGCAGCCGGCCCTCGGTGGCCACGATGCCGAGCGTGAGCGCAAGCAGGATGAGCGACAGCCAGGCGGCGTAGGTGCGGTCGAAGGCGGACGCGTACTGCAGGTAGATGGCGTAGCTGAACGCCTCGTAGCGCATGAGCGCCACCACGCCGAAGTCGCCCAGCACGTAGAGGGCGATGACCAGCCAGCCCGCCAGCAGCGCCGGCCGCAGCTGCGGCAGGATCACCGAGCGGAACATCGCGCGGCCGCCGTACCCCAGGCTGCGGGCGCTCTCCTCGAGGCTCGGGTCGAGACCGAGGAGCGCGGCGCGCACGTTGAGGAACAGGTAGGGGTAGGTGTAGAGGCTGAGCGCGGCGACGGCCCCCCAGTACCCGCTCGGCCGCGGCACGGCGACGCCGAGCACCTGGGTGAGGAAGCCCTGGTTGCCGCCCAGGCTGATGAGGGCGTAGGCGACGACGTACCCCGGGATCGCCAGCGGGACCACCGCCAGGATCGTGATCCAGCGGCGCCAGCGCAGGTCGGATCGCACCATCAGCCACGCCAGTGGCACGGCCATCAGCGTGGTCAGGGCCATCACGCCGCCCGTCAGCGAGACGGTGTTGACGAGCAGTGTCCAGGTGCGCGGACGCCACACCAGCCGCTGGACGGTGACCGGATCGGCCTCGAACGCGCGCAGCGCCAGGTAGACGAGCGGCACGAGGGTGCCGATCCCGGCCAGGGAGGCCGGGATCAGCACGAACCACGGGAGGCGGCGGACGCGCAGCGCCCAGTTCGGGGCGGAGGTCAGAGGAGGCCGACCTCCCGCAGCAGTTCGAGCGTGCCGTCGAGGTCCTCGAGCACGTCGAGGTCGACGTCGGGGCTGGCGGCCAGCAGGGCGTCGAAGCCGACCAGGCGCGCGTTCGGCGTCACGCCCGCGACGACCGGGTACTCGAACACGGCGTCGGTGAAGTACGCCTGCGCCTCGCTCGACAGCAGGAAGGCGAGGAAGCGTTCGGCCGCGTCGACGTTGCGGCTGGTGATCACGATCCCGCCGCCGGCGACGTTGACCAGGTTGCCGATGTCGCCGTCGGCGAAGAACCCCTGGGCGACGGGGAACGACGGGTCGTTCTCGAGGTAGCGCAGCAGGTAGTAGTTGTTGGTCAGGGCGTAGTCGATCTCGCCGGCCGCGATGGCCTCGACCAGCGAGGTGTTGTTGCGGTACGCCTGCACGTCGTTCGCGATCATGCCGCGCAACCAGCTCTCGGTCACCGGCGCGCCGTGCACCACGCGCATGGCGGTCACGAACGCCTGGAACGAGCCGTTGGTGGGCGCCCAGCCGACGCGTCCGCGATAGGCGGGCGCGGTCAGATCGAACACCGAGGCGGGCCAGGCGGTGGGATCGACCCGCTCGGGGCTGAACGCCAGGACCCGCGCCCGGCCGCTGGTGGCGACCCACAGGCCGCCACGGCTGGCGTAGATGCCGGGCAGGCCGGCCGTGAGCGCGTCGGGCAGGGCCCGCAGCCGGCCGGCGAGCGACAGGGCGCCCAGGGCGCCCGCGTCCTGGCCCCAGAACACGTCGGCCGGGCTGGCCCGCCCCTCCTCGAGGATCAGCACCGCCAACTCGGCCGTGCCACCGTAGCGGACGGCGACCCCGATGCCCGTCTCGGCCGTGAAGCGATCGACGAGCGGCTGCACCAGGGCCTCGCCGCGGCCGGCGTACACGGTGAGGGACTGGGCGGCCGCCAATCCAGTGAGCGCGATCGCCAGCGCGATCGCGAGGGCGAGGGGGCGACGGAGGAGCGGCATGCGGTTCCCTTCGCGTGCGGGGCGATGTCGGGCGAGCTTAATCCCGAGTAAGGTACTATGGATTCCACCGCGCCGATGTTACCGGCCGACCCTCGGTCCGTCAAGGGGCGGTGCGGCCCCGACCGAGCCGGCGCGCCGCGCGAGGTACGCTCGCCCCATGGACGACCCGTTCGGCCGCCGGCTCGTGGGGATGCAGGCCACGCTGTTCGTGGCAGTGGCGGCCGGTCCCTGGGTGCCGTGGGCCTCCACCCCCGTCCCGCCGGCGGCCGCGTTCGTCGGCTGGGGCCTGATGGCGCTGGGCCTCGCCCTGGCGCTCGTCGCCGGCCTCCGCCTCGGCGGCAACCTCACGCCCTTCCCGCGTCCGCGGCCGGGCGGCAGCCTGGTGACAAGCGGCGTGTACCGCTTCGCCCGCCATCCCATCTACGGGGGCGCGCTGCTGCTCGCGGTCGGCTGGGCGGTCGCGCGGTCGTCGCTGGTCGCCGGCCTGGCCGCCGCGCTCCTGTGGGCGCTGCTCGAGGCGAAGTCGCGTTACGAGGAGCGGGCCTTGGCTTCCGCCTACCCGGGCTACCCTGACTACGCCTCCGGCACCCGCCGCTTCGTCCCCTTCGTGTACTGACGCGATGGTCTCCCGCGGTCCGCTCCGCGACGCTCTCGAACGTGCCGGCTTGCAGCTGGCGTCGCTCGAGCCGGTGCGTCCCGGTGGCTCGGTCTGGCGCGCCACGGGGCCGCAGGGCGCCTGGTCGGTGCGTTGGGCCCCGCGCTCGGAGGCCGCCGCCCTCGCCGCTACCGCTCTGTGGCTCGAGCGCTCGACGGCTGCGGGGCTGGCGGTGCCGAACCCGTGGCGCGCGAACGCGACACCGACGCACCTCGTCACCGCGGGCGAGGGCGTCGCCCTGGTCACCCGCTGGCGCCGCGGCACTTCGGTCCTCGAGCTGGGATGGGATGAGGCACGCGCCGAGGCGCTGGGCATGCTGCTGGCCCGCACCCACCTGGTCGACGCGGGAGCGCCGCTGGCAGGCGCACGGCGCTACGACGGCGCCTGGGCGAGCGGCGCCTGGCCGCGGCTCGCGATCGAGCGCGCGGTGCCGGCCGCGACCGCCGAGGAGCGCGCCACCGTGCGCGAGGGCCTCCGCCGCGCCGCGGCTGTGCTCGATGCCAGCTGGCACGGCGGCCCCGGCGGTCCCGTGGTCATGGCCCACGCCGACGTCCATGCCGGCAACGTGCTCGAGATCGCGCGTGCCGGCGACCGCGTGGAGCTGGCCTTGATCGACGTCGATCGCGTCGGGCTGGCGCCGGTCGCCCTAGACCTGGCCTTCGCGCTGCTGGAGCACGACCAGCCGACCGCCTGGGCGCTCCTGCGCGGCTACCGCCGCTGGCGGCCCCTCGACGCGGGCTTCGAGGCGTCGCTGTCGGCGTTCCGGGTGCTGGCGATCGCCGACAACCTGGGGTTCCTGGCCGCCTTCGAGCGCGAGCGCGCCTTCGTGGCGGCCGCCTGGCCCACGCTCGTCGCGGCTTCCTCGGCGCTCGCTGCGGCGTCGCCGGTCGGCGGGACGGCGACGGGCGCACGCCGAACCGCTAGCCGCTGAGCTTCGCGCGCAGCCGCGCCAGCGTGGCGGGGTCCGCCCCGTGGCGGCGGAGGTAGGCCTCGGCGCCGCCGTGCACCCGATCGAGGTGCGCGAGCGCGGGCTCGATGAGGTCCGGCGTCGCGCCCAGCAGGCGCTCGAAGTCCGGCCGCGCGATGCCTCGCCCCGCCGCCTCCTCGGTCAGGCGCTCGCGGATCGACCCGATGCGGGCATCCGTCAGCGCGAAGTCCTCGATCACCGCTTCGCGTGTGACGCCGACCGCCTCCAGCACCAGGAGCGCCAGCAAGCCCGTGCGGTCCTTGCCGGCGGTGCAGTGGAACAGCGCCGCGCCCTCGGCCTCGGCCAGCAGCCGCACGGCCGCGGCGAACGCCGCCCCGGCGTGATCGAGCGCGGAGAGGTAGAACCCGGTGATGCTCCACGGGTCGTCTGGCGCCACCCCGACCTCGTTGATCAGCCGCCACACCTCCACGTGGTGCACCGCGATCCCGTCGAAGCCGACGAGCGCGTTGTGGTCGCGGACGAGTTCGTGGGCCTCGCGCAGGTCGACGACGGTGCCGATGCCCAGCCGGATCAGCCGCTCGCGATCCTCGGGGTCGAGGCGCAGCGGGACGTCGGAGCGCAGCAACTGCCCGTGTCGTGTGACGCCGCCGCCGGCGAGCGGCAGGCCGCCGAGGTCGCGGGCGTTGACGGTGCCCGCCAGGGACACGAAGCGTGCCGCGTGGTGGTCGTGGGCTGGGCCGTCCATGAAGTGAATGTAACGCGACGGCCCTGCGCCCGCACGGGACCCGTCGGACGCCGGTTCGCCGTCGTAACCTGACGCGATGGTTCGTCCGCCCTACGACGCGCTCGTGGCCGGCGCCGGCCCCGCCGGCCTCGCCCTGCTGGAGGCCCTCGACCGCGTGGGGCTCGGGCACCTGCGGGTGCTGCTGGTGGATCGCGCCGCGCGCCGCGGCGACGACCGGACCTGGTGCTTCTGGGAGACGCGTCCGGGGCCGTTCGAGCACCTGCTGGCGCACCGCTGGCCTGCACTGGAGGTTCACGGGCCCGGCCCGCTGGCCCCCGGGCGGCGCCTCACGCTGGCGCCCTACACGTACAAGATGATCCGCGGCGGCGACTTCTTCGGCGCCATGGACACCTGGCTCGCGGAGCGACCGCAGGTCGAGCGGCGGGTCGGCGATGTGCGGGACGTCCGCAGCGAGGGCGACCGGGCCGTGGCCTGGGTCGACGGCGAGCGCGTCGAGGCGCGCTGGGCGTTCGACGCCACGCGTGTCCCCCTCGATGCGCCCGACGGCTACCACCTGCTGCTACAGCACTTCCTCGGCTGGGAGATCACCACCCACCACGACCACTTCGACCCCGGCGTGGCGACCTTCATGGACTTCCGCGTGCCCCAGCGCGGCGCCACCTGCTTCGTGTACGTGCTGCCCACCACGGCGCGCACGGCGCTCGTGGAGCACACGGTGTTCTCGCCCACCACCTGGGCGATCGCCGACTACGAGGCCGAGCTGCGAGCCTACCTGCGCGACGTCCGCGGCATCGAGGCGTACCAGGTCGGGCGCACGGAGCATGGCGTGATCCCGATGACGGACCGGCCCTTCGCGCCGCGCCGCGGCGACCGCGTGATCACCATCGGCACCGCGGGGGGCCAGACCAAGGCCAGCACCGGCTACACCTTCACGCGCCTGCTGCGCCACGCGCAGGCGCTCGCCGACGCCATGGCCCGGACCGGGACGCCGCATCTGCAGCCGCGCTGGCGGCGGCACGACTGGATGGACGGCGTCCTGTTGCGCGCCCTCGTCACCGGGCGGCAGGACGGCGCGACGTTCTTCAGCCGGCTCCTGGAGCGCAATCCGCCGGCCCGGGTGCTCGCCTTCCTCGACGAGGACACCACCTTGGTCCAGGAGATTGCCCTCATGGCGAGCGTCGACATCCCGCTCTTCTGGCGCGTCGGCGCCGAGGTCGGCTGGCGGCGCTGGCGGGCGCGGCGTGCCCTGGCCGGGCCTCTTGGGACCGGCGTGGGGTAGCATCGCCGGCACGCGCTCCACACGCGTACAGCTCGCCCGAAGGAGACACAATGACGCGACGCCTCATGTTCGCGCTGCTGTTGCTGGCCGCCTCGTCCGCAGCCTGGGCCCAGCGGCAACCGCTCAACAGTCCCGTGTACTACCTCGTCACCGCAGCCGAACTCGTCGAGGGCGCGCCCCTGTACGGCGAGCTCACGCCTACCAGCGGGCAGAACTTCAAGGACGGCAGCTACCTCGACGTCTACGTGCTGCGCACCGCCGGCCAGGAGACCCTCGAGGTGCGGGTCGAGAGCGACGACTTCGACACCTTCCTGTCGCTCTTCGCGCCCGACGGGACGCTGGTCGAGGCCAACGACGAGGTGCGCCCTGTCGGCGGGGCGTTTGCCTCGCGGGTGCGGGCCTGGGCGCCGGCCGCCGGGACCTACCTGGTCGTGGTCAGCGGCTACGGGCCGGCCGACCTCGGCCGCTACACCGTCTCGCGTGACCGCTACCTTCCGCCGCCCAAGGTGGTCGTCGACCTCGACGTGCCCGGGCGTTACGACGGGTACCTGAACGAGGAGATGGCCGACATGATCTGGATCACGCTCGACGCGCCGGCCACGCTCGTCGCCACCCTGCGCTCGGCCGCGTTCGACACCGTCCTGGAGATCTACGACGGAGGGGGCCGCTTCGTCGACGCCAACGACGACTTCGACGGCACCGACTCCCGCCTCGTGCTCGACCTCGAGGCCGGGCGCTACGAGTTCCTCGTGAAGGCTTACTCGGTGACGGAGGAGGGCGCGTACGGCTTCGACATCGACTTCTACGAGGCGCCGCCGGTGGTGGAGGTGGGGGTCACCATGCCGGGTGCCTTCGAGGGCTTCCTCGCGCCCGAGGCCGTCGACGCCTACCTGCTGACGCTCAGCGCGCCGGCCGAGGTCACGGTCGAACTCCGCTCGAGCGCCTTCGACACCTTCCTCGAGGCGTCCGACGCCGACGGCCAATGGATCGACAGCAACGACGACCACGACGGCACCGACTCCCGGCTGTTCCTCAGGCTGGAGGCGGGGACCTACCGCTTCACGGCCTCGGGGTACTGGTCAGGCGATTCGGGCCCGTACACGATCGAGTTCGCGTGGTGATCGCCGCCGCCTGAGGCGTCTTTGGCTTCGCCGGCACGGCACGGATGGGCGGCGCTCGAGGGCGCCGCCCCTCTCGGTGTCAGCCCTGCAGCAGGTCGACCACCGCGCTGGCGAGCACCTCCACCGCGATGGGAAGCGCCGCCTCGTCGATGTCGAAGCGCGGGTGGTGGTGAGGCCAGGCGCTGGCCTCGCCGCCGCGCGCACCCACGTAGAAGTAGCAGCCCGGCGCCCGCCCCAGCCACAGGGCCATGTCGTCGCCGCCCATGATCTGGGCGCCCGTCACGACCCGTTCGGCGCCGACGATGCGGGCGGCGACCGCCCGCAGGCGCTCGGTAGCTTCGTCGTCGTTGACCACCACCGGCGACCCCTCGGTCCACGCGTGCGCCACCGTCGCTCGGAAGGTGGTGGCCACCGCGTCTGCGACCTCGAGGATGCGCCGCCGCAGGCGTGCGCGGGTGTCGCCGTCGAAGGTGCGCAGCGTGCCCTTGAGTTCGACCGACTCCGGGATGATGTTGAACGCGGTGCCGCCGTGCACGCTCGTCACACTGATCACCGCTGGGTCGACCGGGTCGGTCTCGCGCGACACCAGCGCCTGCAGCGCCAGCACCAGGTGGGCGGCGACCACGACCGGGTCGACCGCCTCGTTGGGTTTGGCGGCGTGGCCGCCGCGACCCTGGACCGCCAGGCGGAACGAGTCGGTGGCGGCCATCGCGGGGCCCGCGCGCACCGCCACCACGCCGGTGGGGTCGGTCGACGAGAGGTGCAGCCCGATCGCGTGGTCGACCTCGATGTCGTCGAGTGCGCCGTCGGCGAGCATCGCCTCGGCGCCGCGGACGATCTCCTCGGCGGGCTGGAACACGAACACCACGCGGCCGCGCAGCTCGTCGCCACGCGCCAGCAGCACCTCGCTGACGCTCAACAGCACCGCCGTGTGGCCGTCGTGGCCGCAGGCGTGCATCCACCCGTCGCGCCGCGACCGGTAGGGGGCGTCCTTCTCGTCGGCGACGGGCAGGGCGTCCATGTCGGCCCGCGCCAGCACGGTCGGCCCCGGTCGGCCGCTGTCCCAGACGGCGATGACGCCCGTACGCCCGACGCCGGTGCGGGGGGCGAGGCCGAGCGCCCGCAGCCGTTCGGCCACCACGCCCATCGTGCGCACCTCCTGGAAGGCGATCTCCGGGTGCTGGTGCAGGTCGCGACGCAGCGCGACGGTGCGCTCGGCGAGGGCCTGGGCGTGCTCGTGGATGGTCGGCATGGTGAACCTCCGGGCGGGTCGGTGCGACCCACCCAGGATGGCATGCCGGGGGCTCAGCTCTCGCCGGGGACCACGTAGACGCGCTCCACGTCGAGGCGCACCCGCACCGGGTCGCCGGGCCGACGCAGGGCACCACCGCGCGGCGCGGGGTCCTCCACCGTGAGGTGGGTGTCGTTCGCCAGCACCACCTGGTACGAGGCCGCGGCGCCGAGGTAGGCCACGCTCGCGATCGTGCCATCGAAGCCGACACCCCCGCCGGTGCCCACGTCCTCGAGGTGCAGGTGCTCGGGGCGCAGCACCAGGAGCCCGGGCTCGCCGGCGTAGACCTCGTGGGTCGTGGGCCGGGCGAGGCGCAGGCGGGTGCCGAGCGCGTCGACCTCGACCGCGTCCGCGGACACGGTGACGATGGTCGTCGCCACGAAGTTGCTCACGCCGATGAAGTCGGCCACGAAGCGGGTCGCCGGACGCTCGTAGATCTCGTGCGGCGGGCCCTGCTGATCGACCCGGCCGGCGTTCATGACCACCACCTTGTCGGAGAGGCTCATCGCCTCCTCCTGGTCGTGGGTGACGTAGACGGTGGTGATGCCCAGGTCCTGCTGCAACTTGCGGATCTCGGCCCGCATGTGCACCCGCAGCTTGGCGTCGAGGTTGCTGAGGGGCTCGTCCAGCAGTAGCACCTCGGGCCGCGTCACCAGCGCGCGCGCGAACGCCACCCGCTGCTGCTGCCCGCCCGAGAGCTGACCCGACGAGCGCTGCACGAGGCCCTCGAGCCCCACCAGCGTCACCGCCTCCGCGACGCGCGGCCCGATCTCGGCGCGCGGCACGCCGGTGGCCCGCAGCCCGAAGGCGACGTTCTCGAACACCGTCATGTGCGGGAACAGCGCGTAGGACTGGAACACCGTGCGGGTCGAGCGCGCGTGCGGCGGCACGCCATTGACGATCTTCTCGCCGATGCGGACGGTGCCCTCGTCGGGGTCGTAGAAGCCGCCGATCATCCGCAGTGTGGTCGTCTTGCCGCAGCCGGAAGGCCCCAGCAGGGTGGTGAGCTGGCCGGCCTCGGCGACGATGCTGACGTCGTCGACGGCCGCCGCGGCGCCGAAGCGCTTGGTGACCCGCTCGAGGATGACCGGCTGGGGTTCGATGCGCAGGGTAGGGTTCATCGTCCTCCGAGGGGGCGTCAGCGACGCAGGAAGTCGAGCCCCTTGCCCGACAGGCGCCAGACGACGAGCAGCACCAGGAAGGTGCTGACGATCATGATCACCGACAGCGCCGCCGCCACCCCCAGGCGGCCGGCGTCGATGGCGTTGAACAGGTCGATGGACAGCAGCCGCCAGCGCGGGCTCACCAGGAAGATCACCGCCGTGATGTCGGTCATCATGTTGATGAAGCCGAACACGAAGGCGCCGAGTACGGTGGCGCGCAGGAGCGGGAACACGACGCGGCGGAAGGCGTAGACGGGCTTGGCGCCGAGGTCGGCGGCGGCCTCCTCGATCACCGGGTCGATCTGCTTGAGGGCCGAGGAGCCGCTGCGGACGCCGAAGGGCATGCGCCGGATGAAGTGGTTCAAGAATATGATCGTCGCCGTGCCGGTGAGCACGATCCACGACCAGCGCCCCCCGAAGGCCACCGCGAAGCCGAGTCCCATCACCACGCCGGGGAGGGC